>Ga0163153_10004977_pt1 | contig 16157 bp, 18 predicted proteins | sample OliLakLV19MP6IB1_FD_148629 | JGI IMG/M metagenome (GOLD analysis project Ga0163153, IMG submission 148629) | Freshwater microbial mat bacterial communities from Lake Vanda, McMurdo Dry Valleys, Antarctica - Oligotrophic Lake LV.19.MP6.IB-1 | ecosystem: Environmental > Aquatic > Freshwater >... | reverse complement strand
GATCTGGGTGAGCCGAAACAGCAAGGCACCGCTGGGGCCGAGTAACAGGAACCAGAACAGCACGCCGAACCAGCGTCGCAGCGCCTCAGAAAATACGGCGTCCACCAGATCTCGACTGGCAATCGATGGAGAGCCTGCCGGAAACAAGGGGATGGCCGCTCGCCGCTGGCCGTCGGAGTCGTCGGCATTCAAGACGGCCTCGACGTCGCGATCCAAGTCACGCGGCCCCCAACACGCAAACAGGACCAACACGCTGATCACAAATGCCGGAAACCCCAGCATGCGTGTGGCAAGCACAAATTGCAGGATCGCCAAGCCCACCACCGGCAATAGCAGCAGCAACAATCCGCCAGCGTCGGCCACCGCAGGCCTACCCCGTCGGGCATCCACACTCGCGATCCAGTTGTCGAACCAGCCGAAGCGGCGCCAAGAGCCAGGCTCAGGTAGGCGATGCCCGAGCAAGAGGGCGACCACAACCGCAATCAGCGCAGCAGACATCGACGGATTTCCCAGCAGGCGTTGGCCCAGTGGTTTGGATTGTAGCGGTCGCTGGCGGTCGGTCGCTGCTTACGGTGGTGACAACAGCTACCTAGCTCACAACTCAAGCGCCAGGAAGCAAGGCGCGCACGCGATCTGGATTAGCGGACTCAAGCAGCCAATCCGCCACAAGTCGAAAGCTCACCGAAATCGGAAACGGCATACGCAGGCTGCCGTTTTCGACTTCATCGAGCAGATCGCTGGCGGATATCCACCGTACATCTTCCAGCTCATCGCCCAAGGTGATCGTCGGGTCCAAGGCTTGCGCGCGAAAACCAAGCATCAACGACGCGGGAAACGGCCAAGGCTGCGAGCTTTGATACTGGCAGTCGCCGACGCGCACGCCCGATTCCTCATGCACTTCCCGGCGCAGCGCATCCTCCAGCGATTCACCGGGTTCGACAAAACCGGCAAGCGTTGAATAGCGCTTGGGTGGCCAGCCCGCTTGGCGACCAATCAGTGCGCGCGGACCGTCTGTGACCAGCACAATAATCGCCGCGTCAGTTCGCGGAAACTGTTCCAGACCACAATCGGCGTTGCTGCAACGAGTGCTGTGGCCGGCACGCCGCACCTGCGTCGGGGTGCCACAGGCCGGGCAGAAGCGCGCCCGTGTTTGCCAGAGCAGCAAGGCCTTGGCGTAAGCAAACAAGCCCGCCTCGAACACCGCCAACTGGTTGGCTACTTCTCGCAGTCCAGCCCATGTCCACGGCCCGGCGCGTCGATCCGCGTCCAAGGCTTCTGCTGCCAATGCGAAGTGTGCGCGCCCGCCTTCCAAGCCGAGAAACGTGGCCTCGGTCGCCAGTGCCGTGGGGAAGTCGCTTGCACGAATACCGGCAAGTGCTGATGCGTCCAAGTCCAGCGCTGCTCGCCCTTCAAAATCGACCAGCAGCAGTGCGGCTGTGGGCCACACGGCCGCCAGCCAAGCCGGGTCTTCGCGGCGTTCGGCGAGGCGATCCAAACTGGATCCTGAAAACAGATTGGGGCGCGTCCTTGCACTCATCCGGTGACAAACCGATTGGGGTCTTTTGTCATAAATGGAGTAGGTCGCTACGTATGTGTCATACAGACCCTAGACAGCAAACGAGGATCCGCAGCCGCAGGTGGTCTTGGCGTTGGGATTGCGAATGACGAACTGCGCGCCCTGCAGGCTTTCCGTGTAGTCGACTTCTGCGCCCAACAAATACTGCAGGCTCAGCGGATCGACCAGCAGCACAACACCATCGCGCTCAACAGCGGCATCGTCTTCGGCGCGCGCCTCGTCAAACTCGAAGCCATACTGGAAGCCCGAACAACCGCCGCCTTGAATATAAACGCGCAAATTCAGCGCCTCATTGCCTTCTTCGACAATCAGCTGGCGAACTTTGCTAGCGGCGGCCGCAGTCAGCACAAGCGGTTGAACCAGTTGTTGATAGGTAGGTGCTGCGTGCATGGTCGATTGTCCCAAGTCAGACGGTACAAATGGACGCGACTGGCAAAGAAATCAAGCGCGCGTTTCCCGCTGCTCGCGAGATCAAACAGCCCTTTCGCATTGCTGGCCTTCTCAAGCCGCCGCTTCGCTGCGCTCGCGCTTGGCTTCGCCGGTCTTGTTGGGCACCGGCGCGGCTTCCGGTTTCGGCAGTTGCTTCGGCGCATCACCGTGAATCATGCGCCCACTGACCACTGCACCGGCGGCCATTTCGATGACCTTGTAATACAGATTGCCTTGCACGCGTGCAGTGGCACCCAGTTCGATACGATCGCTGGCATACACATCACCGCTCAACTGTCCGTTCACGACCACATGCGGGGCGCGCACTTCACCGTGAATGCTGCCTCGCTCGGCCAGCGTCAACACCGCATCGCCGGCACCGGTCTCGGAGACCACCGAACCATGCACGGTTCCTTCAACGTAAAGGCCACCGCTGAAGGTCAAATCCCCGCGGATGGTGACTTGGCTGCCGATCAGGGTCTCAACGCCCGACGCTACCGAACGCGGAGCTTTGTTTTTTTCGGTGCCGAACATGTTCAGGATCCTTTTTGCACGGGTTGACTGGGTTGAACGGATTGCGTGGCGCGCCATGCATAAACGCGCTCGGTAGGTTGGCCGCCAGTGCGCGCGGTTACCCGCACCCGCTGCGGCAGAAAATTCGGAGGCAACATAATGATGCCCTCGATCTGCTGGAAATATCGGAACTCGAACGCTTGCGGTGCGGCATTCGCGTCTTGTCGCAACTTCCGCCAATCGAGCTCGGTCAGTCTGCCGGCCAGCGTTCCTTCAATGGCCAAAGACACCTCACCGCGGGTCAGCGCGCCCTTCTTCAGGGATTGGGTAAGTGTAATCGCATAGCGGACACTTCCAGATTCGTCTGCAGACATTTCCAGACTGTGAACGTTGAGGCCTTGGCGTTGTTGCGCACTGCCGCTGACTAGGCGTTCATAGAAGCCAACATCCGCGCGCAGCGCAGCGATCTCTTCGTCACGCTCAGCCAAGGTGGCTTGTAGCGTCTGCGAGGCGCTGCGGGTGACTTGATCCGAACGCTGCGCCAAGGCCAACTCAGCCAACAAGCGATCAATTTCATTGCGCTGGTCGTTGCGCGATTCGCGCAGGCTGGCAACCTCAATGGTCAGACGGTCCAGCTTCGGTGCGGCGTAGTGGATCGACATTTGCCAAACCAGCGTTAGCGAAGCCAACCACGCAAGTGAGGCCAGCAGCCAAGAAATGCGCGCCGGGGAGCGGTGCGGGACGATGACAAAACGAGGCTCCGGCGTCGACACGTCGCTATCACTGGCGGCAAGGGCGGGCACTTATCTCCCGCTTGGCCCGCTTCGTCAAGGATCGCGGCAACCACGTGCCCGGCAGCTATTCAGCCGCTTCGTTCTGCGGCCTATACTCGGGCCTCCTGAATAGGTGTCTCGGCAACGATGAGCGAAGCCCAGCTTTACGCCCTCGCGGTCGCTCTGGCGTGGATCGCCGGCGTGCGCGCTTACTTGGCCGTATTTGCAATTGGTCTGGCTGGCCTCAGCGGCTGGATCAGCTTGCCCGGTGAGCTTGCACTTTGCCAGTCGCCATGGGTCTTGGCCGTCTCAGGCGTATTGACCGTGATTGAATTCAGCGCCGACAAAATTCCAGGCGTCGACTCCGGTTGGGACTTGTTGCAAACGCTGGTGCGCATTCCCGCCGGGGCGTTTCTGGCCGGCGCCACGCTCGGCGATGCCGAAGCCGGGCTGAGTACTGCAGGGTTGATGGCAGGTTCAGTGGCCGCACTTTCGGCGCATGCTTTGAAGTCAGCGACTCGCGCTGCAATCAATACTTCACCCGAGCCTGCCAGCAATTGGATGGCGTCGGCGAGCGAAGACGGCCTGGCGGTTGCAGCCCTGCCACTTGCGTTCGTCAACCCATGGCTGGCCTTGCTTTTGGTGGTGATTGGCAGTCTGTTGCTTTTTTTAACTGTCCTTTGGGTGCTTCGCCGCCTGCTGCGCGTTGCAACGCGCTGACACCTGCTTGACCCTGCCGGTATAGTTGCGAGTCCTAAGGAGAGCCGCTCAGCGGGCATGCACGCTCACCACGATAGTCAGCAGCGCGCCGAACTTAGATTGGCGTTCTTGAAACATCTTCCGAACCGCGTCGACAACTTGGCGCGCCGAGTTCGGCATTCCTGCGACCTCGGCTGGGACATCAACGGCCTTGCTTTGTTGTTCGAAGACGTTCAGCGACTGGCCGGCACTGCGGGTACGCACGGAGCGCTGGAGGTCAGTCAGCAGCTGCACGCGATTGAAACCATACTCGACGGCTTTTTGAGCGTCGAAGCGCTTCCTGATGGCGATGCAGATCGGCAACTGACGGCACTGTTGGATACGCTGGCGCCGGTCGGCATTGTCGAGCCGGCGCGCAGTCAGTCTGCCCCGAGTGCGGGGGTCGAGCTCGATTCAGCCAGAATCGAAATGCCGCCGTCGCATTACTGGCGACGCTGGAGCAGCGACGCCACACCAGCGACCCCCATTGTCCACGCAACGATCGAATACGCCCAAGGGCTAACAAACGACCCTCTCGGATTCGGTGTCGACGAGGCCGCATTGACCGCCGCCTTGGAAGCAGCCGCCGGCAGCTCGCTCGAAATTGTGAACACCTCGACCTTGGCAAATGTGGGCTCAACGACTCCAACGACAAATCGGAGCGAACGCGCGGCTGCCGCGACTAGCCTGCCAAAGGTTGACAAGGTAGTGCCTGCCTCGCCGCCTCTCAGCAGCGTTGCTGCGGCCAAACCCGTGATCACAGCGGCTAGTCTCGGAGCCAAAGCGGCCGCCGCAATCAGCAATTCAGCACCGAGCAAGATCGCCGCACCCTCTGCTCCAGCTGTCAAACGCCCTTCCATTCAAGCTCGCGCCAGCGGTCGCATTTATCACCTCTCCGATAGCAGCGCCTTGTCGGTTGAACTCGATCAGCAGCTGGAAACCATTGGCTACGAGCTTGAGCTGCTTGAAAGCGCGGATGAGCTGAAGGAAATTCTTGCCGCATTGCCGCCGGATTTGGTGATCGTTGACGCCAGTTTCGCCAGCGCGATCGAAGACATCGGGCCGGTACTCAAGAGCACCCGTGAGCGCACCAATGCACGTTTGCTGCTGATGGTGTTGAGTAGCGAGGACAACGTGCCGGTGAGGCTGTCAGCGCGCCGAGCCGGTGCCGATTGCCTGATGATCAAGCCGCGCAATATCGAAGAAGTCATAGCCAAGCTGCAAGCCTTGATGGAGGGCAGTACTGAAGAAGCCTTTCGTGTGCTGATCGTCGAAGACGACCGCTCGCAGGCATTGTTTGCCGAGTCGATTCTGCGTAATGCGGGGATGGAAGCACGCGTCGTACTTGATGCATTTGAAGTGTTAAAGGCGATGGAGGAGTTCCGCCCCGAGATGGTGCTGATGGACCTCTACATGCCCGACTGCGACGGCACCGAGTTGACTGCGCTGATCCGCGAGCGCGAGGAGTTCTTGCAGACACCCATCGTATTTCTCTCTGGCGAGAGCGACGTCAACAAGCACTACGACGCGCTGGAAGCCGGGGGCGATGATTTCCTCTCCAAGCCGATCCGACCCAAGCACCTGATCGCTGCGGTAAGCAATCGCGTCAAGCGTGCACGGGCCCTGCAACGCAAAGTGGCCGAACGTGACCCGCGCGATCCGTCCACTGGCCTCTATTTCCGTTCGCATGTTCTGGACCGAATTTCCGAGTTGCTAGCGGCGCCGGATGTGCGCGAGGCGGCAGGCGGCATCTTCTACATCGATCTTGATGGACTGCCACAACTCCGTGAGAAATTGGGCCTGTCCGGCATCGAGAAGCTGCTCACCGAGACTGCGAAGGCGTTGGTGAAACTGCTTGATGAAGATGAACTGGCGACGCGCTTCAGCGATGGTGGTTTCATCGTGCTGTGCCCGAGTCGGGTCGATACCGAGCTTGAAACTCACGCCATCGCTATCCGTTCCGCGCTTGCGGGGCACGCCTTTGAGATCGACAGCCGTCCGGTACGATTGCGGCCGACCATCGGGATCTGCTTGCTGCGCTTTGGCTTCGCCGACGCTGGAACGCTATTGAACGCCTCCGAGCGTTTGAGCCGCGAAGCGCGTTCAACCGATAGCGGTGTGCGCAGCTTCGAACCACCCAAGCGTGCGGATCAGTCGCAAACCGCAGCCATGCTTGAAACCATTCGCACCGCCATCGAGCGCGATAGTTTCGAGTTGCTTTACCAGCCCATCGTGGCCGTTCAAGGCGGCGAAGAGTCGCAGTATCAGACCTTGGTTCGTCTGCGCGATGAGGGTGGCAACCTGTTGACCGCCGCGCAGGTGCTTCCGCTCGCCGAATCCCATGATCTGATCGTCGACATTGATCGCTGGGTGATGGCGCAAGCGATGCGGGTCATCGATATGCGCCGTGCCGAAGGTCAGCCAGTCCGTCTGTTCGTCAGCCAATCGGCCAGCACACTGACTACCGCCGATCAGGCCGATTGGATCGCCAGCCAACTGAAAACCCGGGGCGTTCCAGGCTCGGCGTTGGTCATTGAGATGACGCTTGAAAGCGTCGAGGCCCACGTTGAGGCCGTGCAGACCTTCTGCAACAAATTGGTTCCCCTCGGTGTGGGCTTCTGCCTGAGCAGAATGGCGTCGGGGGATATCGCTGATCTAGTACTGGAGCGACTGCCGGTGTCATTCATAAAACTCGCGCCAAAGTTCGTAACTGGCACCCAGTCTGCAGCGCTCAAGGCAGAACTAGGCCACCTGGTAAAACGTGCGCACGACAAAGGACTGATGGTGGTAGCGCAGCGAGTCGAGGATGCCCAAGCGGCGGCAACGTTGTGGATGTCCGGAATCGATTTCTTACAAGGCAATCTGGTCCAGCCCGCCGACAAATCTCTCTCATTCGACTTTCAGGCGGCAGTTTTGTGAGCAGTTCCTCCGGCGCGAATATTATTGCGAAGGCGCTTGGCATCAGCGGTGCGCTCGCCGCCTTGACCGCCGGCGGATTGGCCTTGGCTGGCGTACAAGCTCCGTGGGCGGTGCTGGCGCTGGCGGGCGGTGTGCTTGCATTGATCGCGACCCTGCTGCCCGCGCCTCGCAGTGCGGTGACAAGTGAGGAGCCCGCGCGTGCAAAGGCGACGCCTCGGCAAAGCGCGCCGGCGCAAGCGCCGCCGACCGATGAGTTGCGTCGCTTGCGCAGCGAGTTGGAACGGCACGAAAAAATTGGTCAGGAACTCGTCCAAGCCAAGCAGACGGCTGAAGCGGCGGTGATGGCAAAAGGCGAATTTCTCGCCACCATGAGCCATGAGATCCGGACGCCGCTGAACGGCATCATTCCACTGCTCGACATCCTGCTAAGTTCAAATTTGCAGGCCGACCAGCGCGACTACGTGCAGACCGCTTTCAGCTCCGCAAAACAACTGCTTCGCATCGTTGACGACATCCTCGATTACTCCAAGCTTGAAGCCAACATGCTGACCTTGGAGTCAGTCGGTCTGAACCTGCGCGAAGTGCTCGACAGTGTGATGCGCTTGCTCGAGAAGGGCGCAGAATCGAAGGGCTTGGGGTTTTCTTTGACCATCGATCCGGCGGTGCGCTTGCCGGTGCGAGGCGACCCCACCCGGCTGCGTCAGGTGCTCACCAATTTGATCAGCAATGCGATCAAGTTCACTGATCGTGGCAGCGTCAGCGTCAATGTGACTCGCCGCAGCGAGACCCGCCATCATCACGAACTTCGATTTGAGATCCGCGACACCGGCGTTGGCATCACCCAAGAAGCGTCGGCAAGCCTGTTCAAGGCGTTCTCCCAAGCCGACGCTTCCACGACACGGCAGTTTGGTGGAACGGGCTTGGGCTTGGTCATTTGCAAGCGAATTATCGACTTGATGGGTGGCCAGATCGGCGTCGATTCGCAGCCAGGACAAGGCTCGACCTTCTGGTTCGAGGTGCCGCTGCTGAAAGCCATCGGCGATATGGGCAGTCGCGAGAAAGGTCTGCAGGATGCGCGCCTGATGGTGCTGAGCGCGGATCCCGCGCAGCAACGCCGGTTCGCGGTTTCCATTCCCAACTGGGGAGCCAAGCCCACCCCCGCCAGCAACACCCAGGAAGCGCTGACCAAACTGCGCACAGCGGCCGCTCGTGGCGACAGCTGGGCAATCGACATCTTGCTGGTTGACTTGCCCACCGTGCGCACCACTTTTCTGGCACTGCATCGGGCATTGCTGCGCGATACCGAGTTCGCCAATCTCAAAGTGGTCTATATGCAGGGCGGCGATCCACTGCCGGCTGAGCTGCGCCCAGGCGAACGCATCATGATCACTCCACGGGGAGCCAGCGAGGGCGATCTACGGCGACAGCTGGAACGTTTTATCAGCGATGTTTCCCCGATCGGACATTTGGGCTCGCAAGCCGAAATTCGGGTGACGCCAGCGTTGATTGCTCCCGTAGTGGAGGTCGAAAGCAGTTCCGAGGGCGTGCGTCGCGAGCCGCTGAAACTCAGCGGCCATGTCTTGCTGGTGGAAGACAACCCAGTCAATCGGCAGGTCGCACAGCGCTTGTTGTCGCTGGCTGGAGTGACTCTCGACAGCGCAGAGAATGGCCAAGAGGCGGTCGACTTGCTTGAGCGCAACCGTTATGACGCCGTGTTGATGGATTGCCAGATGCCCGTGCTCGATGGCTACGCCGCGACCAAACGCCGTCGCGCAACCGAAGCTGCGCGCGGACTTCCACGCACCCCGATCATCGCCATGACCGCTAACGCCATGATGGGCGACCGCGAAAAATGTCTGGATTCGGGCATGGACGACTACTTGTCTAAACCCATCAATCGCGGCGTGCTCACCGACACCTTGCATCGCTGGATCAAGCCACGTCCGGCCGTTGAAGCCACAGAGTTGCCGCCACGACCCAAACTCACAGCGGTCCCCGTTTCGCCTGGCAGGCTCAGCCCGGCTGAAGCCGTGGCTGCTTCGGAGGCTGCGGCAGCAGCAGTTGCAGCTCCGCCGATTCGCAGCAGTCCGGCGATCAACATGGACGTGGTCGAAGACTTGCGTGAAATCATGGGTGCCGAATTCGACGCACTGGTTCACGTGTTTCTCGAAGACGCCCCCAAATCACTCAGCAAGCTCGAACAGGCGGCCGCTGCGAACGACAACGATGGTCTGGTTGGACCAGCGCACTCGCTGAAGTCCACCAGCGCCAACTTGGGAGCCATGGAGTTGTCAGCCCAAGCCAAGCACATCGAGTTCGGCTCGCGGCAAAAGTCTCTAAAGGACTCCCCCGGCTTAGTGATGAATTTGATCCAGGAGTTTCGCCGCGCGGAAACCGAGTTGCGACGCCTGCTGCGCTGAACTGGCAGCCGGCAATGAGGTGCACCATCTGCCGCTTGCCGTTGCGGAATTGGCGCAACGGATGCACGGCCGGCCTGCGATGCCAAATCAGCTCAGAAACGGCGACTTAATCGTATTGAGCGACCTTGCCTCAGGATGTGCTACCTATTTTGCTCTGCAGGTAGTTCTCAACGCCGACCCGGTCCATCAAGCTGATCTGAGTTTCGATCCAGTCGATATGCTCTTCTTCGGATTCAAGAATGCTCTCGAACAACTCGCGGGTGACATAGTCGGCCACCTGCTCGCAATGAGCGATGCCGTTCTTCAGATCAGGTAGTGCCGCGTATTCGAGTTTGAGGTCGCACTCCATCACTTCGCGAGGATTTTCGCCGATCATCAGCTTGCCGAGGTTCTGCAAGTTGGGCAGTCCGTCCAGAAACAGAATTCGCTCGATCAGACGGTCCGCATGCTTCATCTCGTCGATCGACTCGTGATGTTCGTAGTCGGCGAGCGCTTTGAGGCCCCAGTTCTTGAACATCTTGGCGTGCAGAAAGTACTGATTGATAGCAACTAGTTCGTTGTAAAGCACCTTATTCAAGTGCTCGATGACCTTGGTATCGCCTTTCATGGCCGGCTCCTCAGGATGGTAACGACCAGCATCCTAACGACTACGAAGCAGACGTGACGGAAACGCAATCGGAGGCATTCCCAGCCGCGCGTTGATCCCGGTATGCGAGCGCGCCGTTTGTGTCCCGTGTGCCCGTGTTGCCCCTGTCAGGCAGCGAACAAGGGCAGCGGAAAGGCACGTTCGCGGAGGGACTCGCGAAGTATTTGCATCGCGACATCAGCACAACTGCCGCATGTGGACGCGCAACCAGTCATCGTGGTCAGATCAGCCAAGTCTCGCGCGCCCGCTGCCACCGCTTCACGGACAGTACGATCAGTGATTCCATTGCAGATGCAGACGTACATGGCGCAAACCCTGCCAGAGACCAGACGCCGCTATTCCACCCTGAATACGAATGATTGTCAATAGAGTTTCGCACCCGGGCGGCGGGCTCTGTCGCGTCGGTTCAGAGACTCAGACCCGCACCGGCGCCGCATCGCGTGACAACCGTTGCGCCACGGGGCGGCGTTGCGCGCCCGCTGGCTCCAACGGCCGCCGGCTCAGAATCGAAGCGCCAAGAGCCAAACCCTGCGCCACGGGTGCCAAGTGCTGCAACGCGCGCAAGTAGACTTCCCGTTTGAAGCTCACGACGTGATCCAAGGGATACCAGAACTCGACCCAGCGAAATTCGCTGAACTCGGGCTTGTCAGTCACATCCAGTTTGACCTGCGCCTCCCCCCCCGTCAGCCGCAACAGAAACCACACCTGCTTCTGCCCAACACAAACCGGTCGTTCGCCATGTCGCACACAGCGTCGCGGCAACCGATAGCGCAACCAGCCCGGCGTAGCCGCCAACAATTCGACGTGCTCGGATTCGAGGCCGGTCTCTTCCTGCAGCTCACGATACATCGCCTCGAGCGGTGTCTCGTCGGTGTTCATTCCGCCTTGCGGAAACTGCCAGCCATCACGCGACACGCGCCGCGCCCAAAAGACGCTGCCGTCGTCACGCATCAGAATGATGCCGACATTTGGCCGGTAACCGTCCGGATCGATCACGGAACGGACTCCAAAATCTTCAATACCCGGAGAGTGCCACACGGGTCCGCCGCGTAACAAGCGATCATCCGGTTTGATTCAACGCATTTGACGTCGCACCGGCAGATGCCGATAATTCGCGGTCCGGTCGCGCCCCGCTCAACGGGCACAATGGCTATGTAGCTCAGCCGGTTAGAGCACAGCACTCATAATGCTGGGGTCGGTGGTTCGAGTCCACCCATAGCCACCACACCTAAGCCCTTGAATACGAGGGCTTTTTTGTGCCTGACGCTCTGCGTCTCAAGTTGCCAAATGGGCCCTGTTACCGTTCTGTGCCCATCCTGTGCCCATTCTGTGCCCAACTTGACCGGGAAAAACCAAACACCCGTTTGAAAATGACCCCAGCATCATGTGCGTGCTGAAGGTATATCGAGGCCGGAGTTTCTGCGCAAGTGACTTTTCAGAGGCGAAGCGCCGCTACTTAAAAATGCGGTGCCCTCACGCGCTCGATTGATCTGCGGCGCGCGAGTGTGAGCCGCCATTTGCGTGCGGCGTTGCCTCAGTCAGGAAGATATTCAACTAGCTGCTCGATCTTGCAATCGAAATAGGCGCAAAGCCGATCCAAGTTTTCCGACCGCACGCTGATGCCGTGTTGGTTGAGCATCTTCGAAAGCGTGTTTCGCGTGATGCCCGTCGCCTCTGCGACTTCCTGGATGGTGATGCGGCGCCGCTCACCGAACTCCTTGTCGGCAATCCGCTCTTTCAACTTGAAACGCAACATCGCAGCGGACCCATCCGTCAAATTTCCACCATTTCGCCCAATTAATTTGACAAACGCAACACTTGTGCTACAAATGCACTCGAATGCACATATTTCTGTGCATTTGCACCCGCACAGCCACAAGGAATGTTGCCATGAGCGAAACCTACCTCACCACGGACCAGTTATCTGAGCGCATCCACTACGACGCTCGGACAATCAGGACACGGCTCAAAGATGCCGTGCTTCTTGAAGGTGTCCACTACATTCGGCCTTTCGGCGGCCGGAAGCTGCTCTTCATCTGGGAAGCCATTCAAAGAGACATCGGCACCGCGTCAGCTGGTCGGGGCCCGATGATCCCGATGGCGAACGGAGGCGTGGCTCATGGTTAATGTCCGCGTTCGCCCAGAGGGAGATCTGATCTTTTTCGACTTCCGCTACCAAGGTGTTCGCTGCCGAGAGCAAACAGCTCTGACGGCCACACCCGAAAATCTGAAGCGCGTTCAAGTTCTTGCGAATCGGATGCAACGCGAGATCGCCCAAGGATCGTTTTCCTACGCTGCGCACTTCCCGAACAGCGCGCGGGCAAGCCAATTCTCTGAGCGTGGTGTTGCCGATGTGCAAGCATCTGAGTCCCCAGTTGAGCGGACTGCTGCACAAGCTATTGTCGAAATTCCCCTTTTCTCAGACTTCTCGACCACATGGCGCGCTGAGATGGCACCGCAGTGGCGTCGCCTGCATGGCGATGGCGTCAATGACATTTTTACCAAGCACCTGCTGCCCGCTTTCGGCGCGCGCCCGATTGCCGCAATTGCCAAGCCCGACGTGCTGACGTTTCGTGCTGGCTTGGCCAAGCTGCCCGGCCGCGCTGGTAAGACGCTCTCGGCGTCGCGGATCAATAAGGTCATGGCGATTCTGCGGCAGATGCTGACCGAAGCCGCTGACCGCTTCGGCATTGCTGATGTGTTTCGCGGCATCAAACGCCTGAAGGCTAGGAAGTCGGAAGTGCAGCCCTTCTCGATGGAAGAAGTCGATCGAATTCGAGCAGCTATTCGCAGTGACTACCGTCCCTACGTCACCACGCGCTTCTTCACCGGAATGCGCACCGGCGAGATCAACGGCCTGCGTTGGAAAAACGTCGACTTCGAGAACGGCCTGATTTTGGTGCGTGAAGTGTTTTCGGCTGGTGAGGCAGAGGACAACGCGAAGAACGAAACCTCGCTGCGCGACATTCCAATGCTGCCGATCGTGCGCGAAGCCTTGGAAGCACAGCGGCGCGAGCGCCATGCGACCAGCGACTATGTGTTTTGTTCGCGCGACGGAACGCCGCTGGACGCGCACAACTTTGCGACCCGTGTTTGGTACCCGCTGCTGCGATTCCTCGACATCGAGAAACGTCGGCCGTACCAAACGCGCCACACCACGGCGACGCTCATGCTGGCCTCAGGTGAGAACCCTGAGTGGATCGCCAAGCTGATGGGGCACGCCAACACGCAGATGCTGTTTACCGTCTACTCGCGCTTTGTCCCCAACCTGACGCGGCAAGACGGTCGCGCGATCACGGGCCTGTTGAACAGTCGATCAGCGACAACGTCAACGCCGACACCCTCTACACCTGCTCATCCGGCATCTGCTGCCTCTCCTGCACACACATCTGCGCCCGCTGCGTCGCTAGCGCCTGCGCTGGCCACCATGAGTCGCGAGCAGTTAGAAGCGCTGATCTGCTCGCTCACCGCCACGTCGACCTCGGAGACCCACCATGCGCGCTAACGTCATCTCGGTAACGCCTCCGCAGACGCGCGCTGCCACCGGCATTCTCTTGTCAGCCAAGGTCAGTGCATCGAGCCATGATCTGCTGACCGTGCGCATCGCCCAGGACGGCGAGACGTATGAAGCGTTCGCCTTGCCCAGCGACGCCCTCAGCGAGGCGCTGAACGAACCCCTGACCGCACATGTGCTGCAGTTCGTGCAGAACGACTCGGGTGTCAACGCGATGCCGGTATTGATTGGCATCTCGGTCGATCCGTTTGCCGATGGCTTTACCCATCTGCCAGAAACGTTGTGTCAGGTCGAAGGCGTCGTCCTTGGCATCAAGCGCCTGGTCGCTGATATCCAGACGCTGCCACTTCGCCAGTTCCTGATGCGCGTGTTCCAGCGTCGCGATGTGTTTCGCTCCTTCTGGACGATGCCTGCATCCGCGAAGCATCATCATTCACGGCCCGGTGGGTTGGCAGTGCACAGCCTGGAGGTGGCCAACGATGTTGCCTCGCACGGTCAGCTGTCAGCGCTAGAGATGGATCTCGGCGTAGCGGGTGCCCTGCTGCACGACGTTGGCAAGGTCTGGAGCTACCAACACGACATGACCCCTAACGCAGCGAACTTAGCGATGGGTCACGAGCTCATCGGCCTATGCAAGCTCGAGCCCGAACTCGCCATGTTGGAAACGCTCTGGCCGGATGGCGCGTACGCCATGCGTTGCCTGCTGAGTGGCCACACGCGTATGCGTGCAAACGGCTCGATTCCGTCATCCCTTCTGCCGCGCATCAAGGCCTGCGATCAGCGAAGCTGTGAGCAAGATCTTCGGCATGACAAGCGCAGTGCGAACAAGCCTTGGGTTCCGCAGCCTTGGCGAGATAACGGGACAGCAGAGGATCGCGCGGCTTTCTGACATGGTCGCGGTACACACAACTCCTATCGTTTTCTGAGGCCGCACAATGGAAATCCTAAGCGCGATGTTTTTCGCACTCATGTCGGGAGCACATCCAGCGCCGATCGCAGCCAGATTGGCGCGCGCGTTCCGGTTTTTTGCGTTCATAGACGCACGTCCAGTGCGCGCTGATCTTATTGATACCGGACTCGATGAATGGGCTGTAAGCCGGCACAGTCGATAAGCGCGCTGATCTCTTTTGAGGCAGGAAGCATCTTGACGTGACAGAGACTCTTGGTCGTTGCCATCTCAAACGAAATGGGCGATTTTTTTGGCGACGATCATCGGCGACCGGCGTGCCTTATGCTTCGTAAATGAATGAGGCACATACCCGCAAGGAAAAAATTGATCGCCAGTTGGCGCGGGCGGGGTGGTCGCTTGATCGGCGGCGCCTGATCGAAGAGTTTCAGATCGTCGCTCCTCGCCGGATCGGGGAACCAACTGATGACTACGTGCGGCGAGCCGAATTTGCCGGCTACGTGCTCATGGACCGGCTAAACCGCCCCATTGCCGTCATAGAAGCAAAGAGCACAACCCGTGACGCGCTGGCCGGGGAGCGCCAAGCGGCGGACTACGCAGACGCCATCTTCGCAAAGTGCGGCACAAAGCCCTTCGTTTTTCTCGCCAACGGTGACGAGATCTGGTTTCGGCATCGCGACCTGTACCCGCCACGCCGAGTGAGCGGATTCTTCCCTTCGCGTCTGTAGCGAAGACGCAAAGATCGACTCCAGCCCGATTAGCGTGTTCACTCGCCTCCGCGATTGGGAGCGCACCGGCCTGCTGGAAGACATCACTCTTACCGTGCAACGCCTGCACCGGCCAATCGCCAATGACGGCTAGCCCGATGACGTCGTGGTCACCTACGACCAACTTAGCGACGGCGAGCAGATGCTGCTCGGGCGCATGGGCTTGCTCTTCCTGCTGCGCGGGCAAGACGGTGCCCTGCTATTGCTCGACGAGCCCGAAACCCACTTCAACGACGTGTGGAAGCGCGAGATCGTCGAGATGATCGACATGGGCCTACTCAACAGCACCGATGCAAATGTCATCGTTGCCACGCATACCAGCATCGCGCTGACGGATGCGTTTGCGGCGGAGGTCACTGTGCTGGACAAAGTAGACGGCCAAACCAATGCGCGCGGCGTTACTGGCGGCCTGTTCGGCACGGACCCCGGCGAGGTCAACATGAACCTGTTTCATGCCGACAGCAGCATCGGCCGCCGATCGCTGGAAATTCTCGAGCAGTTGCTAAGGACTGAATGGAAGGGGCGAGAAGACGAGCTAAAGGCAGTGATCGATATCCTCGGTAGCAGCTTTCACCGTGCAGAACTACGCGCGATTCTCAAGAACCTGCGGGCGGAACACGATGGCGCTGCATCCGGAACGCGTCAACACCTTTGAGACAGTCAGTTCACAAGTTGGCCGTCATTCGTTCACCGTGATGGCTGGTGGTGAGTGGTCTATTTCGTTGCTGCCGAGTGCGTGTGGCAGGGTCACGATCGATGCGGGTAGTGGGTTGATCGATACGGTGTGTGGCGGCGCTTTGGCGCGTGGTGCGCCGTTGACGAAACGCTCCGGATTACGCTGGTAGGCGCTGTCCAATGCCGTCTGTTTGACAGCCGTGATTGCTTGCGCTCGGCCATAGAAGACGTCGGCGGGGATGTGGCCGTTCAACCCGCTGTGCTGATGCTCGTCGTTGTA
>Ga0163153_10004975_pt1 | contig 16162 bp, 5 predicted proteins | sample OliLakLV19MP6IB1_FD_148629 | JGI IMG/M metagenome (GOLD analysis project Ga0163153, IMG submission 148629) | Freshwater microbial mat bacterial communities from Lake Vanda, McMurdo Dry Valleys, Antarctica - Oligotrophic Lake LV.19.MP6.IB-1 | ecosystem: Environmental > Aquatic > Freshwater > Lake... | reverse complement strand
TGACAATACTTATTCACAGGTTTCTCAGGAATGGATCCACAGATATACAGGACCCGAATCAAGCACCGATACACCCGCTGATTTTATAGAGGATGCGGACGGTAATTTTTATCTTACGGGCAAAAGTATTTTAAGCGGAGGTTTCTCCGACATTATCACAGTCAAATACAACTCCGCCGGAATTCGTCAATGGATCTCAAAGTATGGCAGCTTGGATAATCTTAATGACGAAGGCATTGGTGTTTGCGTAGATAATTCCGGCAATGTCTACATAGCCGGAAGCAGCAGGTCACTCGCTAACCAGTATAACATGGTACTGATAAAATATGATCAGTCTGGAGTTCAGCAATGGATAAGGCAATATAACGGACTTTCAAATTCTGATGACATTTCTTCAGGCATCGCTATCGATAATAACGGCTTTGTTTATTTAGCGGGCTACAGCTACGCGGCTGCAACAGGGAATGATTATGTCCTGGTGAAATATGATCTTGCCGGAACATTTCAATGGTCACAGCGATGGAACGGTATTTCAAACTCCGATGATTATCTCAGAAAAATTTGCTTAACTTCCACCGGTGATGTTGTTGTTTCAGGATCCGGATACGAATCCGGCTCATCCTACGATTATGTCACATTGAAATACAACGGCGCGGGCAGCTTACTATGGACAAAGAAATATAACGGTCCTTCTTCGCTTGATGATCAGCTGTTGAATATGAAGATCGACGCTCTTGATAATGTATTTATCTGTGGTAAAAGTGTCGGATCAGGAACAGGTTACGATTACGCTGCAGTAAAATATAACTCAGCAGGAGTTCAGCAATGGGATGCAAGATATAACCGCGGTCCTGGTGTGACTGACGAGTCCGCAAGCTCACTTAGCTTAGATCAAAATGGGAATGTATTTGTCACCGGCTACAGTTTTCAGAACGGATCATATTATGATTTTGTAACAATAAAATATAATTCATCGGGAATTTCTCAATGGACAAAAATATATAACGGACCCGAAAATTATTTTGATAAAGCAACCGATGTCAAAGCAGACGCTTCGGGAAATGTTTTTGTAACCGGATTGAGCATCAAAGCTTCAGACGGAACTACTGACTTTACTACAATTAAATATGATGAGAACGGTGATGCAAAATGGATAAAGTCATATAACGGTCCCGGCAACTTGGATGATGTTCCGATCAGAGTTGACATAGATAAGAACGGCTATCCTTTTGTAATCGGCAACAGCTACAGTTATTTCTTCAGACCGTTCCTGACGAATCCGATGTGCGGAACCAGTGATTACATCGTGTTAAAATATAATACAAACGGAAATTTTATATGGGAAACCCGCTATGACGGTTCGGGTACCGGATTGGATGAAAGTGTTTCATTAACCAATGACAACAACGGAAACTCTTATGTCGCAGGTTACAGCTATGACAATGTAGCGAACTTTGATTATGCAACAATAAAATATAATTCTGCAGGAGCTCCTCAATGGGTTGCAAGGTATGACGGTTTTAATTCTATTGATAAGGCAGCTTCTGTCTTTGCTGATAACAACGGAAATGTTTATACAACAGGAAGCAGTCAGGGCAACGGGACATCACTGGACATTGCAACTGTCAAATACAATTCAGACGGAATTCAACAGTGGGTTTCAAGATATAACGGTCCTGCCGGCGGCGAAGACTATGGAGTAAGCGTTAGTGTTGATGCATCCGGAAATGTATATGTGACCGGATACAGTGACGGCACGGGAAGCGGCAAGGATTATGTTACGGTCAAATATAATTCTTTAGGTATTCAGCAATGGGCTTCAAGATATGACGCGGCAATAGGAGCAAATGACTTTGCGGCGGCTCTTAAGATCGATGCTTTAGGAAATGTATATGTTACCGGAAGAAGCATGGGCTTAGGATCTGCCGAAGATATTGCAACGGTGAAATATAATTCCGCCGGTTCACAGCAGTGGGCGGCAAGATTTAACGGAGCTGCAAACGACAGTGACAGAGCAAATTCTATTTTCATCGATCAGTCAGGAAATGTATTAGTCACAGGTAAATCAAAAACTGGAATTTCTAATTCAGACATTGCAACAATTAAATATAGTTCTTCGGGTGCACAGCAATGGGTTTCTTATTATTCAGGAACAGCAGCGGGAAATGATGACGCTAATACGGTTTTAGCAGATGCTTTGGGTAATGTTTATGTCTGCGGTAACAGCTCCAATAATTCCACAGGGATGGATTACGCAACAATAAAGTATAATTCATCGGGCGCTCAGCAATGGGCTGTAAATTACAACGGTACGAAGAACGGGAATGATAAAGCATCTTCAATGGCGATCGATGGTTCAGCTAATTTATATGTAACAGGATTTTGTGATGACATTGGCTCTAACATAGATTACTGCACCATTAAATACGACAACAACGGAATTTTGAAATGGAATAAAAAATATAATTACATAGACAACGATTCCGATAAAGCAGTTGCGGTGAAAGTTGACTCGCAGGGCAATGTTTACGTTACGGGTAACAGCAAAGGCATAGAAGGCGGTCAGGACTTTATCACAATTAAGTACCGTCAGTATAATCTTCTCGAATTAAAATCTTTTGTTGAAGGATTCTATAATTCCGGCAATAATATAACAGTGTCTGATTCAATGAAGGTATATTTGAGAAGTGCTGTTTCTCCCTATGCAATGGTTGATTCATCATCTGCTGTATTCAATCAAAACGGTAACAGTGAATTTGCATTTACAAATGTTCAGAATAATGTAAACTATTATCTCGTATTGACTCACAGAAATTCACTTGAAACGTGGAGCGCCGCAGGAGTGAGCTTCCAGTCATCTGTTTTGAATTATGATTTTACTACAAATTCTTCACAGGCATTCGGAAACAATTTAATTCTTAAAGGAAGCAGATATTGTGTTTACAGTGGCGATGTTGCAAAGGATGGCATAGTTGATATTTCGGATTTGCTGATTATCTACAATCAGAACATAAATTTTAAATCGGGCTATGTTTCAGGCGATCTTAACGGCGATGATATAGTAGATGTCAGCGATATGCTGATCGCATATAATAATCTTTTCAATTTTGTATCACTGATAAGACCCTGAATAAAGTTACTTTAGAACTACAAGCTTCTGTATCGCTGTTTCATTCTTGCTTTTATCTTCAGCAACGAATTTATAAAGATAGGTTCCGTTAGCGATAACATCTCCGTCCTCATCACGTCCATCCCAAATGATACTGTTGTATCCGATCACCGGTGAATGATTTATTTCCTTTATGAGTCTTCCAGAAATCGTATAGATCTTTATTTTACAGCTTGAAGGAGTTTCAGAGCCGGACAGATTGAATATAAAGCTTGTTTGGTTTACCATCGGATTCGGGTAATTATAAAAATCCTTTACAAATAATTCATTACTGACCACAACATCATACTCCGCGGTATCAGTCTCTTCCGAATTAGTCACATAAATTATCTTAACTTTGTTGGTTCCTGAAGTAAGAGTCGGGTAGTAATAAAATTCATTCTGATCCTGAATAATGTTCACGCTTTTTTCCCTCTTATCTTTAGATGCTTTAAGAAATCTATCCGAAGAATTGTTCTGAACAAGAGGTACTAAAGTATTATTCAGCAATAACGAGACAGCAGCACTGTCACCCTGTGAGTTATAGTTTTCCCTGATGTTCTTTATGCTAATCTTTAACTCGGGGTTTTGTCTAACAAAGTCTCCGCTTTGTATGATATTACCATCGCTGTAAAGCTCTACTTTTGAAATATCATAAACCGCATTCACAGCAACGCCATAATTTACATAATTATTAAAAGTATATGATTCACTCATCGGTGTTTTTGGAACGACCTCAGCTATGAACTGCATTTTGTTTCCTGTGATCCTGTGAGGAATTAAAAATTTATTATTATAAGTCAGAGTACTGTCCTTCTTAAGCAATGTGTTGATTGTATCGGACTTAATAATATTTGACTGTGATACTGATCCTTTATAAATATTCACAATAACACCCGGAACGTTAACGCTCCCCGCATTCGAATAATTAAACCTGATCTTGAATTCATTGCCCGCTTTTGATGCCAAATCAGACTGCCAGGCGGTGCTGAGGTCGGTGACTATTTCTGCCGGCTTTGTGTAATGAGCTTTTAATGAATGCAGTACAGGTGACTGAAGACCGCTGACTGTGTCGATCGTAAGCTTTGCATTAAGATTTAATTTAGGATACTGGTAAGCATTAACCGAATTCAGATCCACGAGGTTATTTGTCGTAAGATTTGTAAACAGCAATGTCTGATTCTGACTTCTGTCAACTCCATAAACATCAAACTTTATATTTGAACCTGAAGGGATTGTATTTTTCCAGGAGAAGTCCTTCCATTTATTTGAAGTGCCCATTAGATATGAAACCGATCCGCTCGTTGAAGTAAATGTTTTATTCAATGAGCTTGTAGATTCGATCCATGCGGTGATGTATCTGTGGACTGATTCGGAAACCTGAGCAGGTGTCGCATTAAGATATCCTATAAAGCTCCAGGTATCAAACCATCCGAATTTTCTGACTGAATCAATCTTTGTGCTTCCGAACTGATGAAATTTATTTAATGCAGCCGCACTCAGCGGAAAAACCTGCGCATTAACATAAGATGTGTTCAATCCCATAAGAAAATGAGTTGTATCAAATGTATTGAGGAAACTTAATACGGAGTCAGTAGAAGACGGACTTGTCATCTTAAAAACTTTGAGCTGTACCATTGAGCCGTCTAACTTTCTGACTTTGAGAAGGCACAATCCCATGTTAGCCCATAGTCCTCCGTCAAGATGAATGCTATTGTTCAATACAGAAAAATATGAAGCTTCTGAACCGTTGCTGCCGAGTGAACGGACTGACATCGTTCCGGTAGTTTCATTCAGACTGATGCCGGTGGAAGAATGATTTGTGTTTACATAATCAAGCTCTGAATATTGACGGGACTTATTCTGGTATATGATTGCCATACTGTCCTGAGGAATCGCATCTTCCTTTTCATCAGTTGTGACAACAGGGTTGTAACGGAATATCTGCTTTAGCGACCAACCCGTACTGTCACCGTTTACAATCGCGTTTGTCCGCCAGTAATACAGAACATTTGTATCGAGCAGCGGCAGAGCCGATTTGAATTTAGTGGAAACCCCGGTAATGCTGCTGTTGGCAAATATTTTTTTGAGCGATGAATTAAAACTCTGTGTTGTATCCAGCTCCGCTATAAGCTTGATCGAATTTCCGTTTCTGTTAATGAAAGGATTGAGTCCTGTAAGCTCAACACTGTCGGTTTTAATTACTGAATTATTGACAGGGCTTAAAGGTATATATGAAATATTTTTAGTTGTGATAGGTATTGTTAAATTGTTGTCGCTCTTAAATTCGTATGGATTGTAATTGAGATTATCCAGAAACACTAAGATGTCGAATGTTCCCGCCGAATCAAACTTGAATGTATAATCAACAGTATCGGAGAACCTGAAATTTTTTATAGTGGTATCCTTCAAATAATATTTTACATTTTTACTCTTGATCTGAATACGGAGCTTACAGGAATCGGCATGTAGTCCGTAATTTTTTGGATATATCGTAAGCTTAAACGGCTGATTGACGACAGGGTTTTCATCGGATAATTTATAATCTGCATTGCTGATGGAAAACTCCGGCTGAATGGGAAGTCTCAGCTTTACTGCAGGATCTCCTTGCAAAGTAAAGCAGTTTATGGTGTGAAGAAAATTCAGAAGCGATGAATCTTTCTTTATGCCATTTGTCCCTGCTTTGAAAATATCACCTAACCTTCTGATAGTATCTTTACTGAAAGCTCTGTACATACATGTATCGAAAGCGCTTCCGGCACCATTATAAGCCCATCCTGTGGTCCCGATAAATCCTATTGCACCTTTATTGTTCATGTTCATAAATCTTTCCCCGAAACCGCGTTCAGTCGGCTCCCCATTTTTTCCTGTATAGCAGGTCATACTGAATATCAGCGGGAATTTTCCGTTCGTATTATTCAAGATCGAAGGATCTGACATTCCAAGTTCCCAATCCTGACTCCCTGCATGACCGACATAATTTACAGTCGAGGTGCCTCTGTTGATCTGATTTTTTATGGAATCCGGATAATTGAAGGTAAGTCCGCCGAGTGTGTCATGCCGTACTATTCGCACAGGATTTCCTGAAACAGGTTTTGGAAGAATAAACTTACTTATAAGAGTGTCACAAATTGGAGAATACAGTCTGTGTTCGCTGCTGTTTGTAATATTTCCAATTATTGTAAATGATTTCATCCATTCTGCAGGGGGCTGAGTTTCATATGTAATGATATTCTCGATCATGTTCTGAGCTTCAGCAACTGTATAAGCAGGCAACCTTCCGATCGCTATCTGATTATAATACGCGAACCCGCCGGTGTTAATATTTGAAAAATAATTATCCGAACTGGGATTACCCGCTGTCGGGACCAGATTTTTGTAATAGACTGAAGAAGTCGAGCTTTTTTTCGGATCAAGCGATGCTCTTCCAAATAAACATATATATTTTAGCTGTGGCTTTTGCCATGAATTATAAACATACCTGACAAAATTTCTTACAGCGATCGGGTCATCCTGTCCGTAATTAAAAATATCGTATATGTCCTGGATCTCTGCTTCCTTTACTCTGAAATCATCATAAGTTTCCCGATGATTTTTTAGCTGGAGTACCTGTGATTGAAAGATGGAGTTGTAGATTATAAGATAGTCAGCTCCGTTTGAAATAGAAGCCAGATTCGGAACAACTCTTTGGATTGTTCTTAACGGCTTCTTTGTAATATTTTTATTTATGATTTCAAATGTACTGTTGCTTCTTCCTGTAAACTTTAGCGTATCAGCGTTGCTCGTAAATCCTGTGATCATCTTTCCTGCGGTCACATCATAGATGCTTATGGGATTGCCTGAAACATAACCGCTGAGCTTAAAAAGTTTTGATGTTGTATCAGTCCCGGTGAGAGGAATATATGCCTGATTGTTTCTGAATTTATAAACTTTATCATACTTTATTTCAAACAGGTCAATGAACATTGTCGCGGAAAAGGAACCTCTTGATCTGTATGATGCAGTAACGGTATTGACTGATACAGATGATAAAAGTGAGTTTAAAAAAGCAATTGAAGTGTCGATCTTATTAAAATCATTTCTGACAAATGTATGGATCAGAGTATTATTGATCTTAATATCAAGTGTGTCTTCATTAAATACTGTTGTGCTCATGCTTTGAGGGTAAGCATAAATCCTTAATGTGGCATTTGCCGATGCGGTGTTTAAAAGCGGTAGTGAAAATGTATCTGACAGCGATTGCCCGGTGTAAAGAAGATTCCAGTACCAGGTTTCACCACGAAATCTTTCATTTGTAAAATTTCTAAAATCACCTCCATCTTTCACTTCACCGATCCAGTATATCCTGTCTTTCTCCATGTGAACAATGTCTTTGACAGCACCGTTATACGGGGACGTAGTTGTGAAAGCTGAAGCCTGCATTCTCAGTCCTGCTGCTCCGCCCCAATCGATCCAATATGAATTCGTATCGGAGTAAAGATTATAATATTCATTTGTCGTATAAACCAAAACATTAAACTCATCATAGGTCTTTGTCGGACCTCCGTAATTTCTCATTCCGTAAAAATCCAAATAATCATTTACATCGAATGTTCCGTCGGTTTCACCCTGGAAATTAATTGGTATCTGTACACCTTTATTATACACCTTTACTGTTCTGGGATCAAGTCCTGCAGTGCTTATGCCGGCATTGGTAAAGTCTGTCCGGTTTATTCTGTAAACACCATCCTCTGCAATAAACATCTTAAGGTAAGTTTTGTTAGGGGTTATCCAGTTATAGTTTTGTGAAAATGAATTTGTGTAGATGAAAAAAACGATACAAAGTAAGGATAATATTTTCGGCATATTGGTTTAGGATTGTGATTTCAATAACTTTTTACTTTCAATTAAAATTTCGACTTTTGAAGATAAATTTCATTAAATTTAAAGTAAATAGAGAAAGATTCAGAAGACAAGCCCTGCCGCCCTCGGGTTCATTGGATTAGCGGAAAGTATTAACTAAATGTACGATATTATAGCATCAACAGATTGTTATTATTTATCTATTTGGAAATTTTTTCATATCAGTTCAGTATGATTTCATAAAATCGAGTAATTCAAAATCTTGAATCATTCAAATAGATTATTGACAGGACGAATAAATTTTTGAAAAATAAAAAAGGCGGATCATAATCGATCCGCCTTACATAAATTATTGCTTGAAAGTTTTTATTTCAGTATTGTCATCTTCATAACCTTACTTGTGTTGAGCGATGCGGAGCTGAACTCAAGCTTATAAAAATATACACCACTCGCTATGTTAGCTGCGTTGAACTGAACGCTATAATATCCTGCCGATCTGAATCCGTCAGACAGAGTCGATATCAGTTTACCGCTGTTATCATAAATATACAGATTTATGTTTCCATCTGTCGGTAATTCAAAGTCGATCTTTGTTGTCGGATTGAAAGGATTAGGATAGTTTTGTGATAGATTGAATTTATTTGGAATAGCTACAATTACTTCACTTCCAAGATTGTAATATGCAAAGTTTCCGTTGAAGTCAATCTGTTTTAATCTGTAATTATATTTACCTGAATTCAGATTTCTGTCATTGAATGTATAGCTCATATTATTCGTAGTTGTTCCGTTACCCTGAACGAAAGCAAGCTTTGTCCAGTCTCCGTTTACAACTGATCTTTCAATGTCAAATCCGGAGTTGTTAAGCTCTTCTGATGTTGTCCAGTTTAATGTAACATTCTTTCCTGAGACAGAAGATGTGAATGATGATAATTCAACCGGTGCCGGATCATCCCAATCCTTTAATACTGTATCACTGAGATTTCCTGTTGAACCGATAATTGTATCCAGACCGGGTGAAGTTCCTACATAACAATATGTTGCAATTCCCACAGGATCTGTGAAAGCAAAACCTATTCCCGGATTTACGCCATTTCTTATAAAGTCAACTCTTACACCCTGAACCGGCGCACCGTTTTGATCAAGTACAAGTCCGGTAACGCAATGCTGCGTATTGATATTGTTAACTGCAAATTCGGGCTCTACATCAAGACTTGCAACGACCGCGATCTGTGAAAGTGAACCTCCACCCGGATATCCGTATGAATCAAATGAATCAAATCCATACACAAAGCATCCGAAAGGAAGACTTCCTACAAGATTATGGGATCCCGCAGTCAAAGGAACCTTTGCAGCGGAATATCCGGAAGCACCAATAGGTGTAAATAAAATTACAGGAATTGGAACTCCGTCAAGAGTCAACGAACCTACTATTGAATTTGGAGCAACTACGTTTGTAAAGTTTTGTGCAAATCCTGTTGCCGGTGTTGAAATTGTATAAGCTGCAAGGAATTGCTCAAAAGGCGGAACAAGCATCATAAAAGGATCTGAAACAACGTTATCTACACTCTGTGAATTTGAATATTGAGCAACTAAAACCGGCTCATTGGAATTAATTGTTGAATTGCTGCCAAGAGTCACTTCAATGAATTGACCTGCATTGATCGGTGCCTGAGGCAAACCATTGATATTAACTACAGTCGCGTTTGTTCCTGCAAGAATTCTCCAGGTATCCGGCTGAGTTCTGGTAGCCAGAGGAGATGTCAGGAAATTTTTTCCCCATGTATTTGTCGGAAAAAGCATTTCGACAATGTGGTCACAGCAACATACACCTATTGGAACGTTGACGCATCTGTGTACACCCATTACGCCGATCGGCTTATCGGAAGTTATCTTTGATCCCGTCAATTCACTTGATGCAGTCTGCTGCAATATTTCCCAGCTTTGACCTTGCTGCATAACAAGGTTGAAAGGTACGTTTGCAGCGTGTGGCCCTATTGTGATTTTAGGTGTAATTGTAACTGTGGTATTGTTTTGAGTAGCAATGATCCCCATAAGATGTCCCTGACCATTATCTTTATAATTTAGGAAATAATAGTCCGTTCCTAAAATATCTGTTGGTAAGGCAAGAAATGCATCTGTGGTAAATGCCACTTTGTTTAATCCATAAACTGTGACTTCATTCAATGCTGTAACATGAACTGCAATGTTATCTATCACATTTGAGACATGAATTGAAGCAGCGTTAGGGACAATAACGGTTGTAACTGTTCCGGCTGTTACGGAATAAGGAGTAGAAAATCCTATACCGGCAATAGCTACTGTGCCGGATGTATTGACATCACTTGTGATAAAGATGCTCAATACCTGCGGAGAGTTCAGATCATTTCTATTAAACATAAACCAGAAATCAGTCCCCTTTGTATCCTGTGAATATAGAGACGTGGAAAGTAATGTCAGGATAACAATGAAAAGTACTTTTGAAAATTTGTTTAGATGTTTCATTTTCAATCCTTTCTTTTAAGTTTGTAAAATGTATGGTGAAGGTATATTTAATTGCTTTGGAAATCTGTTATAAATTGAAACCAACAATTCACTCAAACTTGTAAACCTTGTCTTTACATTACTGAAGTTTAAAATAATTTCAAAAAACATATTACAAAAATAAAGATTTTTCGTATTTCATTGTATGAGTATAAGCACTCAATTTTCAATAAGTAAGAACACTTTATTTTGGGGACATGATAGTAAAATAAAAAAGGGATTGCTGAATTCAGCATTTCCCTTTCACATATCTACACAAAAATATAAAATAAAAACTTATTGAGCAACAGTAAACATCATAAAATAAAAAAGGCGGACTTCTACAGTCCGCCTTTCAATTAAAGCTGTTACTTTATTTTATTTCTTATTTTACAACAGTCATCTTCATTACTTTATCAAAGTTCTGACCGTTAGTGTTATATTCCAGCTTGTAGAAATAAATTCCACTTGCAAGATTTGCTGCGTTAAAATCGACATTATAATATCCTGCTGACTTAAATCCTTCTGCAATGGTCGCCATTAATTTACCTGAGTTGTCATAGACGTATAGATTAACGTTTCCGTCTGTCGGTAATTCAAAGTTGATCTTTGTAGATGGATTGAAAGGATTCGGATAGTTTTGTGACAATGTAAATCTTGTCGGAACACCAACTACAACTTCATTTGAAAGATTGAAGTATTCAAAGTTTCCGTTGAAATCAATCTGTTTCAATCTGTAGTTATATTTTCCGCTGCTTAAATTTTTGTCTGTATATGTATAGCTTGCCTGATTTGTAGTGGTTCCGTTACCCTGAACAAATGAGATTTTTGACCACTCACCGTTTACTACTGATCTTTCGATATCAAATCCGGAATTGTTTACTTCTTCTGAAGTTGTCCAGCTCAATTTAACATCTTTTCTGTCAACTACTGATGTGAATGATGACAGCTCAACAGGAGCCGGATCGTCCCATGTCTTGTAAGCTGTATCCATTTTTCCTGTTGCTGATATTGTTGCAAATATTGTATCCTGTCCTATGTTTGTACCAACATAACAGAACTGGACCTGACCGCTTCCATTTGTATTTCCGTTACCGTTCACTATTCCGTTTACTCCGCGAACCTGGAATGTAACATTTTGATTTGCTTGTGGAACTGCGTTTTGGTCAACTATTGTAGCTGTGATGCAATGTTGTGTATTAATAGGATTGGTTGAAAATTTTGGTGCTACTGAAATAAACAATTGTGTAGCAACTGTTATTTCTCCTGCTACTGCAAGCCCGAACACTGTATTGCCGCCGGTACCTGTATTGAAGGTTGAGATTACGTTTCCTGTTGCAATATCCATTCTGAAAACATCTGCTGTTGAAAAATCCGCGCTCCAGAAAGATGTTCCGTCCGGATCAAGGTTTAATGCAAACCAGGCATTTTGTCCGGCAATATCATAAGTTTGCTGAACCACTCCTGCTGAATTCAATCTAAGAATGTTTACTCCGTTTGCAAGCATTACATCTCCGTTTGTTCTGATCCTTAATGCAAAAGCACTTCCTCCTAGTCCGGTAGCGAAGTCAGACAAAGGAGTGTTGGTGCAAACATCGTGGCGGTTAATAACTTGTCCTTCGTGATCATTCAGTACTGTACACTGATCAGCACTAAGGTCAAAGAAATCCGTATTCGGACCGACTGTGGCTATGAAGTTTCCTAAAGCGTCATATTTACGGATTCCGTTACCCAGATTTCCGACATAGCAATTTGATGCTCCGTCAAAAACTATTGATTCTGGTGTTGCATTACCGGATCCGAAAAGACCTATAGGGTTTCCGTTGTTATCAAATCTGAATACCCTACTTGCAGAAAAACAAGTAACGTAAAGACTGAATGCCGAATCAAAAGCCATTCCGGTTGTAAAACCGCCCTGACCTGTGTTAAGCGTCTGGACAAGTGTTCCGTTTGGCTGTCTCCATTGAACGCTTCCGTTTGCTACAGAAACGAAAACATCGCCGGTTTGAAATTGTGCATTTGTTTCCTGAAACATTGCAATCATACATATAAAAGCCAGTATGAATTTTGTAAAAGATTTCATTTTTTGCCCCTTTCTTTTTTTAGAAAATGAATTTTTTGAAATGTGATTTATATAATTTAGAGATATAACAGTGTAAATCTATAGAGTAGGATAAAAATTGTAGGGAATTCTCATTAACGCCCCTTCGTTAATTTAAAATTAATGGATAAAAACTTTATGTATGGAGAATAACTTCTTACAAAATTACGCTAAATAATTTTCTTTTTCAAGTAAGACATTTTATTTAACACAAATTTCATAACTCTTACATTTTGAGAAAAACTTAAAGATATTTTTTTACTTTAACTTTTCAGATTACCGATAATAACTGTCAGGTTTGAATTACACCAACATTAAATTTTTTCATTTCAGGGTTATTGTTGGCAAGTTCAATGCAGTATGAAACATACTTTCTGGTTTCCTGCGGATCTATGATCTCATCCACCCACAGTCTGGATGCGCCGTACAGTATATTTGTCTGCTCATCATACCGTTTCTTTACTTCTTCAGCAAATTTTAATTTCTCATCAGCAGTAATTTCCTTACCCTGCTTTTTCAACTGATTAATTTTCAGATCAAGCAAAACATTTCCTGCCTGCCCGCCTCCCATCACTGCGATTTTAGAATTCGGATAAGCAAAAATAAATCTCGGATCATAAGCTTTACCGCACATTGCGTAATTTCCCGCTCCGTAACTGTTACCTGTAATAATTGTAATTTTTGGAACGACACTATTGGCAACCGCATTGACCATCTTTGCTCCGTCTTTAATTATTCCTCCATGCTCAGATCTCGAACCAACCATAAACCCCGTCACATCCTGCAAAAATAAAATCGGGATCTTTCTCTGATTGCAATTCATAATAAATCTTGCGGCTTTATCTGCGCTGTCTGAATAAATAACACCTCCAAGCTGCACCTCACCTGTCCCTCCTTTAATAATGGTTCTCTGATTTGCAACGATCCCTATAGCCCAACCGTCGATCCGTGCATAACCCGTAATGATCGTTTTGCCGTACGCAGGTTTATATTCATCAAAGCTTCCTTCATCTATTATTCTTACAATGAGTTCATAAACATCGTAAGGTTTCGAACTGTCCTCAGGAATAATGCCGTATATTTCTTTTGCATCACATACCGGCTGCATGCTTTCAATCCTGTCAAACCCTGCATTCTGATTATGCCCGAGCTTGCTTACAAGTTCACGAATCTTTTCAATGCATTCCTTATCGTCTGCCATCTTCTCATCTGTAATACCTGAAATTTCGGTGGTAACTTTTGCACCACCTAATGATTCATTGTCGATCTTTTCCCCGATCGCGGCTTTTACAAGGTGTGCACCTGCAAGAAAGATACTTCCTGTTCCTTCGACGATCAGAGCTTCATCACTCATAATAGGAAGATATGCTCCTCCTGCTACACAAGGTCCCATTATAGCTGCTATTTGCGGGATCCCCATTGAGCTCATCACGGCATTGTTCCGGAATATTCTGCCGAAGTGTTCCTTATCAGGAAAAATTTCATCCTGCAATGGAAGAAAGACTCCCGCCGAATCCACGAGATATATTATGGGTAATTTATTCTCTATCGAGATCTCCTGTGCTCTTAAATTTTTCTTGCAGGTAATTGGAAACCAGGCACCGGATTTTACTGTCGCATCATTTGCCACTATCACGCAATTCCTTCCGTGTATTTTTCCTACACCGAAGATGGTCCCGGACGATGGTGCGCCGCCGTATTCCTCATACATTCCATAACCTGCGTACAGACCCAATTCCATAAAGAATGTGCCGGGATCAATTAACAGATCTACACGTTCACGACAATGAAGCTTGTTGTTCGAATGAAGTTTTTCTATTGCATTCTTTCCACCACCCAATGCAAGTTCATCTCTTATGGAATTAAGTTTCCGTAAAAGATTTTTATTGAAATCTTCACGTATATTAAACGTGCTATCCTTAACTATCTTTGATTTTAATTTTGACAAGCGTGATTGTAATGTAGTAATTATAGGTTAATGAGGAGAAAGACGTCCCGGACTTATCCGGCAGAGCTGATCACATTGATCACAGCACAAACAAAATTACTCTTGCCCGGTCAGCTATGTTATGCAATTATTTTTCTGTTGTCACTGAGATAGACGGGGTCTTTTTTCTGTGTAATTACTTCTTTGGTAATTATGCAGTTTGAAATATTTTCTTTTGAAGGAATTTTGTACATGATATCAAGCATGATATTTTCAAGTATCGATCTTAATGCTCTGGCTCCTGTCTTTCTTTTTAATGCTTTCTCTACTACCGCATCAAGCGCGTCCTCAGCAAATTCAAGATCCACCCCTTCCATTCTGAACAGCTTCTGATACTGCTTTGTAATTGCGTTCTTGGGCTCGGTTAAAATGGAAAGCATTGTTTTTTTATCAAGTGAGCTTAATGTAGTTACTACCGGAAGTCTTCCGATCAGCTCGGGGATCAATCCATAATGGATCAGATCATCCGGCTCTGCCTGTGAAATAAGTTCATCATTGTCGATGTCATTTCTCGAATAAACCACCGAACCAAAACCCATCGAACTCTTTGCAATTCTCTTTTCAACTATCTTCTCCAGACCGTCAAAGGCACCGCCGCAGATAAATAAAATATTCTTTGTGTTAATGTTTATCAATGCCTGCTCAGGATGTTTTCTTCCTCCTTTTGGAGGAACTCCCGCGATTGTTCCTTCAAGTAGCTTTAATAATGCCTGCTGGACACCTTCTCCGGAGACATCTCTTGTAATTGAAGTGCTGTCGCTTTTTCTTGAAATTTTATCGATCTCATCAAGATAAATGATTCCTCTTTCAGCTTTGTTCAGGTCAAAGTTTGCGTTCTGCAATAAATGAACCAGTATGGATTCGACATCATCACCGACATAACCCGCTTCAGTAAGAGTTGTTGCATCAGCAATTGCAAAAGGCACATCAAGCAGTCTGGCAAGTGTTTGAGCAAGAAAGGTCTTGCCTGTTCCTGTAGGACCTATGAGAAGAATATTGCTCTTTTCAATTTCAACATCATCAATATAATTGAAATCCATAGAATCGATTCTCTTGTAGTGATTATATACAGCTACAGCAAGAGATTTCTTCGCTCTGTCCTGACCGATTACAAATTCATCTAAAAATTTTTTTATTGACTGGGGAGTAAGATTTGATCTGACTTTATTGATCGACTTGGTTGTTGAATGGAGAGTGTTCTTTTTAATTATCTGCATTGCATTGCCGACACATATCTCACAAATAAAAACATCCTTACCGTTATGATCGGATGGACCCTTGATCATGTTTGTTACTTTATCTGCATTCCTTCCGCAGAATGAACATCTTGCATTGTTATTTTTTGCCCCGGTCTTGTTATTCATAAACCTCTTTAGAATAAATTATCACAATAACTTTTAACTTTTAACTTTTAACTAAGAAGAATGTGCGTGATGAGGGAGTCGAACCCCCACGAGTTACCCCGCTAGATCCTAAGTCTAGTGCGTCTGCCAGTTCCGCCAATCACGCGATGTTTTATAAACAAAAACTTTATGATACTGTTGTAAATTTATTTGTATTATAT
>Ga0163153_10004973_pt1 | contig 16165 bp, 18 predicted proteins | sample OliLakLV19MP6IB1_FD_148629 | JGI IMG/M metagenome (GOLD analysis project Ga0163153, IMG submission 148629) | Freshwater microbial mat bacterial communities from Lake Vanda, McMurdo Dry Valleys, Antarctica - Oligotrophic Lake LV.19.MP6.IB-1 | ecosystem: Environmental > Aquatic > Freshwater >... | reverse complement strand
ACTTATAGCTTCAAACCAAAGGGAGGGGGTAGTATCAGCGCGTCAGCAAAATATCGTTCGAATAAACCCTTCGATGGCAGACAGCGACCATTAAGTATTAGTAATCAAAATAGAACTTACAGCTTCAAACCGAAGGGAGGAGGTAGTATCAGCGCGTCAGCAAAATATCGTTCGAATAAACCCTTCGATGGCAGACAGCGACCATTAAGTATTAGTAATCAAAATAGAACTTACAGCTTCAAACCAAAGGGAGGGGGAAGCATGAGTGGTAAAATCTGGAATAATAACAATCAACCAATTAGCGCAAGGGTTCCGGGCATAGGAGCAAGCGCCATGGCACAATATCAAAAGAAATTAAATCCAAAAAGGCCAACGAAAACATTTAGCCAGGGAGGTCTTAACTTTTATAAAAACAACGGAGCCGATCGTGCACGCAGGGGAAACATGAGCGCATCAGAAGAATCTCCATGGAATAACAACAATCGCCCTCTTGAAAAAGTTGGCGGTAGCATGAGCGGCAAGCTATGGAATAATAACGGTCAGCCTATACAAGTACGCATCCCAACTGGAGCTCAGGCTGCTGATGTTGGCTATTCAGGAAGAACAAAACTTCCATTTTTCAGGAGAACCTACGTAAGAAATCCGAATGCCGTGGAACAAGCACTGAAAAAGGAAAGCCCTTATGCAACGGTATATATGGCCGATGGATTACAGGTGACTGTAAAGGCTAAAAAAACCGGGACAAAACCTAAGGCAGTAAAAGGTTCTATGCCTGGCTTACCACCAAGCAAAGCAACCGTGAAGGCGAGTGAATATTCCAGTAGCATGAAAGTGTATTGGAAATATAAGCACAATCCCAGCAGTGCAGACGAAGCTCTAAAAACCATTGCTCCTGGCCGGGCGCATGCTCGCATCGCTGACTACCAGGGAAACGTGAAAATGGTTAAATACAATGACAAAAGATTTTTACCTGACGCGAAATTTGCCCATGGCAAGCAAAATAATGTTAAGCAGGAACGAACTATCGTGACGGACTTTAAGTTGTTATGGACAAAGATTTTCAAAAAGAACGGAACCCAGCCCAATGCCGTGAAAGAAAAAAGCGTGCGCCCTCGCTATGATAAACGTGAGCGTGAGTTGTGGCCTGGACTTTACGATTAACAAAAAAGAATGAACTGGATTGCACTAAAAAACCCCGATCAGGTAGAAACGTTGCGGGCGGAATCAAAAAATCAACCTGTCATCATTTTCAAACACAGCAGAACTTGCTCCATCAGCAAAACAGCGTTAAACAGACTGGAAAGGAACTGGAAGGAAGAAGATATGACTTCCGTAAAGGCTTACTATTTAGATTTGCTTTCGTATCGTGAAGTATCCCACAGCATTGCAAATCTCTTTGACGTGGAGCATCAGTCACCCCAGGTGATTGTGTTAAAAAATGGCGAGGCCGTGTTTCACAAGTCGCATTTTGATATTGATTTTGCCAGCATCAAGAATGCAGCACTCTCAACGGCTCCAGCTAAAAATTAAATACAATTGTTTGCTTCACGAGATCGGAAAGGCTGAGTGCCACAGGGCAAGTTAATGCAGCATTTTTCAACTTTTGCTTTTGTACATCGGTGGCTTGCAGACTGGAATGATAAAAGGTGATTTGAATCTCACCAATTCTTCTTGGATTTGAAGCCATAATCTTTACTACCTCCGATCGTAACCCTTTCAGATCAACCTCTTCTCTTTCAGCCACCATTCCCATGATGGTCATCATGCAACTGCTTAGCGCTGCGCTGACCAGATCGGTTGGGCTAAAGGCATCACCCCTACCATTATTATCGACCGGAGCATCGGTGACTATCGTATTACCTGATTTTAGATGCTTCGCCAGTGTTCTTAAATTGCCCTGATACTCAACTTCTGCCATTTGATTCATAACAAGATTATTAATTCTGCGTTTCTTACTTTAACTTTAACTTCGAAACAAAGTAAAGGAGTCGGCATGAAGGATGGTATCAAAATTTTGCTTTTTCTTTTTCTTACAGCTGGATTTTATTCGGTGTCGGCTCAAACCGTAGATAGCTACGAATACAATTCTGAGTTTACCTGGGGGATTAATAAGAATTCATCCGGTGGACTTATTGGTGGCTTCACTTTCAAGAAGGCAAAAAAGCGGAGTGATCGAATTCTTGAGACCTATGGTCTCGAAATCATGAACGTTAAGAATCCACAGGAGGTAAGGCACAACTCGGCTTATACAGGCAATTTTTTTATCTACGGAAAAAGCAATTATCTCTATGCGTTGCGCTTTCAATATGGCCGCGACTTTATTCTTTTTACCAAAGCACCGCAGCAGGGTGTTGAAATAAAAGCAGTTTTTGCGGCCGGGCCCACCCTTGGAATTGTGGCACCCTATTATATCGAAAGGACAGTTGACAACAGTTTCTTTTCATCAGTGCACGAACAATACGACCCTGGCAATCCCAATCACTCCTATAATAACATCTTGGGAACGGGCAATCTTTTTGAGGGAATTGGTGAATCCAAAATCCAAATGGGCGGAAATCTTAAAGCGGCCCTAAACTTTGAGTTGGGCTTTCTGAAAAGCCAGGTGACCGGTTTTGAAGTAGGAGTATTAGCCGATACCTATTTCAATAAGATTATTTTACTACCTACCGCAGAGAACAAATCCATATTCCCAACCGTTTTTTTCACCCTTTTTTACGGGAATCGTAAGTAATCAGCAAATTTTCTTTTGAAATTTTGTGACTGGGAAATCTTTTTTGGATTGTATTGTTATATTTGAAATCCTAAACCGCAATTCTTAACATATGGAAGCGAAAAAGACTGAATCTGCCGATTTGACGAAAAAGACAAGCTTTTTCTTCAGCATTGGCTTGCTGCTAACATTAGCTCTCGTTTTCACCGCCTTTGAGTGGAAACAATATGAAGATAGTCTCATTGATTTAAAGGGTAAAAGCACTAATACTTTTGAAGAAATGTTAGAGGTTCCTCCCACCGAGCAGCCACCTCCACCAGCACCTATTATTCAACAACCACAAATTGTAGAGGTGCCGGATGAAGAAGAAATTAAGGAAGACCTAAACCTCAAGTTTGACGTGGAGGTTACCGAAGAAACGAAGGTTGAAGAGGTAGTTGTGGCTCCCGTTGAAGAAAAAGAAAACGTAGACGAAATCTTCAGCGTAGTTGAAGAGTCTGCCACTCCTAAAGGAGGTTATCCTGCCTTCTATAAGTTTGTAGGAGAGAAAATTAAATATCCTGCCCAGGCGAGAAGGATGGGTATCGAAGGAAAAGTATTCATTGAATTCGTTGTTAACCGTGATGGTTCTATTGTGGATGTGAAATTTATCAAAGGAATTGGAGCTGGTTGTGATGAAGAAGCTGTAAGAATTGTACAAAGTGCTCCGGCATGGAAACCCGGTAAGCAAAGAGGTAAACCAGTAAGACAGAAAATGGTTATTCCGATTACCTTCAAGTTAGGTTAATCAGATTCATAAAATGTGAGAGAGCCCTGACTTCAAGTCAGGGCTTTTTATTTGTTATAGTATCACACCGCAAAGTAAACCGATTACGATCACTGCCCAGGAAGGAATTTTAGTAAACGCCATGAGGCAGAATGTGCCGATGGTAAACCCAAAATTCATAAAAGTATTTTCCAAAGGTTGAAATAACAGGATTGCGGCTGCAGCCACCAAGCCTGCATTTGCCGCATTAATTCCCTCCAGAGAAGCACGTATGGGCCTGAACTTTTTAAGGCTTTCCCAAATGCGAATCATAAAGAAAATCAAAAATGTGCCTGGAAGAAAAAGCCCTGCAGCAGACATTATGCTTCCTAATATCTGACCTCCCACTCCGTAATCACGCATAGACAGCACGCCTAAATAAGAACTGAATGAAAACACCGGTCCCGGCAATGCCTGCGCGAAGGCATATCCGGAAAGGAATTCATCATGCGTAATCGGGTGATGGAGTGGTTTTGAATATTGGACAAACTCCGTATAAAGCATGGGAGTAAGCACCTGACCCCCTCCAAAAATCAAACTGCCGTTTCGATAAAAATTTTCAAAGAGGCGAATGGGCAATGTCAGTTCCGGAATACTTTTGGTCGCCCAACCTAACAATGCGGCAAAGATTAATACTCCAGCCCACAAAAAAAAGTTAGACCAGCTAACGTCAAACTTCTTCTTCTCCTCGCGCGGATGGGCTTTATAATTAAATGCCGTAATCAAACCGGCAATCAGCAATACAATCGGAAAGACCAAAGGTGTTTTAAAGAAATAGGTTGCCACCGCTGCCAACACCATCAGCACAAGCCCGCGTTTGGTAGTGACTGTTTTTAAACTGATGGTATACGCTGCATGGGCTATCATGCCTACGGCCATCGGCTGAATGAATCGGGTGAAATCCAATGAGGTTTGCTTCAAGACAAAACTATTCATCAACATCCCGGCAACGGTCATAATAATCACCGAGGGCAAAAGCCAAATCAGCAATGTCAAATAGGCTAATGAGGGTCCTCCTAATCGATACCCCAGTGCCGACAGTGTTTGTGTAGAGGTGGGGCCTGGTACTACCTGGCACAATGCGTTTAACTCTACTAAATCAGTGTCGCTGAGGTAGCCACGTTTTTTAACCAGTATATTTTGAAAGTGGGCAATATGAGCCTGAGGCCCTCCAAAACTTGTCAGCGACAGTAAGAGAACATCCTTTAAAAAAATGATATAGCGAACGCGCTTGATCAACGTAAGTTGATTATTTCTTTAATCCAATTTCCTTCAATCTTTGATTCAGGAATTCACCTGCCGTTATATCATCCCATAATTTTGGATGAGATGCATCCACGCAAGATGACAAAGCAGCCAAATTCATTTCTGATCTCGGATGCATGAAAAAAGGAATGGAATATCGGGGAAAATTCATAAGATGACGGGGCGGATTTACCACACGATGAATGGTGGACTTAAGCTTTTTGTTAGTCAGGCGCTCTAACATATCACCCACATTTACGACTAACTGCTCAGGCAAAGCTGTGATGGCAATCCACTTGCCATCTCTGCGCAATACCTGCAGACCATCGGCACTGGCTCCCATCAACAGTGTAATTAAATTAATATCTCCATGCTCTGCAGCACGCACAGCATCTGCAGGAACGGTCTCCGGATTTTCTATGGGGAAGTAATGAATCGGGCGAAGGATACTGTTACCATGTTTTACCTTTTCATCAAAATAATTTTCAGGCAGATCAAGATACAAGGCAATTGCCTTTAGCATCTGCACACCGGTCTCCTCAAGTCTTCTATAAACATCGAGCGCAATTTCTTTAAACCCAGGAAGTTCTTCAGGCCATACATTATCGGGGTATTCTTCTTTGATCGTATCATTGTCCAACACCTCCTGGCCCACATGGTAAAATTCTTTCAGGTCTCCGGTGTTGCGGCCTTTGGCATGTTCTTTTCCCTTACCGATATACCCCCGCTGTCCCGCCAACCCCGGGATTTCATATTTCTGCTTAACAGAATCCGGCTGTGCATAAAACTTCTTGATGATACTATACAATCTTGCCGATAATTCATCTGTTAAATAGTGGTTGCGTATGGCTACAAAGCCAATGGTATTATAGGCCTCGCCTAAATCGTGAACAAACTTACTTTTTCTCTGAGTATCGGCACTGGTGAAATCAGCCAGATCGAGGGAAGGAATTGTCTCGTATAATAACTCCGCCATATTACGTGCTTAAGGGGTTATCGCAAGCTAATTATTTTTAGGTAATTTTACCTGATGCGCTATCAGGGGCATGGTTTTAGCTAAGTCAGAAGTTCAACTAAAAAAACATGATATGAAATCCATAAGCAGAAGAAAATTTGTGAATCAATCATTGAAGGCTACTGCCCTCACCGTCATAGGCTCGCAACTTGCTTCCACTGTTGCGTTGGCAGAAGATACACCATTCGTTGCCCTGCAATTTTCTCAGATCCCTCTCCCCTATGCAGCCAATGCCTTGGAGCCCAGTATCGATGCCTTAACGATGGAGATTCATTATGGTAAGCATCATGCTGCTTATATTAAAAACGTGAATGATGCCATTGCTGCCGAAAATATTTCTTTCGGTACAGAGAAAGAGTTCTTCGCAAACACATCAAAACTTTCTGCCAAGGCACGCAACAATGGGGGAGGCGCCTGGAATCATAATTTCTTCTGGCAAGTGATGAAACCCGGCAGTGCAGCGCCCACGGGTAAAGTAGGTGATGCCATCAACGGAACATTTGGCTCTTTTGATAAATTTAAAGAACAGTTTGCACAAGCGGCCATGACACGCTTCGGTTCAGGTTGGGCCTGGTTAGTTAAAGATGGCAATACATTGAAGATTGGCTCGACCCCCAACCAGGATAATCCACTCATGGACATCAGCGATCTTAAAGGATCACCACTGCTTGCGCTGGATGTTTGGGAGCACGCCTACTACTTAAAATACCAAAACAAGAGAAACGAATATGTTGCCAATTGGTGGAATGTAGTAAACTGGGATGAGGTAGCTAAGCGCCTAATTTAATTTTCTGTTGAATGAAGAAATTAGTCTTACTCTCGTTATTCAGTATTTATTTTTATCAAATAAGTGTCGCTCAGGAAATCAAGGCCTACAAAACATTTGGCGGTGTGCGTTTTGAAATGGATACGGTTACACTTAGTCTAAAACAAGTGCTTGAAATTGTTAAGGTAAATCCAAAAGCCTATGCCGAACTAAAAAGAGCGAAAGCAAATTACAGTGCCGCGGGGGTTCTCGGTTTTGCCGGAGGGGTTTTAATTGCTTTCCCATTAGGTACGGCATTAGCCGGAGGAAATCCAGAATGGGGCCTGGCTGCCGGAGGTGCCGGATTGATATTGGCGTCTATTCCCTTTACTACCGCCTTTCGAGGGCACACCATGCAGGCTCTTGATCTTTATAATAACAAAGACCAAACTTCAAGGATAAAACCCGAGTTTCTGTTTTACGGAAGTGGCGCCCGGTTGATTATCCGCTTTTAACTCGTTGAATGTCGATGATAGACTTGAAGGAGATCCGTTGAAATCTGTTCTCCCGAAACAAGATCTCCCTGATGAGCAGGACCTTTAATTCCTTTATAGAATGAGCGGGGTGAGGTGAAAATACGCGCTTCATCCCACAAGCCGGCTTGGATAAAAAACGATAGCGTTTGACTTCCTCCCTCAACGAGTAAGGATTGGATTTTTTCCTTATGTAAATACGTTAGCAATTGCCGAATAAAATCCTTCTCATCTAATCTCACTAATTTCAGATTAGTATGCTCTTCATGTTTGAGCAGATTAAAAAAAATGGTGGGCACCGACTTATCGAACAAATTAAGATTGTCACTAAGTCGTAAAAATCGATCGATCACCAGACGCACTGGATTTCTTCCACTCCACTCACGTACATTAAGCATCGGGTTATCAAGCGCTGCTGTCTTGGTTCCTACCAACACAGCATCTTCTTCGCTCCGCCACTTGTGTACAAGCTGTCTTGAAAAATCATTGCTGATCCACTTCGAGTCATAATTGCTGTGCGCAATAAATCCATCGGCAGTTTGTGCCCACTTTAAAACAATATAAGGCCGCTGCTTTTCATGAAATGTGAAGAAACGCATATTGAGTTCGCGACCTTCCTTTTCCAATACACCCGTCACCACATTAATACCTGCTTCTTTCAATTTTTTTATTCCTTCCCCACCCACTAGTGGATTCGTGTCCAGATTTGAAATCACCACTTTCTTTACTTTATGCTGAATGAGCATGTCAGAACACGGAGGAGTTTTTCCATGATGCGAGCAGGGCTCCAGGTTGACATATACCGTGCTGCCGGAAAGCAGACTCTTATCTGAAACGCTGACCACTGCATTTACCTCAGCATGAGCCTCACCATAGTTGCGATGCCAGCCCTCTCCAATTACTTCACCATCTTTTACAATCACACAACCTACCTGTGGATTTGGGCTCACTGCGCCTGCTCCTAACCGGGCCAGATCAAAGGTACGCTGAATCAAAAGTTCATCAGGTGTCATCAGGAATTAGTAACATTGCAAAGATCATTTTCGCGATGACCAATTCCAAAGAACTTTTCAACGATCTCGTAAGCCGTATTACTCTCGAGGAGGGGAAATCCGAAATTCAGAGCATCGTTTATTTATTTCTTGAAAAGAAACTTAGGCTTACTAAAACTGAAATAGTAGCGGGAAAAGAAATTGCTGTCATGGATCCTGCCATTTTCTATGCATCGATCGATCAAATAAATAATCACACGCCCATTCAATATATATTAAGAGAAGCAGCGTTTTATGGACGCACTTTTCAAGTAAACTCCTCTGTTTTGATTCCCCGTCCTGAAACTGAACTTTTGGTCCACGAAATCAGGTGTGAGTTTTTGAAGCCTGGTTCGGAAGCGCTCAGGATTCTTGACATAGGAACAGGCAGCGGATGTATCGCCATCACGCTCGCTTTGGAAATTCCACGCGCAACTGTACACGCTACGGACATCAGCCAGGAAGCACTAAACATCGCACAACAAAATGCAGAAGCATTATATGCCTCGGTATGTTTGCATGAACACAATATTCTCAGCGATGAAATTTCTTTTGGTCCGTTTGACCTGGTCGTTAGTAATCCTCCCTATATATCCTGGGAAGAAAAGGCCACGATGAAACAAAATGTGCTGATGTACGAACCACACCTTGCATTGTTTGCGCCCGCAGAAGATCCACTGGCTTTTTATAAAGCTATTGCATCAAAGAGCAGAGCAATACTTTCAGAGGGTGGATCTGTGTGGGTGGAGATAAATGAACACTTTGGTGATGACGTGTGCCATGTCTTTACCGATCATGGTTACCACTCTGTTCGCATGATCAGAGATCTCGATAATAAAAACCGGATCGTTACCGCACTCCGATGAGTAATCCCATTGCTTTGTTACATGGAGCATTGGGTTCAGCTTCGCAGCTGGAACCGTTGAAGAAAGTGCTGGAGGAAAAAGGCAGGATGGTCTATTCGCTAAATTTCTCAGGTCATAGCGGCAGGCCTTTTTCAGAAAACGGTTTTGGCATTGATGTCTTTGCCAATGACGTTCTCTCTTTTCTTAATCAGGAAAATATAGATTCAGTCGATCTGTTTGGATATAGCATGGGTGGATACGTGGCTATCTGGTTGGCGCATCAGCATCCTTCGCGCATAAGGAATGTGCTCACACTAGGAACCAAATTTGACTGGAGTCCTGAATCCGCAGAGAAAGAAATCAAAAAACTGGATGCCGAAAAAATTCAAGCAAAGATTCCTGCCTTTGCACGCATACTTGAACACCGGCATGCGCCCTACGATTGGAAAAACCTTATTGCCAAAAGTTCAGAGATGATGTATGATCTGGGGCAGAAGCCTCTACTCACGGAAGAAATTTTTTCCACGCTTCCCAATACTATAGATATACTATTGGGTGATCAGGATGATATGGCTGATCGCGTTTATTCAGAAACCGTAGCAGGTTGGTTGTCTCACGGAGCCTTTCACCTATTGGAGAATACTCCTCATCCCATTGAAAAAGTAAAACTCGAAATGTTGGTTAGGTTTCTCAATCCGTAAGGATGCTAACTCAATTCCTCCCCCACCCAGAACGGATGAGTTGATTTCAAACTAATGATTCCGTCTTTGACGATGTGGTAACTACCCGAAATAAATTCCAGAAATTCGGATTTCATTTCTTCTGGCAAAAGATACAACGTGGCGCCTGCCGGCAACCATTTTTCAAAGTGGGCTTTCTTCATCCAACTCCATAACTTGTTGTCGACAAATGCTTCCATATCAAGATTAGAAAGGGATTGGATCTTTTTTAGATCGGCTTTATTGCCTAACAAACAATTCACCGCTGCCGCCTTCGAAGCAACGAGAAAGTAAAAAGCAGTTTGAAGAGGATCGTCATTGGGATTGTATGAGATAAAACGAATGGGAGTCTGCTCCACTAATCTATCTCTCCAAAGACCCATTTCCGCCAACGGTGTGATCACCACATCCACTTTAATACCCCAGGCAATCACCGCTTCAACTTCAGAAGAAAGTACCACTACGGTAGGCATCCATTCCAATAACTCCTGAATTTTTTCAAATGAAATCGCCTGAGCCTTGGCTATCAGCAGAGCCGGCTCCTGGTTTTCGCGAACGATGTGATGACTGGACATTATTGTTCCACAAAACAAACTGAACCCCCTACCCAGGTCTTGTCTTTATTAAATTTCACTCCGATCATTTCACCACGACTGAGGCGGGCGAGGTTAGTGATTAGTTCAGGGCGAGCGACTCCTTCGTCCCATAAAAAAAGCAAACGTATTTCAGTTTTCACTAAACCATCGGGTGCCTGCACTACCGGCTCATAGTGAACCTTGCGTTGCAGTAAATAATTTTTCCGTTCATGAAAAGGAATGCTCAATATATCGCTCTCCGTAACGTGAAACATTACTCCACTGCCTGAAAAGGAGAACAGCGGTTTCAAAACATAATTCTCAAGATCCTGAGGAAAGGTTGTATAATCACTCAGGAATTTACACTCGGGTATTGCATCGCTATGCAAAAATGGCATTGTGTATTTGCTGATGTAATAAAACCAATTGGGGTGACCAGCCCACTCAACGTCAACATCTTCCGTTAAATGAAAGTCGGTTTTCAATTCAGGTTTTCCCAGCAACTCATCAAAGATTACCCGATTGTAGATGCGATGCACGGGAACTTCCACACCGTTCTTTTTATAGAATAATTTTCGTCCACGTACGATCAAATCACCTAAATGAACTGGTTCTATTCCCAAATGATGTTTCGTTACCAGAAAGTCGATGGCGGTATTTTGTTTCATCGGATCAATCTCCAACAAAATCACATTCTCAGGATTGTGATTGCGGACGATGGCCTTCTGCAGACGCTTCCAGTATTGCTCTGAGCTTTCGCCAAAATGAAAATCCAAATTTTGAGGAATCTGATAATGCTCTCTGAACTTATTCCCCAAAAAATCCTGATAACCAAACAAAGAGGGGAAGCCCTGCATTTCAATCAGGCGAGGAACAAGTTCATTACTGCCTTCTTCTGTGCATACAGCAAAATCCAACGCCAAAAATAACGTGTGCGCATCTTCATTAGGCACATATACCTGCGCAGGAATTGCACCCGTCATTAACGATTTGAAATCAGGCCGCACGATAAAGTCTATGATTTCATCGGCTGCGTTTAAAAGTTTTTTCTTAAAATCTCTTCCAACAAAAACAGGGCTCTCCGCTACCCGAAATGGTATTTTGTGATTAAACTCCTGATCAAGATTCTTGATAAAGGCGTTATACTTCTCTTCTGAAAATTGTTGATTAAATAATTGGCGGGCAGATTTGATCATCGTGCAAGGGAACGTAACCGATGACTTAAAGCCGTCATTAAAAAGCGCGGCACTACGGTGGTGTACGTGAGCATAATCTTATCGGGATCATTGAGATGATCGAGCATCTCCCAATATTTCTTTTCTCCGTGTTTCTCAATTACCAATTCTTTCTTGTCATCGCGCAACAAATACATGCGCATACCCACTGCATCCGCCTCCGGATGAAATTGCATTCCTACAAAAGCTTCATCAAAGCGAATGGCCATCACGGCCCGGTCCAGATCTATGTGGGGTCTGAATTTTTCAATGCACAGAAGCGCACCTCCACCCGACTCAATTTTGTCCATATTCGCATGTGTAATCTGATAATCGCGTGAATCCACCGCCCATATAGGATCGCTCAACGAACGAAATAATGAATCATGGTGACCTTCAAATGTTTTATGCACTGGCATCACACCAAAAGAGGTTGACCTTCTCTTTGATACTACACCGTATTCATAGTAGCGGCAAAAAATCTGAAAGCTATGACAAATCAACAATACGTGTTTTTTCCGGTCGGGATGCTGCTGATTAAAGTTCTTAATATCGTCCATCAACGCAAAAAACCTGCGCTCCCATAAACTTCCGGCACTGTCTAGCGGACTGCCCGGGCCACCCGAAGAGATATAGACATCAAAATTAAGATCAGCCACTTCGGTTTTTTGGCGCACGTCAAAGAATTGGTACTCCACCGTCATGTGGCAATCGGCCTCAAATTCTTCAATGAGTTGACGCAGACCGCGCATGCCTTCGTTGGCAACCCCTTCGTAGAGATCGAGAATGGCAATTCGTATTTGATTTTCTGAAGACAAAATCTATTCGTTAAATAAACATTTACTAAGAAACCCAGAAGTTAAATTCCTTCCATCGTTTCACTCAATATATAATCTACCACTTTTTCAAGGCTTCCGGTTTGTTGAAATACTGCCAGTTGTCGATCGGCACCAGTGCCTCCTTCTAAAATCGTGTGAATATAATTGATGGCATTACGGCTGCCAAGTTCATCCACTACATCATCAATAAAATCGAGCAATTCAAGAATTAATACCCGGGTATCTAATTCCACCTGCTTGCCGAAATCAATCATCCGTCCATCGAGGCCATAGCGCGATGCTCTCCACTTATTTTCATTAATAAGAGCACGGGTGTACATGATAAAACTCATATTCTGTAGTCGTAACTTATACAGCTTCACCACCAGTGCCTGAAATATTGCGGTGATAGCGATCGTTTCTTCAATGCGCATAGGCACATCACAGATTCTGAATTCGATGGTATCAAAAAACGGGTGCACACGAACATCCCACCAGATTTTTTTCGCGTTGTCGATGCAATTGGTTTTGATCAGCAGGTTTACATAGTTTTTGAAATCATCCCAGCCATTAAATTGATCAGGGATGCCTGTGCGTGGAAACTTGTCAAACACTTTCGTGCGAAAGGATTTAAATCCGGTGTTGCGCCCCTCCCAAAAAGGAGAGTTACAAGAAAGCGCATACACGTGGGGCAAAAAATAACGCACCGTATTCTGAATATGAATCGCCATGTTTTTGTCTTCAAGACCGACATGAACATGAAGTCCAAAAATTAAATTCGATCTCGCAGCCTCCTGCATTTCCTGAACAATCTCATCGTAGCGTGGGTTGGGGGTGATCAGTTGTTTGCTCCAATGTGAAAACGGATGTGTGCCTGATGCTCCGATTCTAAGATTCAATGAACTTGCCACTTCACCAACCAACTTTCTTAATCCACGAATTTCCTCATATGCCTGCCCGACATCCCGGCAAATGCCTGTGCCGACTTCCACTACCGCCTGGTGCATTTCTGCTTTCACACTATCTTTAATAATATGAGAAGCCAACTCTACTATTTTTTGATCGTGCGATGCTAACTCACGGGTAACCGGGTCAACCACCATGTACTCTTCTTCTACTCCCAGTGTAAATTTTTCCATAGACGATTATGCTTTTTAGGAGCATATTATTTTTTTGCCGACTTGGGTTTCGTTTCTTTCTTCGCGGGTTCTTTTTCAGGTGCTTTAGCAACAGCCGCTTTTGCACCAACGCCCACAGCTTTTGTTACGAATGTGCCCCAGGTGAGATTATCTTTTCCTGGCTTTTGATCCTGGGCCCTTTCCACAGCAATCTTCGCAGATGTTTCTACTACCCAATCAAAATTTTCCTGGCCCACTGAATTCACATCGGCATCGGGTGCCGGATTACAAAAATCAATCGCATACGGAATGCCATTACGCACGGCCATTTCTACCGTGTTGAAATCATAACCCAACGCGTTGCAGAGATCCAATACATAATCATGCACTTGCTTTAAAAGCTTTTCTGAAGCCGGGCCTTTAGCGCTTTGATATCTCAGGTGATGAGGATTGCGTGGCTCATATTGCATGATGCGTACGTGCTTTCTGCCCAGGCAATAGCAACGGAAGTAGTCATCAAAAATAATTTCTTCCTGCAGCATCATCACCAGTTGGCTCGTTTCGCTATAGGCTTTAAAAAAATCATCCATGTTTTCAAGCTTATATACGCTCTTCCAGCCTCCACCGGCATGCGGTTTCATGTACGCTGGCCAGCCTATGTGTTCAAATATTTTTTCCCAACTCAGTGGAAACTTAAGATTACTGAACGAAGCTTCTCCGGTATCAGCAGGTCTTTCATGGGAAGGCAGCAGCACGGTCTTGGGCACGGGCACCCCTAACTTTACTGCCAGAGCGTTGTTAAAGAATTTCTCATCAGCGCTCCACCAGAATGGATTGTTGATTACCGCTGTACCTGAGATCGCAGCATTTTTTAAATAGGCGCGATAGAAAGGAACATCCTGCGAAATACGATCGATGATTACGGCATAGTCGGTAGGCTCGCCTTGTTGCACCATGTCCACCAGCACCCGTTCGGCCTTGATATCTTTCAGGCCCATCTTATTGATGTGTTCTACGAAAGCATCAGGGAAAGAGCGCTCCATGCCGTGCAGTATTCCTATCTTTTTCATAACAATGTATTTAGTTTTGGTCCTTTATGTCAATTATAATATTCTGAAACTTCACCGACTCCGCCAGGTGTGGATTGTGGGCAGAATCAGTAAACCAATATAGTTTTTTTTCCTTGCAAACAACTTGCTGATAATAAGATTCTGCTAATGAAAAGTGAGTTTGATAATCGTTGCTGCCGATGAGAAAATAAACGGGGCAGTTTAGCTGTGGGGCAAACTCATTAAAATTCGTCTGCGAACCTTCATTAAACAAAGGAAGCCATGTGCCTGCCCATTGATCAACTTTGGCGCGCACAGGTGTGGTGGAGCCCATCAACTTACTCAGCCATTTTCTGTGATAGAACAACTGCTGTCCATTTTTGAAAGGAACCTCCACAAGACTGAGTTCTGCTTTTGCTTCTTTATTGTTGTCCTTTATTGCCTTGTCTTGCATGATTTTCAATGATAGCCGTTCGCTCTCCAATTGGTTTATCATCGGGCTTATAGCAAAATAGCCTTGCAGCAGATCGGGTCTTTCTACAGCCACCCGCAGTCCTAAATAAGCACCCCATGAATGACCCATCAAATAAATTTTCTTCTGCGAGAATTTTGAAGAAAGAACCTGTATGAGTTCAATGGCATCGCTAACAAAAAGAGAAACCGTAAGCGCATCTTTTGATTTATTCAGAATAGCTGTTTGTCCGCTTTCGCGTTGGTCCCAATGAACAACAATAAAATGTTTTTGTAATTCTTTTGTAAATCGATCCGCATAGCTCATGACGGAATTACCCGGTCCGCCATGAAGAAAAAGTAAAACAGGAGCCTGGTCATTCTCCCCTTGAAATTTTATCCACTGTTTGATGCCCCCGATCTCTACTGCCTCGCTGCCCTGAACGTTAGCACCAACCGCCATCTGAGGCAGGAGCATAATAAACATCAACCAGCGAATAATCATCCTTATCGAATCAATGACAAATAATGGGGAAACATTTCCTTCCATACGGGCCAGTCATGTTCGGCATTGTGGCGCACATCCAGCCAATGATTGATTCCTTTATTGCGTAAAATTTCGGCCATTCGCTCGTTCGCATTCCAGCACATGTCTTTGGTGCCCGTGCCCAACACTACAAACATGTCATAGAAAAAATCATTTTGTGCATAGGGCAAAAAATCCATTGGGTTATTAAAATACACAAGATCATCATAGTAACCATCCATCTGATCCCTGATGTCAAAGGCGGCACCCATATTAAATACATACTTCACTACCTCGGGATGCTTAAAGGCAAAGTTGGTAGCGTGATAACCTCCAAAACTGCATCCGGCTGTGGCCACCCGGCCTACCCCGGTTTCTCTTTGAGCAAGCGGCACCAATTCGTGATATAACATTTGATCATACCAGTGGTGATTTCTGGCGCGATCAGCCGGATGAATATTTTTATTGTACCAGCTCACCTCATCAATCCCATCCACACAATAAATTTTAACGAGGCCTTCATCCAGAAACCAATTAACACTGTCGATCAGCTTAAAATCCTTATTCTCATTGTAATGTCCCATGGAGGTTGGAAACAAAATAACCGGGTAGCCGCGCGTTCCAAAGGAAAGCACCTCTATATCCCGGCTCAAGCGGGGCGAATACCATTTATGATAATGTTCGTGTGCCATAACGATTCAAATTATAAACTCCTATTTTTGCCTTTTAATTCAGAGAAAAGTCGGAATAAAGAGGCTTAAAAATCA
>Ga0163153_10004969_pt1 | contig 16169 bp, 14 predicted proteins | sample OliLakLV19MP6IB1_FD_148629 | JGI IMG/M metagenome (GOLD analysis project Ga0163153, IMG submission 148629) | Freshwater microbial mat bacterial communities from Lake Vanda, McMurdo Dry Valleys, Antarctica - Oligotrophic Lake LV.19.MP6.IB-1 | ecosystem: Environmental > Aquatic > Freshwater >... | reverse complement strand
GGCGGCATCTCGGCCGAGATGCCGCCGCTCCGCCAGCCTTCGTCGACGATCAAGACGCGGTGCGTCTTGGCGACGGATTGCATGATTGTCGCGTCGTCCAAGGGACGCAGCACGCGCAGGTCGATCACTTCCACGTCGACGCCTTCGCCGGCAAGCGTGTCGGCGGCCGCGAGCGACTTGTGCAGGCCCGCGCCGTAGGTCAGCAAGGTGACGGCGGCCCCCGGTCGACGCACGCGTGCCCCTTCGATGTCGACGGGCCCGGCCGCGGGTGGAAGTTCGCCTTCCAGATTGTAGAGCGTTTGGTGCTCGAAAATCAGCACGGGGTCCGGATCGCGGAGCGCCGCGCCCAGCATCCCACGGGCGTCTTCGATCGTCGCCGGAGTCAGGATCTTCAAACCCGGAATATGGGCGTACCAGCCTTCCAGGCTATGCGAATGTTGGGCGGCGAGTTGCTTTCCGCCGCCGGTCGCCATGCGGATGACAAGCGGTACGTTGAACTGCCCGCCCGACAGGTGCAGGAGCGTCGCGGCGGTGTTCATGATCTGATCGAGGGCCAGCAAGCTAAAGTTGACCGTCATGATTTCGACGATCGGCCGCATACCCCCGAGCGCCGCGCCGATCCCCGCGCCGACGAACGCCGACTCCGATAGGGGAGTGTCGCGAATCCGCTCCGGCCCGAACTCGTCGAACAATCCCCGGCTTACGGCAAAGCAGCCGCCGTACCGACCCACGTCTTCTCCCATGAGGAAAACACGGGGATCTGCACGAAGCGCCTCGCGCAGGGCTTCGCGCACCGCGTCGCGATAGGTCGTTTTCGATTGGACGGCGGTTGCGTTCATGATGGTTGCTTCTCCGAATAGACGAAGCGGGCGAGATCGGCTACCGGTTCCCAGGTGCCCGCCTCGGCGAAGGCGACCGCTTCGTCGATTTCGCGATCGGCCGACCGCTCGAGTTCGGCCAGATCGGATTCCCTCGCCATGCCCGCTTGCTTGATTTGCTCGAAGAAGAGCGTGATCGGATCGCGCAGTTTCCACTCCGCGATTTCGGTCTTGGAACGATAGAGTTCGGCGTCGAACATGGAATGGGCCCGGAATCGGTAGGTCCGGCATTCCAAGAGGTAAGGCCGACCCTCGCGGACCTGTTCGACGGCTCGCCGCGTCGCTTCGGCGACGGCCACGACGTCCATGCCGTCAACGCTCGCCGCCGCGACGCCGTAGGCATCGGCTTTCCGGGCGATGTCGGTCATCGATTCGGAAACCGCCAAAGCCGTTCCCATCGCATACAGGTTGTTTTCACAAACGAACAGCACGGGCAATCGCCAGAGGGCGGCCAGGTTCATCGACTCGTGAAACTCCCCTTCGGCAACGGCGCCTTCGCCGAAAAAGCAGGCCGTGACGTTCCGCCGCCCTTGCAGTTTGTCGGCCAGAGCGAGTCCCACGGCCAACGGCATGCCGCCGGCGACGATCGCGTTGCCGCCGTAGAAACGAGTCGCAGCGTCGAACAGGTGCATCGACCCGCCCCGACCACGGGCGCAGCCTTCGCGCTTGCCGTACATTTCGGCCATGATCGAGCCGGCCGGTATGCCGCGGGCCAATGCCTGGCCGTGTTCGCGATAGGTCGCCAGCACGGCGTCTTCCGGTCGGAGTTGTTCCATGACGCCGGTCGCCACGGCTTCTTCGCCGACGTAAAGATGGAGAAAGCCGCGGATCTTCTGAGCGCCGTACAACTCGACGCACTTTTCTTCAAAGCGGCGTATTCGCACCATCTGCCGGAGCAGTCGCATGGCGCGATCGCGATCGAGCGGAACATTCGAGTCGAGGGGGCTCATGCTTCGGTCTCCAGCGTTGAGAGATCTCCCTCGGGTAGGCCGAGTTCACGGGCCTTCAGCAGGCGTCGCATCACCTTGCCGCTGCGCGTTTTCGGCAGGCTCGCCACGAAGGCGAGTTCCTTCGGGGCCACGGCCGGACCGAGCCGTTTGCGCCCGAAGCCCAGCAACTCAAGCTCGAGCGCCTCGCTCGGTTCGAGCGGGTGCTTCAAGACGACGAACGCCTTAACGAGCTGACCGATCAAGGGATCGGGTTTGCCGATGACGCCCGCCTCGGCGACGGCCGGGTGTTCCATCAGGGCGCTTTCCACCTCGAACGGGCCGACCATGTGGCCGGAAGTTTTGATAATGTCGTCGACCCGGCCGACGAACCAGTAGTAGCCGTCGGCATCGCGACGGGCCAAATCGCCGCTAAGGTACCAATCGCCGAAGAAGCACCTTCGGTAGCGCTCGTCGTCGTGCAGGTAACCGCGGAACATCGAGGGCCAGCCCGCTTTCAGGGCAAGTTCCCCTTCCACATCCGGTTCGGCGACGACTTCCAAGCCTCCTTCGGTGCGGCGGACGATCGACGCGTCGATGCCCGGAAGCGGCTTTCCCATCGAGCCGGGCCGGATGTCCATGGCTCGATAGTTGGCGATCATGATGCCGCCGGTTTCGGTTTGCCACCAGTTGTCGTGGATCGGCAGGCCCAGGGCCTCGACGCCCCACATGACCGCTTCGGGATTGAGCGGTTCCCCGACGCTGAGTACCAGGCGCAACGCACTCAGGTCGTATTGTCGGCGAGGTTCGCCGGGAATGCGCATCAAGCGGCGCACGGCGGTCGGGGCCGTGTACCAGACGTTGACCCGCTCGTCTTGAAGGATCCGATACCAACGCTCGGCGTCGAACTCGGCCTCGTCGACGATGTTCGTCACGCCGTGCAGCAGCGGCGCGAAGATGCCGTATGACGTGCCGGTGACCCATCCCGGATCGGCCGTGCACCAAAACACGTCGCCGGGATGGAAGTCGAGCACGAACTTGCCCGTGATGTAGTGCGTCAGCGCCGCTTCGTGGACGTGTACGGCCCCTTTGGGCATGCCGGTCGTCCCGCTGGTGAAATGCAGCAGGGCGCCGTCGGCGGGGACCGTCAGCGGAATCGTAAACTTGCCGGAGGCCCGGGCCATGAGCCGCGGCAGCGAAAGCACGCCGGCCGAAACGTCGTCATCGACGTCCGTGAGCAGCACGTGCTCCAGTTGCGGCAACCGCGTTCGGATCGCCGCCACCTTCTTCTCGTATGCCGCTCGGGTCGTGATTAAGACCTTAGCGTCGCCGCGGAAGAGCCGTTGCCAAATCGGTTCGGGACCGAACTGCGAAAACAACGGACAGAACACCGACTTGTTCTTGAGCGTGCCCAAAGCGGAAACATAAAGCTCCGGCACGCGTCCTAGTAGCGAGAAGACGCGGTCCCCGGGGCGGACGTCGAGTCCTTCGAGAACGTTCGCAAAACGGTTGCTGATCTCCGACAACTCGGCGTAAGTGACGTCGCGGCGACCGCCCTCTTTGCCAAGCCAACGTATTGCGACGAGCTCGCCTTGGGGACCGCGGGCGTGCCGATCGACCGCCTGGTACGCCAGGTTGAGATGGGCCGGGTCGGATCTTCCGGTGAGTTCCTTCCGCACCGCCGACCAGGAAAACGCGTCTCGCGCGTGTTCATAATCGGCCAGGTTCGGCGGGACTTGGCCGGCGGCTTGCGATTTGTGGATGGTACGGAACGGCATGGGGGAACCGCCTACGGGAATGAAACGCTTCGAATGGTCAGCCGTTTTGTGCCGACCGTCTGAGGTCGTTGATACCGATGGAACCGACTGCCCGGATGATCGGTTGAGGACTTTCGAAGGCGAATTGCCCCGCGAAAGCGTGGCAGAGTCGGTTTCCGTTGATTGCCCGTCGGCGGCGTTCCGTTTGGTTCCAGCTCTTCCGAACGGCCTGCGTCCGATCAGCCGGCGATTCCCGTTTGTTTTGCACGGCGACGCTTTTCCGAGTAGTGAGTGTTTTGGGGTCGCGTAGTTCAGAAGCAACATTGATGCCAATATGAGCGCATCGCGTAACATCGCCGCAGTGGGGCGACAGCCGCATGCTTTCACGCGTGCGGCGGCCTGCGACGGCTGCGCGCGTGCGAAACTGCACATTCGGAGAAGCGAAGTGCGCCGCCGCGTCGCGCTTCAAGCTGAAGTGCCCTGGCGGAAATTGCGGATCGGGGACGTACAACGGGCCGTAGCGTTCGAATTGAGCGACATGCACAAACCCATGTCGATGCGAACGGCAGAGTTCGCGGCGACTGCGAACCCCAATCACATGTCCGAGCGAACGATGTGCGATATCGTCACATCGAGCGCGCATCGCACAGTCCGATGACGCTCACGAAACAGGCCGCAACGGCGATTTTACGGATAAATCTGCTCGATGATCGCAGCGAAAAAGTGCGGCACGCCGAGTGCAATTCAAATGTTTGAACATATCGAACAACTGAATGAACTCCTGCCCATGAGTCCGCGACGTTCACCGAAGGCGATGCGGCGGGAGGATGCCGGGCAGTAGACAAGCTCGTTGTGAATGCGGATCACGACGAATCAGGTAAGTCGTGCCTGTCCGTTTAAGATGGTCGGCCCTTTGGTCGTACTTAGTGATTGAGACCGCAGTGATACGTGGAGGCAAACGATGCCGTACCGATCGTTGGTGGCCAAGGAGTTGGCGAGGTTTCTCAAGGCGATTGCCCATCCGGCCAGAATTCGTGCGATTGAGGAACTTCGGGGCGGAGAACGGGACGTGAACTCATTACAGGCCGAATTGCATACAAGTCACTCGACCGTCTCGCAACACTTGATGGTCTTGCGGGCGCACCGGCTGGTCGAGGAGCGGAGAGACGGTCGTCATGTGTTCTACAGCCTCCGAAGGCCGGAACTCGCCGACTGGCTGGTAAAGGCCATGGACTTGCTTCCCGAAGCCACCGACGAGGTCAAACGATTGCAAGCGGCGATTCGGAAGTCGAGAACCGCTTGGCAAAGCACGAAGCGCTCGGAGAAGCCAGCGAATAGCCCATCGAAGTAGCAGCGGCCTCACCGAATCGTCTGCAAGGAGTATCCGGAAGCCATGACGTTAAAGCCACCATCCCAAGCAGTGCGAGCATGGCACGCGGAAGCGCTGCCCGATCTGCTGACCGCAGTAAGAGCCGGAGAACACGGACTCACCGAGGCGGAAGCGGCGATTCGGTTGCAAGACTTCGGCCCCAATCTGCTGCCTGAAAAAGGGTCCGCACCGCTGTGGCGGATCGTGCTCCGCCAGTTCTACAGCCCCTTGATCTACATTCTCGTGGCGGCGGCCGTGGTCTCGGTGCTGATCGGCGACGTGAAGGATGCGGCGTTCATTGCGGCGGTGTTGGTCATCAACGCCGCCATCGGCGCTTACCAGGAGTGGCAGGCCGAACAAAGCAGTCAGGCGCTGCAGAAAATGCTACGCATCCGCGCCCAAGTGCAACGGGACGGTGACATACGTGAGATCGAGGCGGCGGAGATCGTCCCGGGGGATGTGGTATGGCTAGAATCCGGCAACCGTGTCCCGGCGGATCTGCGACTGCTGTCTGCGCAGGGCCTGGAGGTGGACGAATCGCTGCTCACCGGAGAGTCCTTGGCAGTGCATAAGGACCCCGTCTGGCAAGGACCGGAAGCAACCCCGATGGCCGATCGGCTGAACATGACGTTTGCCGGCTCGTTAGTGGCCCGCGGGCGGGCGAAGGGACTCGTGGTGGCCACAGGAACGGCGACCGGCGTCGGCCAGTTGGCGCTCGACGTGATGGATGCCCGCGGAGGGAAGCCGCCGCTATTGGAGCGCATGGAGCGGTTTACGAACTACGTGGCAGTCGGAACCCTGGCCGCGGCAGGAGTCATCGGGCTGCTGGGAATCGTGTTGTGGGGCTACACGCTCGTCGAAACCTTCTTTTTGGTGGTGGCGCTGGCGGTGTCCGCCATTCCGGAGGGATTGCCGGTCGCGATAACCGTGGCGCTCGCCGTGGCGACGACGCGAATGGCTCGGCGAAACGTGATCGTGCGGCAATTGACCGCCGTCGAAGGTTTGGGGAGTTGCACCCTGATCGCGACCGACAAGACCGGCACGCTGACATGCAATGAACTAACCGTGCGTGAAGTCTGTTTGGCCGACGGCGACGTGTTTCAGGTGACGGGGCAAGGATTCTCGCCGCAAGGTGAGGTACTCCTGGCGGGACGGCCGGTGGGCTCGGCCGATCATCCTCTGTTGGCGGCGACGGTCCGGGCGGCCGTGTTGTGCAATGAGGCGGACTTGCATCGGCGCAACGGCGAGTGGGTATGGCGCGGGGATGCCGTCGACGTAGCGGCATTGAGCTTGGGAGCAAAGCTGGGAATGCAACGCGAGTCGGCACTTGAAACGGACCCCGAGGTGAGCCGCATTCCCTTTGAATCGGAACATCAATTTGCGGCATCATTCCACCGCAACGGCGAAGGCATTGAAGTGTTGGTCAAAGGCGCGCCGGAGCGCGTACTGGGCATGTGTGGTGATCAACTTTCGGCCGCGGATCGAGCACGAATGGACCACGCGGCGTTAGGCATGGCTGCCCGCGGCCTCCGCGTTCTGGCCGTGGCCGCCGGCCGACTCACGGGAGAGCTTCGTGCCGAGAATGTTCCGCCGCAACCCGCGAATCTGACGCTGCTCGGACTTCTCGGCATGCTCGATCCGTTGCGTGCGGGAGCGCGGGAGGCCGTGGCCGAGTGCCGGCAGGCGGGCGTTCTGGTCTCGATGGTGACCGGGGACCACCGCGTCACGGCTCTGGCCATCGCTCGCGAGCTTGGACTGGCGGCGAGCGACGAGCAGGTCGTTACGGCGGCCGACCTGGACGGCAAGTCGGCCGAGCAGTTGGCGGAGATGGTGCCGCATGTCCGCGTGTTCGCCAGGGTCACGCCGCGCGAAAAACTGCAAATCGTCGAGGCGGCGCGCCAGGCGGGGCACTTCGTCGCGGTTACCGGCGACGGCGTCAACGATGCCCCGGCGATGCGGGCCGCCAACATCGGGGTCGCGATGGGCAAGGCGGGAACGGACGTGGCCAGGGAAGCGGCGGAGTTGGTCATCAGCGACGACAATTTCAGTTCCATCGTGGGCGGCATCGAGGAGGGCCGCGTCGCGTACGACAACATCCGCAAGGTCGTCTACCTGCTCGTGTCGATGGGAGCGGCCGAGCTGCTGATGGTCTTGCTGGCCGTGGTCACCGGGCTGCCGGTGCCCTTGCTCCCGGTCCAGTTGTTGTGGCTGAACCTCGTCACGAACGGGATTCAGGGAGTGGCCTTGGCCTTTGAGCCGGGCGAAGGGGACAGCCTGCGGCGCAAACCGCGTCCGCCCGATGAATCCGTCTTCAACCGGCTGATGGTGGAGCGGATGCTCGTGGCGATGCTGGTGGTCGGCGGTGGCGGCTTTCTGGTGTACGACCTTGCCATTCGAGCGGGCTGGGACGTCGCGGGCGCGCGCAATCTGCTGCTGCTGGTGATGGTGTTGTTCGAGAATTTCCATGTCGGCAACTGCCGTTCGGAGACGAAGTCCGCGTTTACGTTGTCGCCGCTCCGCAGCCCCGTGCTGTTTTTCGGCACGCTGGGTGCGTTTCTGATTCACGTTACGGGAATGTATGTGCCGTTCCTGCAAGACATGCTGGCCACCAAGCCCGTTGATCCGTGGTTGTGGGGCTTGGCGCTTGGCGTCAGCGTGTTGATCGTACCTGGGGTCGAACTGCACAAGTGGTGGTGGGCGAAGCGAACGGGCTCGACTTTGAAGTAATGACAGGAGCCTAACTGTGATCAAACGCATTCTGGTCGGCTTAGGGGGAACAGCGTACACGCCCGTCGCTATTCAACGGGCCATATCGCTGGCGAAATCGCAGGCCGCCGAAGTCACCGGAGTCACCGTGCTCGACGCACGTCGGGTACGCCATTTAGGCGGAGCGATGACGCCGACAGGGGGTGAAGCGGACGCGATCGGCAATCGGGGAACGGCAATCACCGAAGATCGCCTCGCACAATCGATTCGCGACTTCGAGGCGGTTTGCCGAGGGGAACAGATCAAGTACCGCGTCGTGCGGGAATCGGGCGACGCATTCATGAAATTGATCGAATTGGCTCGCTACCACGACTTGATGATTTTCGGTTTGCGGAGCGTCTTCGAGTACGACTTCCTCTGCCCCGATCCACAGGTCCTGCTCATGCGGCTGGTGGGAGCCGGCGTGCGTCCGCTCATCGCCGTATCGCAACAGTTCCGGCAGATTCATCGCGTGTTGATCGCCTACAGCGGCACGATGGAATCAGCCAAAGCGATGAAGCGATTCGTTCAGCTTGGGCTATGGTCGTCCGCCCGTTTGAAGATCATGACCTTTCAAGTTTCCGACGACGAAGGTTATCGCCTGACCTCCGATGCCGCTGACTACTGCCAAGCTCAGGGGTACACGGTCGATCGCCAATCGAATCCCGGCGAGGCCCGCCACATGTTGTTGGCGGCCGCCAAGCTTTGGCAGGCGGACATGATCGTCATGGGCAACAGCGCTCGGAGTGTCCTTCTCCGACACGTGCTCGGCGATACCCTGCAAGACGTGCTGCAACACACCGACATCCCCTTGTTTCTCGCGCAGTAATTACGATGCTTCCACACGACCTGACGGACAGAACTTGTTTGGACCGTTTCGCAGAGGTCTCCGTCGACGAGTCACGGACGATGCTCGGCGGCGGAGCCGGGTGCCTTGCCTTTCCGGTCAGCGACGCGGATCGTCGCTCCTGGGAACAGAAACTCCTCATCAATCCGCCCCGCCTCGCGCCGACTTCCGAGTTCGATCGCGATCTGCAATGCCGTGTTCGCGCGTTCCTAGCCGGTCGACACTACCAGGCTCTGCGTCGCCTGCGAATCGAAGTGAAAGACGGAACCGTCGTGCTCAGCGGCGCGCTCCCCACATTTCATCAACGGCAGATTGCCTTGGAATGCGCCAGGCACGTCGCCGGCGTATTGCGTGTCATCGACCGGCTCGACGTGTCGGACCCGCCGACGGAGCACCAATTACGAGAGCGAAATGAATCCTAACGCTTCCGTCGAGTCGCCTGAGAGCTTTTGGAAAAGGATGTCATGCCATGCTTAAACGAATCCTGGTCGGTTTAGGCGGGACCGAGTACACCCCTTCCGCCATTCATCGCGGCGTGGAACTCGCCTTGGCGCACGACGCCGAACTAAGCGGAGTCGGCGTCATCGACTACCGGCGACTGACTCGTGTCGGCCCGGTGCCCCTCGGCGGCGGGCACTATGCAGCGGAACTACGTCGACAGCGAGTGGAGCAAGCCCGCGCGCCAAGAATCTATTCTTGCGGCGCGTCTTCGGGGAGACGGCGTTGCACGTCATTCGGCACGCCGCCAGCCGTTGTTCCTGCTCAGTGAGTGGTGCCGCCCGTCCGATGACAAACGCGATCATCCACTTGCCGTAGCGATATAGTCTCCGTCACTCAATTCCTTTGGAGGAAACATCCATGCGCTCCTTACGCATGCTGCTACTGGCCACCGACTTCGGCCCGGCGAGCCGGACTCTCGCCGCCGTCACGGCGCGTCTCGCTCGGGCGTTCGGCTCGCGCGTGACGCCGTTGCACGTCGTCGACGTTGATTCGGATTCCGCTCTCATCGACTACTTCCGCCGCCAAGTCGGCCAACGCATGATGGAACCGTTGGTTAATACGCTAACGCTTGAAAATGTCGAGTTGGCGCACCCGGTCGTCTTGACCGGTTCTGTCGCCGACAAAATTCTGCGGAAGGCCGATGAACTCGACGCCGACCTCATTGTCGTAGGAGCCGGTGAACCTCGAGACGGCAAGGTGTCGTGCGGCCCGATCGCCGAAGCCGTGATCCAGCAGGCGCGCCAACCGGTACTGGCGATTCGTTCCGGAACGCCGCCCGCTTTTCGGCAAATTCTCTGTCCGTTCGACGGCTCGTCCGCCTCGCTACGAGGACTCAAGAACTCGATCCGCCTGGCACGGATATTTCAATCCGAACTCAGCGTGCTCTGCGTCGTACCGCAAGTGAGTTGGGTGACGGCGGCCGCGGAGGTCGGGGCGCTGACGAATGTTCATGAGCAATACGCCGATCGGTGGGAGGAGAGCGTTCTCGCCGCCCTTCGTGAAACGGACTTCGGCGGCGTGAGTTGGAGCAAAGACATTCGTTGCGGTTCGCCGTCGCAAGAAATCCTCGCGACCGCCGCGGAGAAACAGGCCGATCTGATCGTGATGGGGGCGACCGGCAAATCAGGCATCACACGCGTGTTCTTGGGAAGCACCACGCGGCGCGTCTTGCAGAAGTTGCCCTGTTCGCTACTGGTGGTTCACGACGAAGACATGCTGCTGGAAGACCTTAATGCCGAGGACGTGCAGACGAACAATCTGGCGTACACCGAAGCGAACGCGTTGTTGGCGGATCAGGCCTACGAAGGGGCCCTACGAAAATTCGATCAGGTTCTGGCCCGTAACCCGTTCCACGTGCCGGCTCTCGATGGACGGGCGCAAGCCTGCGAAGCACTGGGCCAGTATGAACGTGCCGAACGGTGCCGCCGACGGGCGGAGATCCTGCGTCACGAGACCTGGACCTAGAAGGAACTCGAAGGGAACGACTCCTCGGACCCGCCTTACTTTGCCAAAGGAAGCGTCATGTCCTCAATGACCGTCCGGATCGGTTACACGCGAATACTAGTCGCCGTTGATTTTTCGCCGTACGCCGAAGCGGCCTTGAAACAGGCGGTGTGGCTTGCGCCGCAGATGGGCGCGACGATTACCTTGGCGCATGCGTTGCCCCATCTACTTCCCCCCCAAAAACTGAACGCACCAGTGCCGAAGATGAAAATGTTGACGGATCTTTTGAATGTGTCCGGCGAAGGCGCGCGGTATGAAGCGTTCGAACGTGAGACGCGACAACACGCCGACGCGAAGTTGCGCCATTTGGTTGACCAATACGCGACCAATATCGACGTGCAGTTCAAAGTCCTCCAGGGGGAGCCCTTCGTCGAGATCATCCATACCGTCCAGCAGGAAGGCTATGACCTCGTACTGGCGGGAACCCGCGGGCTCGCTGCATGGCAACAGTTTTTCGTCGGCAGTACGGCCAAGCGATTGATTCGCAAGTGCCCTTCGTCCGTATGGATCGTGAAGACGGAGCACGGGGAGCCGCCCAAGCGGGTGTTGGCGGCGACGGATTTTTCGGAGGTGAGTCGCCGGGCGGCAAGGGAGGGGCTTTCGATCGCTCGGCAGGCCGGTGCCGAGTTTCACCTGCTGCATGTCATCGATTCGATGGACATGCCTGAAGATGCCGTCGCGAAGATGCCCCAGGGGAGTTCCCTGAGACGTGAGATCAACGAAGAGGCCAAAGAGCGACTGGATGGTTTCGTCGAATCGCTCCACACCGAGCCTTCCCGGATTCATCGGCACTTGTCCTGGGGGACTCCTTGGAAGGACATCGGGCGTCTTGTTCAGCGTTTGAAGATTGATTTAATCGCCATAGGCACGGTTGGCCGCAGCGGTGTGAAAGGATTGTTTCTCGGGAACACGGCGGAAAAAGTGCTCGGCACCTGTGATTGCAGCATCTTGACGGTCAAGCCGGCGGACTTTGTGTCGCCGATTGAGCCCTCGTTGCGGCAATCGCAGCCCGTCCGCCCCGCTGGTCCATGAATAGTCATTACTCCACTCCGCCGTTGTCACCCCGAGTGCTTGCCCCACGGCGCCGATCTACCCTGGCGACGATTCAACCAGCCACTCGCCCACGAAAGGAAGCCTGATGTCCTCGACGACAATCTCATCGGGATACCGGCGGATTTTGGTCGCCGTCGATTTCTCGTCGCACGCCGAGGCGGCCTTGAAGCAAGCCGTTTGGCTGGCGCAGCAGTCCGGCGCCCGAATCACATTGCTTCACGCGCTACCAGATCTGCGCCGCGTGGTTGCCTCCGCTTCGCTCCGCGCCAGACTGGATATGGTGTACGGCGAAGGCGAGACGTTTCAATTTGAGATTCGTCAAGAATCCGATCTGCGCATGAAACGCATGCTGATGGCCCTCAACGCCACGGACCTGGACGTAACGGTGGAAACGCTACTGGGGGAACCGTTTGTCGCCGTCATCCATGCCGTCCAGAAGGAAGGCCATGACCTCGTATTAGCCGGAACTCGCGGACTGGCCGCTTGGGAACAGTTTTTCGTCGGCAGTACGGCCAAGCGATTGATTCGCAAGTGCCCTTCGTCCGTATGGATCGTGAAGGCGCAACACGCGGAGCCGCCCAAGGCGGTGTTGGCGGCAACGGATTTTTCCGACGTGAGTCGCCGAGCGGTGCTGGAGGGGTTGTCGATCGCCCGGCGGGCCGGGGCCGACTTTCACTTACTCCACGTCATCGAATCGGACGTCCCGCCCGGCCTGGGCGAGCGACTCCCAGACGACTCTTGGCTTAGACAAGCCATTCGTGAGGAAGCGGGCGAGCGTCTGGCCGCCTTCGCGGCCTCACTTGACACCGACGCCTCTCGGGTTCACTCGCATTTGTCGTCGGGAACGCCTTGGCAAGAAATCGACCGTTTAGCCAAGCATCTCAACATCGCCCTGATTGCGATGGGCACGGTCGGTCGTAGCGGCATCAAGGGGGTGCTGCTTGGCAACACGGCGGAAAAGGTACTCGGCACATGCGATTGCAGCATTCTGACGGTCAAACCTGCGGACTTCGTCTCACCGATCATGCCGCCGTTCTGGCCGCTCCACCCAGAATCGGAGAAGGTGCCCTCCGACTCAGGCCAAGGTAGGCCAGACCATTCATAACCGTACTTGCACTAGAAGAACTCCGATGATGCGCAAGACGACGAAAGGCGCAAGCAACCGATAACTGACAACGTAGCGAGGATCGGCATGAAACGCTTCAAGAATATCTCACTCATTTACGAATGCGATCACGCGACATGTGCGCGTGTCGCGATTCTGGCCAGGGACAACCGTGCCCGCCTAACCATCGTGCAGGTGCTCAAGGATTTGTCTGCCGGTCGGGAGCAGGTGGTGACCGTCGTGAATAAACTGATCGACGTGCGGAAACTCGTGCTACAGGAATGTCAGGCACGACTTAAGGAAGCCGCCGCCGCCATGAAGTCACTCGGGGTGCGGCCTGCGACGCAACTGTTGATCGGAGAGCCATTCCTGGAAATCATCCGCGATGTGATCGAGCAACGGCGCGATCTGGTAATCATGACGGCCGAAGGAAAGGTGGGGCTGAGGCAACGGTTGTTCGGTAGCACGTCGAGTTGTTTGATGCGCCAATGCCCGTGTCCCGTCCTGGTGATGAAACCCGGCGTCAAAGGGCGTTTTCGCCCGGATCATGGCCGCGATCGACCCGGAAGTTACGGGAGATGCACGGGATACGCTCAACCGTCTGATCCTTGAATTGGCGTCCTCGCTGTCCGCTAGCGAAGACGCCGACTTACACATCGTCCATGCATGGCAACTTTATCGACGGCTCCCCGTACAGCGATGCAGCCGTGGCAGAAATCTGCCGACGGCCCTGGCCGGAAGGAACCGAGGTCCGAATCATCACGGTAGATGCTCCCTGGACGGAAGACCTGTCGCGAGGCCGTTCGTCGAGCGCGTTCGATGAGATCAACAAGCAACTGCGAACGGAAGCCTGGCAACGTCTCAACGATGCTGCAGCCGCATTCAAGCGCAATGCACCCGACTTATTTGTCACCCCCGTCCTCCAGGAAGGTTACCCGAAGGACAAGATTTTAGACGAAGCGGAGGACTGGGGCGCGGAGTTGATTGTCGTCGGGTCACATGGGTACGGGGCTATTAAGCGATTGTTTCTCGGCTCAGTATCCTTGGCGGTGGCGACCAATGCCGCCTGCTCGGTGGAAATCGTCCGAATCCCCCCGTCCTCCGGGTCTGAGACGGCCAAGTCGCAATAAACGGGCCGCCCGTCCGCGTCACGACAGCGCTCATTCCCGAGGTGTTAGAATACGCAAGTTTCGTTTGGGGGGAATCAGCCTGATGGTTGTGAGTGTCTTTAAGCTTGCGATGACACCGATAGTCGGAGTTCGGCCAGGCCCGGTGAACCTCTACATTACCATCGCAGCCTTTGGAGTAGGGTTTTTGCTCGTGCTCAAATCGCACCCCTTTTCTGCGAGGCGTGAACGCCCCCAGTCCGAATTACCGCATCGCACCGGCAAGTCATCCGGTACCAACTGTCAATGCCTTGAGGCGGCACGAAGGTCATCGAGGTAGGACGGCTCATGGAACCCCTGCTGCGAAACCTGGTGCTCGTATTCCTGCTCGCGGGGAGCGTTCTGCACTTGTTTCACCGTCTGCGCCTGCCGTCCATCGTCGGGCTGCTCGTGGCCGGAGTACTGATCGGGCCGCATGGGTTAGGTGTCCTTCAGGAACGGGACCAAATCGAAAAGCTGGCCGAGATCGGCATTCTGCTGCTGATGTTCTCGATCGGTCTGGATTTCACCCGTGAGCGGCTCCAAGAGTTGCTGTACGCCGCAGGAATCGGCGCGGCGCAGATGTTGGTCTGCATCGTGGTGACAGCCTTGGCCGCCGCGGCATTCGTAGAGCGATGGGCCGAGGCTGTGTTTCTCGGGTTTCTCGTCGCCCACACCAGTTCCACCTTGATGCTGAAGCTGTTTCTCGACCGAGGCGAGTTGACGACGCCGCCCGTGCGACTCGGTTTGGGAATCAGCATTACCCAAGATCTGTCGGTCGTTTTGATGCTACTGGCCGTCCCGGTCATGGCGGGTGGACAATTTGCGCTGGGAGACCTGGGAGTAATGCTGCTCCGCGCTTGCGGAGTGTTCGCAGTCGCCGTCACACTTTCGCGCTGGATTATTCCCCTCTGGATGGACCATGTCATCCGCAGTCGGAGTCGAGAACTATTCCTCATCTTTGTCATTGTCGTTTGTCTGGGCACTGCTTGGACGACGATGGCTGCCGGCTTATCCATCGGACTCGGGGCGTTTCTCGCCGGCCTGGCAATTGCAGAGTCTGGTTACAGTCACCATACGCTCTCAGAGGTAGCGCCGTTTCGGGACTTGCTCATTAGCATTTTTTTTATCTCGACTGGAATGCTGCTCAATGTCAACGGCCTTGTAAATGACGCTTGGTTGGCCGCGCTCTTGCTGATCGCAGTTCTGGCGATTAAGTTTTCGAGCGGATTTGCTCCCATCTTAGTCTGGGGGTACCCGTTGCGCGTTGCAACCATTGTTGGAACCGGGATCGCTCAGATGGGTGAATTTTCCTTTGTCTTGGGATATACTGGGCACCAACTGGGCCTAATTCGTGACGACCACTACGCCGTTTTTCTGCTAATTGCAGTGGCATCGATGGTTGCAAGCCCGTTCCTGGTCTCCAACAGTTCGCGGCTGGCTCAGTTGCTCGCCACAATCCCTTGGCTGAAACGTCTTGAAAACCGACCTATGGGCAACGAAGCGGAGGACCAACCTCCGCTGGAGAATCATGTCATCATTGCCGGCTATGGGGTGAACGGTCGCAATGTGGCGAACTCGTTACGGACGTTTGAGTTGCCGTTTTCCGTTTTAGAGATGAATCCTGATACCGTTCAGGCCGCTCGTCGACGTGGCGAACCGGTGTTCTTCGGCGATTGCTCCCGCGCCGAAGTGTTGCGGAAACTGCACATCGGCACTGCGCGCGGCTTTGTCCTGGCGATTTCCGATTCGCAGGCGACGCGGCAGGCTGTGCAGATAGCCCGGCATGAGAACGCGCGGCTTCACATCATCGTCCGAACCAGGTACATGACGGAAATCGATGCTCTCCGCGAACTCGGTGCGAACGAGGTCATTGCGGAGGAATTCGAGACTTCGCTGGAAGTGCTGGCGTTGACGCTGCGACTGTTTGAAACACCCAATGCCTCGATCGACCGCGTCATCGACAGTTTTCGGGCCAATGCCTATCGCGCACTTCGAGGCGAGATGCCGTCCACGGAGCGGCAGCGACTCCTCAACGAGTTGGCGCCCAAATTTGAGATCGAGACTCGTCAACTTGCCGAGGGATCGCCGGCCATCGGCAAAACGCTGGGGGAGCTCGATCTCAGAGCGAGAACAGGAGCGACAATTCTGGCCGTTCGACGAGATGCAGCGCTCACTGCCGTTCCTGCCGCTGATTTTCAATTTCAGAAGGACGACCTTCTGGTCCTCGCCGGAAGCGGGCACCAGATTACCAATGCGATACCATTACTGTCCGGTTAAGGAATTTTGATTTTGGTTGAAGTGAGGCCGGGTTCTTGAGTTACGTTGCACAATGAGCGC
>Ga0163153_10004964_pt1 | contig 16185 bp, 18 predicted proteins | sample OliLakLV19MP6IB1_FD_148629 | JGI IMG/M metagenome (GOLD analysis project Ga0163153, IMG submission 148629) | Freshwater microbial mat bacterial communities from Lake Vanda, McMurdo Dry Valleys, Antarctica - Oligotrophic Lake LV.19.MP6.IB-1 | ecosystem: Environmental > Aquatic > Freshwater >... | reverse complement strand
GAAACGGAACCAGTCGAGGCGGCGCCTCCGGACCCGGCGCCTGAGGAAAATGTGGCCGCGGCCTCGACCGCCGACGATTTGCTGCGCCGGTTGCAAACGGACTTGGCCGCAATTGATGAACCGGCGATCTCGCTCGCGGCACTTGTCGAGTTGTTGGGCGGACTCGCCGCCTGCTCCATCGAGTTGGACGGCGCTAGCCTGGCCTCCATCGGCGTCACTGGCGAATCCGGCACGTCCGTCAAACTGGAAGACGCCACGATTGAAGCGGCGCTCATCGCCGCGCTCGAACCGCTGGGGCTGGCTTACGAGCCGCGCGGGAAGTCGATTGTGATCTTCGCCGCGCGCAATTAGCGCGATTGGCAATTCGCTGCGGCGCATGTTAGCGGATTTGCATTTCCCGTCGAACGCCGCGCCGAATTTCTTTAGCCGCTACCACGCAAACACTTACGCGAAGTTGCTCGCGGCGGCTGCGTGTGCAGCGCTACACTTTTTCCACGCAACAAACGCACGTCATTCGGCCGATTTGCAAATGATGAGGATGTCGTTTCCTCGGCATTTCCGTAGGCTCCACAAACTCGCATAACGACTTACGACGCGACTTTTTTCCTGGCCGACAATTGTCTTTGACAGCAGTGCTAGCACGCGTACAATCGGGGCCGCTGTCACGGTTCAATCAGGGTCCGGCGACTTCCGTCGCCGCTTGCTCGCGCTCGTCCTCCTGCACCACGTCGCTCTCCGAGAGCGATCGGCGGCAGACTGTGCACATGATGGCACGGAATGCACGTGTGGGAGGTCTGCGCGCTGGAAGGGATCACGGGAAGTGACCAGGGACGATAAGGACGTCGTTTCCGCTGTCGCGCAAGCGTTGGCGGAAAGGGTCGGAAATGATCGCTACGAAACGTGGTTCGGCGGACAAACGCGTCTCGTCTATGACGGCGTCGCGTTGCGCGTCGTGGCCCCGAATCGTTTCTTCCAGGATTGGCTGAGAACCAAACTCCGCCAGGACGTGGAAGCCGCTGTGCGCACAGTGATCGCCGGGCCGTGCCCCGTGATCTTCGAGGCCGCCGCGGAAACAGCGACGGACGCCGCTCAACCGGAGGTTGCTGATGCAATTGCCGCTGCGGAGCCAACGATGACCACCAACGCGTTGCGCTTGATCGCTGGCCCCGCAACGCCAGCCGCGCCCCCGGCCATGAGTCGACGGCGTTGGGCGACGCTGGGGCAATATGTCGTCGGCGCAACGAATCGCCTGGCGCATGCCACGGCGCTTTCGATGACGGAACGACCGGGCGAGGTCTCCCCCACGCTGTTCCACGGTCCCACGGGCGTCGGTAAGACGCACCTGCTCGAAGGTATCTGGACCGCTGCGCGCCAATCGAGGCAAGCGTTGTTCCTGACCGCCGAGCAATTCACCACGCAGTTTCTCGAAGCCCTGCGCGGCAGCGGCTTGCCCAGCTTTCGCCGCAAGGTCCGCAGCGTCGACTTGTTGCTGATCGACGACATCCATTTCTTCGCCGGCAAGCGCGCCACGCTGGTCGAGTTGCTGCACACCATCGACTTCCTCGTCCGCGAAGGCAAGCAGTTGGTGCTCACGGCCGATCGCCCCTTGGAAGACCTGGCGGTGCTTGGTCCCGAGTTGGTTGCGCGGTTGCAAGGCGGGATGCTGTGCAGGATCGATGCTCCGGACGCCACAACGCGGCTCGGGATTGTCCGGCAACTTGCCGCGACGTTGAGTCTCAAAGCCTGCCCGCAGGTGCTCGATTACGTCGCGATGCAATTCACTTCGCACTCCCGAGAACTTCACGGTGCCTTGAACTTGCTGCGTGCCGAGAGCCGCGCTCGTCAGGTGACGATCACGATGGAGTTGGCGGAGGACGCGCTCCGTGATTTGGTGCGCCAATCCGGCCGCTCGGTGCGCTTGGCCGACATCGAAAAGGCGGTCTGCGAGGTCTTCGATCTCTCGCCCGAAAGTCTGCAATCGGAAAGCAAGGCGCAGCAAATCAGCCAGCCGCGGATGCTGGCGATGTTTCTGGCCCGCAAGCTAACGAGCTCCGCCTACAGCGAAATCGGCCACCACTTCGGCCGCCGCAAGCACACCACGGTGATCTCTGCCCAAAAGAAGATGGGCGCCCTGCTGGAAAAAAACGCCTCGATCCGCCTCCACAACCGCGACTGCCGCATCGACGAAGCGGTCCGCAAAGTGGAGGCGGTGTTGAAGATTGGGTAGGCGTCAGAATGATCGGACTTGCTAGGATCGTTGCATGGCAATAATGGCCGCGATCAAGAAGCCAATCGGCGGGCCCATTCTCAGAAAATAGAGATCGACGGCCGTCCACTTCATTCCGCAGCGTCTTGCCCTTCGGTAGATCAGTAAACTGGCGGCGACATGCGCCAAACAGAACGGCAAGTAGTGTCTGGCGATCCACCCCCCATCGAGTATGAGGGAGGCAAATATCGCCATCGTGACGTTGACTCCAAGACCGATCAGAAAATCTCGGTCAACGGACCGAATGGCCTCGGGCGAAAACGTCTGCGATTCGCCCTCGGTTCGCTCAGTTTGATCAGGTACATCGTTCATCGCGAGCTTCCTTTCGCGCGGCAACTCAGAACAAACTCCGCACAGCGGCAGTTGTCGCGGCCATGATCACGGCGCCGTAGCGCAAAAAGAAATGATCGCCAGCCGAGAGCGTCTGTCCATGCTTGCCGGCGCGAAAAGCAATCAACGCCCCCGCCACGGCATGCGCGGCTGCGAACGGCAAGAACACTCGCAGCCACGGCGCGCTGGAGAGCCAAATCACGCCCAGCAACGCGCCCGTGCCGTCGATCAACAGACCGATGGCCAGCGAAACCCGTGGCGAACATCCCGCCCCTTCGCGCGAAGCATAGCCCAGCGGCGATCGGTAAGGATTGGAATCTGCCATCCTTCCAGCGTATTCCGGCGTGGCGCGGAACTCAATGGAAATCGACTGGCTTTAAAGTCAAATGAATTTCGTTAGCGCCCATCCATCAATTTCTTCACGTCTCGCCACGCCCGCGTGTTCACCACATCCTCTTTAGTCAGCCCCGCGCGACGTGCCTGCAACACGCCATAGCGCATGCAGGCCAATCCGACCACGCTGTGCGCGTCGGTCGAAATCACAATCGGAATCCCGCGCCGTTTCGCCGCGGCGCAGGCTACGTCGTCCAGGTCGAGTCGTTGCGGGTTCGCGTTGAGTTCCAGGAATTTCCCAAGCTTCGCCGCGGCGTCGAACACCGCTTCCAGATCGACTTCGTACGCCTTACGCTTGTTGAGCAATCTCCCCGTGGGGTGCGCGATGGCATCCACGTTAGGGTTTTCCAGCGCTTCGAGAATCCTCGCGGTGATGCGCTCGCGGGGTTGGCTCTGCCCGTAGTGAACGCTCGCCACCACCCAATCCGCGGCGCTCAGCACGTCGTCGTCCAAGTCCAACCCGCCCGCTTCCAGGATGTCAACCTCGACTCCCTTCAACACGGTGATCCCTTTGGCCTTCGCCGCCGCGGCATCGATGCGGTCCCAATGCTCGACGAGCCGATCGGCATTGAGACCATTGGCCATCGTGACGCGTTTCGAGTGATCGGTGATGGCGATGTATTTCAATCCGCGCGCCTGCGCGGCCGCGATCATTTCTTCAATCGTGGCCGTGCCGTCGGTTGCCGTGGTGTGCATGTGGAGATCGCCGACCATGTCTTCCACTTCCAACAACCGCGGCAGCGTGCCTTGTTTCGCCCACTCGAATTCCTGCCGCGCCTCGCGGATCTCCGGCGGGAAGCAGGGCAAATCGAGCGTGGCGTAAACATCCGCTTCCGTCGCGCCGGCGATCTTGTCCTCGCCGCGATACACGCCCCACTCGTTGATCTTCAACCCGCGGTCTTTCGCCATCCCGCGCAGGATGACGTTGTGATCCTTCGACCCGGTGAAGTATTGCATTGCCGCGCCGAAGGAATCCTCCGGCACCACGCGCAGATCGACTTGCAAGCCTTCATTCAACCGCACCGACATCTTGGTCTCGCCGCGCGCTAGCACCAGCGCGACTTCCGGATACGCCGCCAGGCGATCCATCGCCGGATTCGGATCGGACGCCACGGCCAGAAAATCCAAATCGCCAATCGTCTCCCTGCCGCGTCGATAACTCCCCGCCGGTTCCAGCCGCACCAAAGCGGGGACGCCTTGCAGATGCTCGCGAATCGCCTGCACGCGTTCGTCGGCCACGGCCCACAACAACCGTTTGTCAGCCGTCTCGGCAGTCTCCAGCCCGCGCAAGATCGTCTCTTCCGTCTTGGCGCCAAAGCCCTTCAATTCGCGCACGCGGTGTTCGTCGCAGGCCTTTCGCAAGTCCGCCAGCGACTGAACGTGCAACTCCTTGAACAACGTCGCCGCCTTTTTCGGTCCCAAACCGGGCACGCGCAGAATCGCCAACACGCTCGCCGGCACCTGCGCCTGCAATTCCGCGAGCATCGGCAGCGCCCCGGTGCGCACCAGCGTTTCGATCTTTTCCGCCAGGTCCTTGCCAATCCCCTCGATCGACTGCAACTCTTTCACGGGATCTTCGCTGCCGTCCACGACGCGATCCAAGGATTCCGTCGAATCGCCAATCACCCGCGCGGCGTTGCGATACGCTCGCACGCGAAACGCATTCGCCCCCTGAAACTCCAGCAGGTCAGCAATCTGTTCGAAAACCGTGGCGATTTGGTTATTGGTCATGGTTGAAGTGCCAGTGATTCAATGGCCGTGTGTCGGATTCCAGCGTTTGGTGATCGTGTTACGCATCACACCAACCCGAAGCGCCAGCGAGGGGGAGAGGACGCCGCATTTCAGCGCGATCCGGCGCTGAGAACCGGCGCTTTCTCCCTCTCGCTCGCGTGCCGGGTTGGCGTCGACTGTGCCGCTTGCGCATTCTAAATCTAGTAACGGCGATTCCTACCTACTCCACCTACTTACTACTCCACCTACTTCCCCTACTTCCTCCCTTCCCAATTGTGACCGGAATCTCGATCCTTTATAACTTGGGGGAGTCGCGGCGCGCACAACAGGGGTTCTCGAATGCGGCTGGTTCTGGTTTCTAACGAGGGGTCCTGCACCAAGTTGCGCCTATCCGGCCGCGTCACTCAAGAGGCGTTGGCCGCCGGCGCCGACCCCTTTCTCGATCTGCTAGGCGCCGATGCTTACGCCCGCAAGTCGCTAGTCGACCTCCAAGACTCAGATTTCATGGATTCCTCAGGTGTCGGCTGGCTGATGAACTGCAACAAGAAGTTTCGCCTGGCGGGCGGCGTGTTGGTGCTGCATTCGATTCCGCCGCTGGTTTATCGCACCTTGCAGGTGCTGCGTATGGAGATGGTTCTCAAGCTGGCGAAGGACGAAGCCGACGCCGAATCCCTGGCCCAAGGCTGATGTGAACGATGCCTGAGTTGAAGCCGCTCGAACTGGAACTGCTCGACACCGTGGAGGGCGTGCGCACAGTGCGCGCCCGCGGCTGTCTGTCGGACAACAGCACACCAGCGGCGACGCTCGAAGCGCTCTTGGGCGCCGATTGCTTCGCTTCGCAAGTGACGCTCGATCTAAATCACGTCGATTTCATCGACTCCAGCGGCATCGGCTGGCTACTGGGCGCGCATCGCCGATTCCGCAGCGCCGGCGGCGGGCTGGTGCTGCACAGCATTCCGCCGGTCGTGCGTCAAACGCTGAAAGTATTGCGCATGGACGAAGTACTCCGTCTCGCCAAGGATGAATCCGCCGCCCGCTCGCTTGTTCGTGGGGAAACAGTCGTATGACCGAAGTCGCGTCCATTCAATTCGTGCCGGCGGAAATTCACGACCTCGACGCCGAGCAAGCCGTCGCCACGCTGATCGATCATGTCGTGGCGTTGCCGGCCAGCGATCTCTTCTTCGCGGCCGAAGAGGACAGCGTTCACATCGCGGTCCGTCATCTCGGCGTGGTCCGGCAAGTGACGACGCTTTCCCCCGAGCAAGGGAAGCGCATGATCGGCCATATCAAAGCACTGGCCGGCATGGACCTCACTGAGCGCCGCCACCCCAGCGACGGCCGCTGGATTCATATTCAGCCGGACGGCCACAAGGTGGATTTGCGGATCAGCTCGCTCCCCACGCTCTACGGCGAAGATCTTTCGATCCGCTTATTGGAACGCGATTCCAATCTCCGCACATTGGACGGCGTCGGTCTCGCGCGGCATGAGTACAACCAACTCATGAATCTGCTCGCTAGCCCGAGTGGCTTGGTGCTCGTCACGGGTCCGACTGGCTCCGGCAAGACAACGACGCTCTACGCCTGCATTCAGTATCTCAACAACGGCCGCCGCAAGATCAATACGATCGAAGACCCCGTCGAATACGCGGTCGCCGGCGTCCGCCAATCGCAAGTCAACCCGCGATTTAATCTCGATTTCCCCGAAATGCTCCGCGGCGTGCTGCGCCAGGCGCCCGACGTGATCATGATCGGCGAGATTCGCGACAGCGTCACCGCCGACACCGCGGTCCGCGCCGCCAACAGCGGACATCTCGTCTTCGCCACGCTCCACGCGCCGGTCGCTAGCAGTGCGGTGGCCAGCATGTTGGCCCTTGGCGTGAAGCCGCATTTCTTCGCGAGCAGCTTGCTAGGCGTGCTTTCGCAACGCCTCGTGCGCACGCTCTGCCCGCATTGCAAAGTTGGCTACGATCTCTCCGACGCCCCGCACACCTTCGAAGCGGTCCGCCCCTGGCTAGAACCAAGCCAGGGCCAACAGATGTTCTCGGTGAAAGGCTGCGATCGCTGCTTCCAGGACGGTTACGCCGGCCGCACGGCCGTCTACGAAATGCTCTGCATCACGCGCGAAACCCGCCGCCTGATCGCCGAAGGCGCCAACCCGCGCGACATCGAACAACAAGCCATCCAAGACGGCATGATCGAATTCCGCCGCTCGTCGCTATTGAAAGTGGCGCAAGGCGTAACGAGCATCGAAGAGGTTCTCCGCGCGGTGCCGACGGAGTATTTGGGGTTGGATTGACAGCTTCACTTTGCGTCACACCCGTTTTTCGGATAGATCACTCAGCGTGGGTGCCTGGGGCTGAGGCAGACAAGTTTGGCGACCAAGTCGAATCAACTGGGGCATCATGTCGATTCGTTGAATAGTTCAACGAAGCCCCAGTAGGTCGGACCATTATGACCACGAAACAAGTGCCCCTGCCCCAGGCACCCGCGCATTTATACATAGGCATGCCCGACCAGCGTAGCCAGCTCGATCTCGACGACGACCAGGGCTTTTTCAGCCGGCTTGGGCAGTTCTTTTCCGCGTTGTTCCTCGGGCCGTTGATTGGGCTGCTGTTCTGGTTGGGGATCGAACAGAACCGCAGGGCTGCGCCGCTCGTGGCCACGATTGCCGAGAACCTGCTGAAGACGTTGGTGCTGTTCTGGGTGCTGCTTTTAGTATTTATTTGGTATCGCCCGTCCTGGCTGAGGCGGCTTTACCTGCGCTCGGAACGCAAGGTCGTCTTCGTCGGCTGGATTACCCGCATCGCTCTCTTCCTGGCCATCGTATTCGCGGCTGGCTGGGGATTGGTCGACCATTTCCTGCTGCGGTGAGAACCACCGTCGGATGAGCTACGTAGACTATGTCGAGCTTGTTGACTCCCTCGCGTCGCCAACGGACCAACCCGTGACGGACACCGATCATTCGCATCGCCCGTTTCGGCTTGCCGATTTGTTCTTGTTGACGGTCGGCTTCGCGATGGGCTTCGCGTTGTTGGCAAAGTATCGCGCGGAAGCCATAGAGATCGGCCGCGAACACATTCCGGAAATGGAGAACCCCTGGCTCTATCGGGCCAGTCCGTTGGAGTTAATCGCGACCGGACTTGCGTTTGGCGTCGCGGCGTCGTTTCCGTTGGTACGAGGGCGCGAAGCTTGGACTTATCCAGGAAGCTGGAAACTCAGGGTCGAAGACGCAATTGGCTTTACGCCGCTGATGACATTTGCGATCTTCAAATCCATCGAACTGATCGCGCCGTACTTTGAGGTGCCTTTTGTTTACTTGCTGATCTTCCTAACTGCCATTGCAATTCAGATCCTTTCAAGCGCGGCGAGCGTCATCATTGGATGCGCGCTCGCGGCCGATCGGCCGCATGAGGGGAGTTGGATCAAATTCCTTGGTCTGATCGCATCATTCGCAAACGGCGCTGTACTGTTTCGAATGATCAACATGGCATTCTCGTAACGATTGGCAATGAACGCCCCCTCGTCACCATCGCTCGCCTTCACCAGCCGGGACCTGTTCCTCGGCGTGGCGTTGATTGCCATCATGCTAGGCGTCTACGGCAACTTCGGCCTGCTGTTTACCGCGCCGCTGGTGTTTGCGATGTCGTGGTTCATCTTGCTCCGCATCGGCCAACGAACGCAGCAACATAAATATAGTCGCGCCGCAAGTTTCATGATGTTGCCCACGTTCGGCCTGTCGTTCGCCGCGATCCTGGCCTACGGGTTGCTCAGCGTCGGCCCGATTTATTCGACGAGCAACTTTCCCGACGAAGTGCATCGCATCGCTGACATCGGTAGGACGGATGTCGCGAGCGCCAAGGTTGCCTGCCTGGGCCGTTTCCTCGATGCGGACTACGTTTGGCGCCAGCCCCTCCCCGCGACGAAGCTTCCCGAGGTTGTGGCAGCGCTCTACCTGGAAAAAATTGCTCGCGATCAAGTGTTGCGGGAATACTACTCGGCGTTTCCCCTGATCTGGCGGCCGGCGCCGACAGAGCAATGCGAGTTCTTCGCGTCGCCAGATTTCTTCGAGGATCGATTTGGTAACGACGGTGACCAATATGCGGTTATGTACGATCCAGATTCGCAGTTAATCTACATCTGGAACCGCTTCCGCTTCTGATCGACAGAAAACACCGCTATGCCCCCCGGCCAATTCAAAGTCCTTTACGACGGCGAGTGTCCGTTTTGCCGTCTAGAAGCCCGCTGGCTCGGCCGTCTGGATCGGCGAGGACGGTTGTTGCTGGAGGACATCGCCGCACCGGAGTTTGATCCCGCGCAGTACGGAACCACGCTGCCCGCGTTGATGGGCACGTTGCACGGCGTTCACGCCGACGGTCGCCAAACACATGGCGTCGAAACCTTTCGCCAGGCCTATCGTGCGGTCGGCCTCGGCTGGGTGCTGGCCCCCACCGGTTGGCCGATCCTGCGCCCGTGCTTTGATTTCGCTTACAACATCTTCGCCCGCTACCGTATCCGCCTAGGCGGCCTCTTCGGCCGCGGCTGCACGGACCGGTGCGAGATGCCGGAAGCGCGGATCAAGTAGCGTTTCGTAGGTCAGGCACCGCCGTTGAAGCGAGAAATCAGGCGAGAGGGACAATTGATGTCGCGTCCCAAGACGTTCTGGAAGACGTGCCTGACAGGAGTAGACGTCGAACTGTCAGGCAATTTGCCGGCACAAGTTTTGGATGTTGGTTCGCGATGTTGATGCGCTGGCCTACTCGCCTTCGACTGGGGTGCCTGACCTACAGGATTTGATGCTCGTTGTGGCGCTCAGCGACATCATGCTCGCCTGAGTCGAACCGAGCGCTCAACGTCTCGTAGACATCCATGAGCGACGGCACTTCGCCTTGCGCGCCCACAACCTGCGGGACAAACTCCACCTCGCAATGCTCCGGCAGGTCCGGCGGCGCGATCGGCCGGAACACGCCGTTTTCATAGACCGCACGTACTAGTTCCACGGCAACTCTCCAATTCCTTGTTGTGCCACTCTCCCATTATACCACCTGTGCCGGCAGCATTCGCGTAGACCGGAAAACTCGCTCGATCAAACGCAAAAACCCTCGCATGGCCGAACCATGCGAGGGTTTGAATTTGCTGCATTGACTTCCCGGCTCACGCTTACCAGCGGCGGGCGTGCTGCTGGTTGACGTCGTCGAAGTCCAGGAACCACCAGCCGTCGTCCCATTCCAAGGTCACTTTCCGCCAGCCCAGCGGCACTTGCGGATAAGGATAGAACGGGCCGATGTACGGCCACGCGGACGCCGAGTATTGCTTCGGATATGTCACCGCGGCGTAGTTCGGATGCGCGGCGTAGCTCGGCCACGCGTAATTCGGCAAGTTCGGCTGATCGTAATTCACCGGGGCGACGCCGCCGGCGGGGCCGGGCATCGAGGCCGGCATCGGAGCGCCGGTCGAGCCGCCGCCGTAGTAGGCGTCCGGCACTTCGCGAGCGTCGGCAGGTTGGAACGAACCCGGCGCGGCTGCGACAGGAGCGTCGTCCGCGTGATAGCTCGTCGTGCGGCCGACGCGCGGCTTCTTGGCGGACGTCTTGCGTTCCAGCGGCAACGGCATGTCTTCTTCGGCGCTCGTCTGGCGAGCGATCGAAGACTTGGCCTTGCGGCTGGCCGTCTTCTTTGTCGGGGCCGGCGTTTCCGCGGCCACGACTTCGACGTCGTTAATCACGTGCTCAATGCCTTCGATCCGCTCGACGATTTCAATCGCCGCAGTCAGTTGTTCATCGCTCCGCACGCGTCCGGACAGCCAGGCGGCGCCGTCCTGGTACTTCACGCCGATGTTGTAGTCGACCAACGCGCCGCTGTCGCGCAGTTCGTTGGCGATCTGTTGCGCCATCTCCCGATCTCCGGCAACCGCGACGCCCGGCAGACTGACCGCCAAGGCAACGAGCGCCACCGCAATCCTTGAAAGTCGCATGGTTCCCCCCTCTGAAACTTTGGTAACGCGCTAGCTTATCGCGAGATCGCCCCGGGCAGGGTCTAGTGGCCCGGCCTGGGCGACGCGGCCGGTCGGCGTTTTCGCACGGCTGGTGTCGATGGCTAATCTCCGCCGCGCAGTCAGGCCGCACGAGGGAAACCAGCCACCTAGGTATCTCATTCGGCTGCCGGTTGTAGCGGAAGGAATCTTTTTTTCGATTTTGCCGCAACGGCCGGTCGTAGCGAAGTTGCCGGAAATTCCCTCGATGGCCTAAACCACGCGACTTCCGCGAATGGAGGAACAAGCAGACTTCCAGCCCCGTTAGGGGCGACAGATAGTAGCCAGGGGTGCCAACCCCTGGAAATGTCGCGCAAGCAGATGCCTTAAGCCCCAACGGGGCGACACCGATTGCCGATTCGCCATATTGTGAATCGTGTCGCCCCGATGGGGCTGAGCGTTTCAAATAGGTTCGCAGTTCCAGCGGTTCGCACCGCTGGCTATTGTCTGGCGCCCCTTTCGGGGCTGAAGTTCGCAAGCGTACGCCCGGTACGGCGGCAACTCCCCCTCGCCGGCGCGTCGGGATAATATGGTCGGTTCACGCGCCAATCATTTAGGCAGACGCTTCCCCATGCTCAGTCTGAAATCAAGCACCGCCCCGTGGTGGCTGGAGCGGGTGGAGGAAAACCTCGAGGAGATCCTGCTCGACCACGCGCATTGCGAGAAAAAAGCCGCCGGCACGGCGATGAACTTGATCTTCGCATACGTGGATCGCGTCGAATTGGTGAAGCAACTCTCGCCGATTGTCACGGAGGAGCTAGACCACTTCCAACAGGTGATTGACCTGATTCAGGCCCGCGGCATGCGCTTCCGCCGGCTAACGCCCAGCAACTACGGGCAGCAACTCGGCGAGCTGGTCCGCAAATTGGAACCGGGGCGCGCCATGGATCGGTTGCTCGTCGCCGCGCTGATCGAAGCCCGTTCGTGCGAGCGGTTCGCCTTGCTCCGCGATCGGCTCCAAGACCGCGAGCTAGCGGCGTTCTACGGCAGTCTGTTCGAGTCCGAAGCCCGGCACCACGCCACGTATGTGCAAATGGCGTTAATGTTTGCGCCGGAGTCCGTCATTTTCGAGCGGCTCCAGGAATTGGCCGAACGCGAGGCCGAGATCATCGACCGCGGCGACCCCAACCCCCGCGTTCACGGCTAGGGTGCGTCGCATTACCCTCCGAGCTTGATCCCGCAGGAACGGCACACGTGGACATCTTCCTTCATGAACAGCCCCACCCAAAAAAGTGGGAAACACGTAGTCAGTAAGGCGATCAACGTCACCCATCCGGCCACGGAGACTTGCGACTTCCGATAAGGCGGCGACTGCGTATGGCAGAACGGGCAATCGAACCCGGTCCCGGCGGACGTTGCGGCCACGAACTTTGCCGTGACCGGCCGCACCGGCGGCGGTGACACGCGCGGAGGAGGAGGCGCATGGCTAGCGATCTCGAACAACTGATGGCAGTGAGGGCAGTTCACCGGCGCGGGCACGGCCGCGGCGGTGGCGACAAAAGCCTGTTGGCAGTAAGGACATGCGAACGTAGCCATCGTCGATTGCTCCCCCAGTCGGATCACAACTGCGCCGGGCGGCAAAAGAATTCCCGTCGTTGTGGTATTTCGTCTGTCACGTCCAAGTCTTGAACGCATCCAAAAGACATTTCCGCGACGATCCGCGTTGGAAGCTGGTTTTTGAATCTCGCTGACCCTTGCCTCAGGAACGCCCACGATGTCGACCAAAACACGTCTCCAGGGACAACTGACTCGCTCCCGAAACTTCCTGGAAAAGATCCTCGCTGACTTCAAGACTCCGCAGGAATGGACGCACCAGGTCCACCCCAAGGCCAACCACGCCCTCTGGGTGGCCGGACATCTGACGACCGTCGATAACTTTTTCACATCACTGGTCGCACCCGAAAAGGCCAAGGACCTGCCGGGCTATAACGAAAAATTCGGCATGGGCTCGCAGCCTGTCGCCGACGCCACGGCCTACCCCGCAACGGATGAATTGCTGCACAACTTCCGCGAGCGCCGCGAGACGTTGCTCGGCGTGCTCGACAGCATGACCGACGAACAACTCGCTGAAAAAATGCCGCCGGGCTCGCCGGATTTCTTTACGGACAAGGCCTCGGCGTTCGAGCTCGCCGCTTGGCACGAGGGAATGCACAGCGGCCAGGCAACCATCGCCCGCCGGGCGCTGGGCAAGAAGCCGCTGATGGGCGGCTCGCAGGACTAAGGCCTAACGCGGAATCTCCCACACCAGCCCGTAGCGCCAGCGAGGGAGAGAGAACTTGGCTTACCGATAAAGATAAAACTCTCAGTTGCTTCGTTTGCAACGCAACCGAGAGCTTCGTCTTGATTGACTTGCGGCGTCCACTCTCCCTCGCTGGCGCTACGGGCTAGTATCCACGCCCGAGGCGGCGGCAATGCCATGTGGCGGCGTGCTTGGTATAATCCGGGCGCGTGGTCCGCGCGTTCGCGGTGCGCAGGGAAGGCGAGGCTTTGACGCACCAGGAGTTACGAACATGAAGCTGGGTTTTGTTTCCGCGATTCTACCGGATCAATCGCTCGACGAAGTTCTCGAGGCCGCGGCCGCCATTGGCTACGACTGCGTCGAGGTCATGTGCTGGCCTCCCGGTGGATCGTCGCGCCGCTATGCGGGCGTGTGCCACATCGATTGCGTCAATTTCGGCCAAGCGCAAGCCGACGGCGTCCGCGCGCTGTGTGAGAAGCATGGCGTCGAGATCTCCGGACTCGGCTACTACCCGAACATCCTCTCCGGCAACGCCGAGGAATCGCAAGTCGCCATCGAGCAACTGAAGCGCGTGATCGACGCCGCCAGGTTGCTCGGCTTGAAGAACGTCAACACCTTCATCGGCAACGATCACACGCAACATCCGGACTTGAACTTCGCCCGCTTCAAAGAAGTCTGGCCGGAACTGATTCGCTATGTCGAAGGCGCCGGCGTGTATCTCGGCATTGAGAATTGCCCGATGCTCTTCTCGCGCGACGAATGGCCCGGCGGAAAGAATCTGGCGCATTCCCCGTCGGTGTGGCGGAAGATGTTCGAGACGATCCCCTCAAAGCACTTCGGCCTGAACTACGATCCGTCGCACCTCGTGCTGCAGCGGATGGATTACATCGAGCCGTTGCGAGAATTCAAAGACCGGCTGTTCCACATGCACGCTAAGGACATGAAGATCGAACGCCACATCCTCAACGACCGCGGCATCCTCGCGATGGGCTGGGCCACGCCCAAAGTGCCCGGCTTCGGCGATATCGACTGGAATCGCTTCGTCTCGACGCTGACCGATATCGGCTACGACGGCCCGATCTGCGTGGAAGTGGAAGACCGAGCCTACGAACACGGCCTCGAAGCTCGACACAAATCGTTGCAGATTTCCTACAACGTGCTGTCGCCGATTGTGCTGTAGTCAGAACAGCGTCCGAAAATCTAACGCGCGTTGTGGCACGGTCTCCCGACCGTGCCACCGGCCCGACCGAAGGTCTCCTGTGCCGGAAGACGACACGCCCCTCGTGTCACGGTCGGGAGACCGTGCCACAACACGCTCGGCGGACCGAATGCGGATGTTGCGACGGGCAACCTGGCGCGCTATGCTGACGTTCGCTCCCATCCACACCCTACGCGTTCACCACGGAGATCGATCATGTTCCAACTGTTCCGCGTGCTCTCTCTTTCCGCACTACTGCTCACGTTCGTTGGTCTTAGTCCAGCGCGCGGCGAAGAGAAAGAATTGGCCGTCGGCGATGACGCCCCCGCCTTCGAAATGTCCGGATCCGATGGCGAAAACTACAAGCTCGAAGATTTCCGCGACCAGAAGGTCGTGGTGATCGCCTGGTTCCCCAAGGCCTTCACCGGCGGCTGCACCGCCGAGTGCAAATCGATGAAGGCGAACAGCGATGCGATTCGCAAGTTCGACGTCGCCTATTTCACCGCCAGTTGTGACGAGCCGGATCAAAACAAGAAATTCGCCGAATCGCTGGAACTTGATTTTCCGATTCTGAGCGATCCGTTGAAAGACGTCGCCAAAGCCTACGGCGTGGTCCATCCCGGCCGCGAAGTGCCGGAGCGCTGGACGTTCTACATCGGCCTGGACGGCAAGCTCATGGCCATCGACAAAGAAGTCAAAGCTGCCACGCACGGCGAAGACGTCGCCAAGCGCCTCGCCGAATTGATGGTCGCGGAAAAGAAAGCAGAGTAGCCGCCACTTTATACTCCGTTTGAAAACACGCTCAGTGCCGGGGTGCCACTGGCGGCTCGTCCGCCAGTGTGTAGCGGCGTCAACTCTCGCACTGGAAGACGAGCCGCCAGTGGCACCCGTGACGCGTTTTCAAACAGAGCCTAATTTTATACGTCAAGCGGTATGACTGCCCGTCACAGTCTCGGAACGATCAGAAACTGTGACGGACGATGTCACTTTAGAGCGACAAAGCGCGTCGAGCCGAACGCTTCGGACGCTGCTGGACTGCCACCGGCGGGGCGCTCCTGCCGGAGTCGCGCCGCGGCTGTTGCTGCTGCGGAGCGCGTCTTGCCGGCGCGGCCTGCTTCGCCGCTCGCGGCAAGGCCGAGATGGCTTCGTCGCGGTATTCGAACAGCTTGCAACGCAACAGGCGTTCGATCGCCATCAGGCGGTGACGTTCGTCGCCGCCGCAGAAGGCCATCGCCTTGCCCGTGGCGCCGGCGCGGCCGGTCCGCCCGATGCGGTGCACGTAGGTTTCGGGCTCGTCCGGCAGATCGAAGTTGAACACGTGCGAGACGTCGTCCACGTCGATCCCGCGCGCGGCCAGGTCGGTCGCGACGAGAATCGGCGGACGCTTCGACTTGAAGCTCTCCAAGATGCGACGCCGCGCGCCCTGGCTCTTGTTGCCGTGAATGGCGTCGGCGCGAATGCCGGCGCGATTGAGTTGTTCCGCCACGCGGTCGGCGCCACGTTTGGTGCGCGTGAACACAATCACGCGACCGATGGCTTCGCTTTGCAGCAGGCTGGCCAGCAACGTGGTCTTGTGCTCTTGCGGCACGAAACACACGGCTTGTTCGATCTTCGGCGTATTGGTCGTCGTCGTCGCGATGCGCACCCGCACCGGGTCGCGCAGTACGCTGTTGGCCAGTTCGGCGATCGGCGGCGGGAACGTCGCCGAGAACATCACCGTTTGCCGTTCGACGGGCAGCTTCTGAACAATACGGCGCAGGTCCGGCAAGAAACCCATGTCCAACATGCGGTCGGCTTCGTCGACGACCAAGGTCTCGACGGCGTCCAGCTTAACAAAGCCTTGTTGAATCAAATCCATCAGCCGGCCAGGCGTCGCGACGAGGATTTCCACGCCACGTTGCAGGGCCCGCACTTGCGGCTCTTGTCCCACGCCGCCCATGACGACGGCCGAACGCAGGCGCAGGTGTCGTCCGTAGCAGCGCAGGCTGTCTTGAATTTGCA
>Ga0163153_10004959_pt1 | contig 16209 bp, 9 predicted proteins | sample OliLakLV19MP6IB1_FD_148629 | JGI IMG/M metagenome (GOLD analysis project Ga0163153, IMG submission 148629) | Freshwater microbial mat bacterial communities from Lake Vanda, McMurdo Dry Valleys, Antarctica - Oligotrophic Lake LV.19.MP6.IB-1 | ecosystem: Environmental > Aquatic > Freshwater > Lake... | reverse complement strand
CGGTTACAACGGTCAAGCCCGGCAGACGTGTTCTCTCCGTCATCCCGGCCCCCGAGCCGGGATCCACACGAGCTTTCCGAGCTGGATACCGGATCAAGCCCGGCATGACGGTTACAACGGTCAAGCCCGGCATGACGTGTTCTCTCCGTCATCCCGGACAGCGCGAAGCGCGTGATCCGGGATCCGGCAATCAACCCATTCCGTTGAGCCATCGGCATAATGCTCGCGCTTCCAGATAGGTAAACGACTTTTGACTTCGTCGATGATGTAGCGGCAAGCGTCAAAGGCCGCACCGCGATGGGCGGCTGAAACACCTACTAACACGGCGGGTTCAGTTAAAGCGAGTAAGCCCTGTCTGTGCACCGCGGCTGCCTGGCCGATGTCGAAGCGATCTTTGGCTTCCTGCAGGATGGCATTGCCTTCGGTGATTGCCAGCGGCTCATACACTTCGTATTCCAGTTGCAGGACTTTACGACCTTCGTTGTGGTCGCGCACCCAGCCTTCGAACAACACGAACGCTCCGCAGGAAACATCCTGTAATGAGGCTCTCAAGGCCTTGCGGTTAAGGCTTTCGGCGGAGATGGCGAAATAGCCGGAGCTGAAGGGAGGAGTATTCATGTCAGTTTGATGCGTCTAATTGAAGTGGCGCGATAGCCGGATTGAAAGGGGGTGTATTCATCCCGGAATAAGGCCTTCTTGGGAGATGGCGAGATAGCCGATAGTAAGGAGCGGGGTACTCATTTCAACTGGCGGTCACAGGCCTAACCGCCGGCAACGGGCGGGAAAAACAGCACCTGCTCGTCGCCATTCAAAACCGTATCCCAACTGGCCATTTGATCATTGATGGCCACCAGGGCACGGCTGTATTGGCCCAGTTCTGCGTGCTGTTCGGTCATTTGTGCAAACAATTCGGCTGGTGAGTTTGCAGCTGACTGCACCTGCTCTTCGTCAACGCCGGTTGCATCGCGATAGGCGGCGAACCACTTGACGGTAAATTGCTTCATCCACCGATCCGGTACATTTCGACTTTTTCTCGAGGGGCACCCAAAGAGCTGCGCTCCTCGCTATAGCGATCGGTTCTTTTCTGCCAACTCTGTGCGATCAGCTCGGCCAGTTGTTCGCTGGATGCAGATTGCCGCAATAAAGGCATCATGTTTTTGCCTTCCGTACCGAACAAGCAGGTATAGAACATCCCATCAGCAGTCAGCCGCGCGCGCGTGCAGCCGCCGCAGAAAGGTTGTGAAATTGAACTGATCAGGCCGATTTCTCCGGCACCATCCTGGTAGCGATAGCGCCGTGCGGTTTCGGCTGCGCGTTGGGCACCCACCGGCTCTATTGGCCAGCGCTCGCCGATGCGTTGTACCCATTCGGCCGACGGCACCACCTGGTCAAGCTGCCAGTGGTTGCTGTTGCCCACATCCATGTATTCGATCAGGCGCACGCTGTGGCCGGAACCACGGAAATAATCCAGCAGGTCCAGCACGGTATGATCGTTCACGCCGCGCTGTACCACGCAATTGATTTTCAATCGTTCGAAACCAGCAGCTACAGCCGCATCGATTCCCGCGATGATGTCCGGCAGTTTGCCCTTGCCGCCGCTCATCTCATGCAGCACGGCCTCATCCAGCGAATCCAGACTGACGGTGATACGACCCATCCCGGCGTTGCGCAAATCCACCGCATGCCGCGGTAAAAGTACACCGTTGGTGGTCATGGCGATGTCGTCCAGACCATCAATGATGGCCAGGCGTTCGATCAGGGCCGTCAGCCCGGGCCGGACCAGCGGTTCACCACCGGTGATGCGCAATTTCTTTACACCGTTGGCCACAAAAGCCCGCACCAGGGTTTCGATTTCGCGATCGGTGAGCAGGTTGGCAAGAGGAAGGAAAACTCCGCGGCCCTGTAATGAATCGGCCGGCATGCAATAGGTACAGCGAAAGTTGCATCTATCGATCACCGACAGCCGCAACTCCCGCAAGGGACGTTGCAACTGATCCCTGACCTGGGCTGATTGGGCTGAGGTCGGGTCAGTCAACTTTATTGGTACTTGCATGTCCATGGCTGGTAACTTCGTTTGCTTGGTTCGATGGGTCGCTGAGAATCGGCTCAGTTGATCTTGGCTACAATTTCGGAGCGCTTCAGATCCTGGTGGTGTTCCAGTGTGCGTTTGTAAATCTCAGTGACTTTGTCTACGCCGGACGGCTCCAGGGCGCCTTCGTTACCCGCCGCAACAAAGGTTGCATAGATGGCGGAAGCGGTCATCAAAGCGCCGGATACCAGCGTAGAGTCGATTTCTTCGTTCCTGAGTTCGTTGGCTAACTCGATGAATTTGTTAGTGCAATGTTTATGCTGGTCGGCTTCGCTCACCGTTCAATCTCCATTAAAGTTCAGAATGCGGCATTATAACGCGCACTCTGCTCACAAGCCCAAATCAGACGAGGAATCAGGGGCAGGCAAAGCTGTCCAGCAGCGTCACCCGTTTTAGATTCTGGGTACCTGCGGCGAAACCCGCTTCCACGGAAGAATAGGACGCTGTGCCGGTCAGGCAGTTCAATTGCAGCTCCAGTTCACCCCAATGCGTTTGTTGCAGGCTTTCCTGGGCATTTTTTTCCCCGAAAATGGGGCCACTGGTGGTCAGCAGGTTGTCGAATACCAATTTGTTGCCGACCATTTCACCAATGTTGTAAAACCACCTGCGCTCGCTGTTGGGGCCAAAGCTGAACCAGTAAACCAATGCCTGGCCATTGCTGAGGATTTCCAGACTATAGCCTTCTGAGGCCCGACTCGGGTCTGCCCAGGTGCCACTCAACCAGCCTTCGGGTGGCCCATCGGGTGGTGATTGCTGGCCACAGCCCAGACCCATTAAGCTGGTGAGACGTTCCAGATTCATTCGGCCTTTGCGATGTTGGCCTTGGCCGTCAAGGACCCAGTCCATCACGCCTTGTTCGCAGGATGACCAGCTAAAAGTGGCGCTGCCCACGACGATACTTTCTGCCAGCACCGGATCGAATCCGGGGCCGAAATGGCCACCAACCACTTGCAACAAATCCGTAAACAGTATGCGATTGCCACGAATTTCACCGACCGAGTAATACCAGTCCTGCTGGCCTTCCTGGTCGTAGGTATACCAGTACACCAGAGCCCGGTTATCAGCCAGGATTTCCAGCATGAAACCTTCGCCATTGCGCTCGCGATCCACCCAGATGGAGGATGTGCCCGGCTCAACCACAAAGGGATCTTCGGCAGCAGCAGAGCTGAGCGGGATTGAAATATTTGGGTCGCTGCCACCGCTGTCCGTCAGATCGTTGCCGCTGCTGTCTTCATAGCCTGACCAGCCACCATTTTGCCAATGCGCTACCGTTGCCGGATTGGTATCGGTGCGCTGTCCGCTCATATCGAAGGCGCTGATTTCCAGCGTGCCGCTGACATTGCCATTCACGACCGATTGATTGGTGCCGTTAGCGGGCAGCTTGAAGTCAAAAGCCAGCGCGTCAAAAACATAGCGCTGATAACCCGCCGGACTTTCACCCGGGCTGCCCAGCCAGCGCTGATTGCTGACATTCATATTCAGTGCTGTGCCATTGACCCGCAAATTGGTGATCACCACATCCGTGCCTGCCGGAGCGCCGGGCAGATCGACCGCCTGACCATAAACCCGCCAACGCATGGGTTTATCGAAGGCGATCCAGGCCTGGTAATCGCGATCCAGCCGCAGGGCTTGAACCACATGCGTATTCAACTGGCGTAATCCGGCTGCGGAAAAATCCCACTCCGCATCAAATACCACTGCACCGGTTTGTGCATCGGTTATTCGGACAGCGGCCACGCTGGGTGGTCCGGCTTGCCGGTAGAAGGCCACAGCAAAGCTCTCAGCCAGTTGCGTACGCACCCGTCTGATCTGCGACTCTGGCAAGATAAAACCGTCATGGCTGTTACGCGCCAATCCACCGTAGTCGGCGCCGGCGTTGTCGCCGGGTTCCACTTCCAGTGTCCAGGCCGGTACCTGGTAAATATGTGTGAAGTACTCATCGGTGGAGCCAATGCCGGCATTCATCACGGTTTGGAAGACGGAGCTGAAGCCATACCATTTCTGCGCAGGAAAACCAAAGTGATGGCCGCTGAACGTTGACAGAACTTTTGCCGTTTGCTCCGCCAGACGGGCATTGCTGTTACGTACCCAGAAGTGGACCTGTGAGTAGGAGTGCACATCGGTGTAGATAGCCAGTTGCTCTATCGGCCCCAACTGCGCCGCAGCATCGAGGGCCGGGATTTCCGGCTCCGAAGCCGGCGCCTGGCCATGATGGATCAGGCTGCGATTGTCAGCGGAGGAACGATTCGGGTTGGTGCTCCAGTAAGGCGCGTTGTTGCGGTTCAGATCCACACCCTGCAGATGATCGGCTTGTGTATCCAGTTTCTCATCCGCCGCCAGCATATTTTTACGCCGCATACGGCCATCGCGCGGCGAGTAAACCGGGTCGTTGATATCGGTGCCCAACCAACTGTGCGCCGGGTAGCGTTGGGTTTGCATAAAGCCGTCAACATTCAGCACCGGAATGACGATCACATTGACGTTATCGCGCAGATAGCTGAACAGATAATTATCCGTTTGCTCGTCGTGCAGCAACTCCATGATGCCGGTAACCACTTCCGGACTCTGCCATTCGCGGGCGTGGATGCCGCCGTTGGTCAGCATGGCGGCTTCCGCCTGACCATCGCGCGTCAGCTTGTCAGCGTCTCCGAGCAGGTACGCCCAGATATTCCGGCCATTACGCGTTTGGCCGATGATCTCACCGCGCACCCATTCCGAGTTGGCCACCAGGTCCTGGTGGCGGGTGTGCAATCCGGCATAGCTGCGAAAGCCGTCAAAGGGTATGGGTGTGTCCACCGGAATCGGTACCGGGTAACCCAGGGCGATGCGATTGCTGTCGTTGGCCGGGGCGCTTTGCACCCACTCTATGATGCGCGCCCCTTGGGCCAACAACGGCGCCGATACCAGCAACAACAAGCATGCGGCGCTGCGGAGCCCATTGCACAACCCATTCCGCCAGGTGGGGCGGCTCATGGCTCAATTACCGTTGCATGGTTTGGTCCATTCTCATCCAGCGCCAGCGCAGCGCGTCGCCCCTTCAGCCCGCCCGCTTGCAGCATGCGTTGCAGGCTGGCCTGAATTTTTGGGTCCGGATGCCCGGCCAAAGCAAGTGCCGCTGCTGCGCCCAGTTCCGGATCATCCAGCAGCGTCAGCAACATGCTGCTGACATTCGGGTTGGATTGCAGGCCGGGGGCGAGCATGGAAATACCCAGTGCGGTTTTGTCCGCTGCGGGCAGTTCCATCACGCCAGCAAACATTTGAGCGCGCTGCGCAGCATTCAATCGCCAGCCCGCTTCGCGCAGCAGTGCGGCTGAATCGGCGCCAGAACTGTAGGCATAAGCAGCGAGGAATAGTTGCGCAGCGGACAGACGGCTCGCGACGACCCCGGCGGGGGCGGCCAATTCCGGCTGGGCTGGTATCTGTGCTTGCAGTTGATCAGCCAAGGCCAAAAGCGCATCAGCCGAGGCTCCAGACAGGCTTTGAATAAAGCCTTGCCGCTGGATCGCGCTGGCTGCCAAATAGTGCTGCGTCCATTGCGAAGGATCAGTAGCGGCCCATTCCTCGGCCCATTCCTCGGCATGGCGCTGTGCCATTCGCCGTTGGCGCTCCAGTTGGGAGCCTTTCGCAGCGGCCGCGATCGGGAACAGTGGTACGCCATAGGCCGCGGATTCTTCATGCGCCACCAATACCTGTGAGGGGTAGTTGGCCAGCCATGCCAGTAAATCATCAGCCGAATCATCCAAAGGTGCTTCTGCCAGAGCAATAGCCAGCTTGTGCAGTTGCGCTTCAAAGGCCGGGCTACCGGCTTGATCTGAGTTTTCCAATTCCTGGTGCAGTGCGGTCACAGCAACGTTTTCGATCTGCTGCAACCAGCGCGACAAGGCGGTTGAGTCGGGTGGATATGCTGCTGCCCGCAGCGCAACCGCGCGATTCCAGTTTGGCTTGGCCAACTGCGCCAGGTTGGCGGGCTGCGCCTGAGCCACGACGCTGGCGGTAAACATTAAAGCGGCAACCAGCCAAGTGATGCGAGGTGAAATACCAGTCGGGAATGATTTCATGCGCAGATAATACGAAATATTTCGTTGATTTTCGCGTGAAGAGTCTGCCGGGGCATTTACTGCTCTATGGTATAGCTGATGTCCACGCCGGCTTCACGCTGGCCCGAGGTTGCCTTCACGCCAAAGCCTTTGCCCAGATCATAGCGGGCAGTGATCACGTTCTGGTCTTCAAACAAGCCAATGCCGTAACTGACATACAGCCTGGGTGCGATATACCTACCCACTTCCACTGCACCCACACCTTGTTCATAGTCAAAATCGCTGCCGGTGATCAGCATGGCCAGGGCCCGTTCACGGGTGGTCATCGGATCGGTGTAGGGATCCAGGCTGGGGCGTTTCAGCGTACCGCTGACCTGTACTCCAGCGCGTTTTATTTGCGAATTGCCGAAAATCTCGCGCTCGGCCTTGATGTTCAGGTTCGGGTTGTCGGCGGGAACGCGGGGGAAACTGACGCGTCCTTCGCTGATAGTCAGCAGTTGCCCGTAAGCGTAAATTTCACCGCTCACCAGGAAGTTGCCGTCGCCCACAGGTACCAGACTGTTTTTCCAGATGAAGTTGCTCTTGCCATAAATATTGGCCGTGGCCTTGTCCAGAGTCAAATTCACATTTGGCCCCAGCTCAACCTCCACCTGGCCGGTGATTTTCAGCGGAGGCGCTTTGGCAACCGGCTTTTGCTCGACTTCTGCTTGGGCAGAAACTATCACCAGGTCGGGGCTTTCCGCGGCGGTACTGGCAGGCAGGTAGCGGGGTGAAAGCTGGGCTTTGGGTACCTGTAAGCGGCCATGGAGAAGTAATTTGCCAGGAGTCCAGTTGATATCCAGGTCGGGATTGACCAGCAGGTTCATGTCCGGCACATTCACTAGCAACAGCTTTTCGCCCTTGAGCTGCAGGTTGAATTCCGGATGCAGGAAGTCTTCGAAACGCAGGTCGGCCTTGATTTGCCCGCGACCCTCACCCACCCGGAATGAGCCATTCAGCTCAGTATGGTCGTATTGGTAAACCGCGCCGGCCAGCGTTATCTCGGAAATAACCAGCCCGACTGATTGATCTTCGATATGACCACGCACCAGTGTGGCGTGGCCGGTGAATTCAGGTTTCTGCAGACTGCCGGAAATGCGTATATCGGCTTCGAGCTCGCCCTTGATCACATCAAGACAGGGTACCACCAGTTGTAGCGGTGTCAGATCCCGCAGGTTGAGTTTCAGCACGGCCTGCAATTCTGCCGCATCATCACCCAGCAGTCGGGCAACCTGAAAATCCATGTTTATTCCGCCGGAACCGGGAATGGGCAATTTCAGCTTGCCGGAATGCAGGTCACCGCCCGAGATCTGGAATTGAAAAATTCCTGGTCCGGTTTTGAACTGGGTGCTTTCCTCATCAAGCAGAAACTCGCCGGGCGACAAAGTGAAATTTGCCTGGGCTGAGGCGGGTTGATTGGCCTCTTTTTTCCAGTTGAAATTGCCATTGAGCTGGTGCGTAAAAGCCCAGTCCATATCAACAAACAAGCGCACGATATCCAGTGAGACCTGCTGCACTTCGGTTTGCAACAAGGACTGGCCGCCTGCAATCCATTGCCCATGCAGGCAGATTTGGCCGTCCTTGCTGCCCCGTAAGCAGGTGTCACCGAGCTCCAGCTGTTGACCTGACAGGTTCAGCAGGGCGGGGTTTTGCAGGGTCAAAAAGCCTTTGTCAGGCTGGCTCAGGCTCAGTTTGTTGATATAACCCTTCCAGCCGGAAACCTGTTTTTGGCTATTGCCCTGCAGTTGGCCACGCAGGCTGGCTTCTATTTCTGTTTTGTCCAGCATGGCACGCAGTTGCACCGACTTTAGTTGCTTGTCCGCCAGGGTCAGCTGCAGGTCGCGCAGCTCTCTACCTGCGATCGTGGCCTCGCCGATTTCAAATACCCGTGAGCCGTTCTTACCTTCATGGCTGCGTATAGAGGTAATGGTGTTTTCACCCCACTGCAAACGATCGGCTTCCAGTTCAATATCCACCATGGGCGATTGCGCGTCAGCGGAAATGATCCCGTTAGCATGCAAGCTGCCAGTGACTTGCGGAAACAGATCGGCCAGTTCATCGGCATCAGCGAGAAATTTGAGGCTTTGACCTGAGCCCAGTCCACCATCCAACTCCAGTCGGGCGGAGTTGGAATTCAGCTCCAAACCCTGTGCGGTAAAAATCGAATCCTGCAGTGAAAATTTACCCTTGGCGGTCAGGTCCAGGCCACGAATGTTGCCGCGTACCTGGCGCAATTCGACTTGCAGATTGTTTGGAGCGATTTCGCCCTGGGCCAGCACCGTTCCACTCAACACGCCCGGGTAAGCGGGCAGCAGGGGGCCGATGCTGATCTTGTTTGCCGTAATGTTGGCAGCCCAATTGGCCGGTTCAGCCCATTGGTAATCGGCGCTGCCGGAAAATTGGCCGCCCAACACATTGCCTTGGTCGATGACGAGGTGCGCCGCATCGCTGTTGCCCGTGGCACTGAGTTGCAGCCGACCTTCGGGAAAACCGCTGACCAACAGCTGTAACTCTCCTTTTGCATTCCAGTCGGCCAAGGTTCCCTGCAGGCTGAGCTGGCCGTTTTCACTGGACCAGGTGAAGTTTTCAGCGCCTATGGGCCAGGCCAGGGATTGCCAATTCAGTTCGCCGGCCAGTTGTTCGTCGTTGAATTGATAACGGAAATTGCCCTGGACCTTTGTAGCCAGCCCAACAATATCCAACTGAATGTCGCTGAATTCGACTTGCTCATCCGACAGGTTCAGCTGCAGATTGCCGGTGAAAGGATGATCCTCTGGCCAACCGGGAAACCAGCGTGCGGGATACGAGCGTTCGATTGCGGCATCGGCTGTGACGGCGAAAGACTGCTGCCAGCCCAGCTGAACTTTGCCGGATAGCTTCAGTTCATCGCCAGCGAATCTGAAGTGGTCGAAGTGAATGCCGTTGCGGTCGCCCGTGCCTATCCATTCAGAGTCACCAGCTGGTATCTGTTCCCCACTCAATTGGGTTGCCAGTTGCAGGTCGTAGGAGTCCAGTGTGCCCTGGCTGCTGAGGTGTATGTCGTGCAAAGCCAGTTGTGGGCCATTGCTGTTTGGGTCGACAGCTGGTGTTGCGATCAAAGGCCAGCTGAGTGCCTTGGAGCTCAGTTCCAAATCCCAAACCGGAATTGCCAGCAATTCACGCAATTCGCCTTCGATATACAGGCTGGAATGAGGAGCAGGCAGCTGGACTTGCGCCTTTACCGCAAGCTGGCCCAGGTCGCCGCTAAACTGGCCTTGCAGTTGCAGTGGTACACTTTGCTCTGGCGTTATTTCCGCTACGGTTGTGGTATTTACTTTGCCATCCAGATTGAATGGTGGCCGTAGTTGCAGGTTGGCAGCTACATTCCAGTCTGAGTCCAAGGCATGCAGGCGTGCCTGGCGTATTTCCAGCTTATGATGCCAAACCGCCTCCAGTGCGATATCGCTGGCGGCAAACAGCTCCGTGCTGTCGTAATCAAGGATTTGCAACTGGCCCAAGCTCACGGCACTGAAGCGTAAGGGGTAGGGTAGTTGCAGACCTGCCAGGATTTCGGACCATGAACTTTCTGGTTTATTCACAGCGGAATCCACCAATTGAATCTGTAGCGAGCTGCTGTTCAGCCTGGACACGTGCAGTGCCGGTGGGAACAGGTCTATATCCAGGCTCAGGCTGATATCCGGCGAATCGACTCGCACGCCGTCATCGCCGTAGTGCAGCCCTTGCAGATTCAACACCGAGGATAAACTGCCACTCAAGTGCTGCACGCTGAGCTGGCCATCGATTTGCTGGTGCGCTTGTTGGAAAATAAATCGCACACCACTTTCGCTACGTAGCAGCCAGGTCATAGCGACGGCCAGCAATAACAACAGCGCAGCGGGTAAAAAAATCAGGAATTTACTGCGTCTGGTCACAGCAGCGGTGTCCCGATAGTGAAATGCAAACGCCAGGGATCACCCTCTATGTCCAACGGGTGGGCGATATCCAGGCGGATGGAGCCGATGATGGTGTACCAACGCAGGCCCAGGCCCAGGCCGGTTTTCAGTTCTATGTTGTTCCAGTCATTGAAGGCATTGCCGGTGTCGACAAAGGCCGCCGCTGCCCAGTTCGGTCGAACCAGCATCTCAAGCTCGGCGCTGGCTGTGATGATGTTATTGGAGCCTATGCCATTGTTGCTCAGGGATTCAAAGGAATAACCGCGCACGCTGCGGCTGCCACCGGCCTTGAATCGGTAGCTGTCCGGCAAGCGGGTGACCGACAATTCTGCAGTCAGCTCATCCAGCGGCAAATTCACCTCGACCACACGCGCATTCGAATAGCCGGTCTCGCCACGTAATAACAACTTGAAGCGATCGCCCAGCAAAAGATTCCAGTTGCTGGAGATATAGGCCTGGGAAAAATCCGCATCGGAGCCCCAAATTTCATTGGCGGTGAAGATCCAGAGTCTTTCATGGTGGCCCACCGTTTCAAACCCACTGCCGCGTACGGCCGGCCAGTCCCAGTTGACACCGAAAGACATGGAACTGCCGGTGCCTCGCAGCAGGGCCAGACTTTCCTCAGACATGGACCCCGGTAACTGCTGTTCTATGTCATCGAGTAATTGATAATTGTTATTTTCAAGCACGTACTGGCCGTACCAGTTTTCATTAATCTGCTCATAGCCGCCTTCGAAATCACGCAATACCAGCAAACCACCTTTCAATGAGTAGCTGGTTACATCGCCATTGGCCAGTTTGATGAGCTCCTGATCGCCTTGGTCGATCTGGATTTCAAGGTCCTGATTGACTTTGCGAATGCCGAAATCGCCGGTCCAGAACTGCCGGGCATTGTGCCGCCGGGGCAGGCGGTAATTACTGCGGAAAGAGAATTCGTTATTGGTCTCCTGCCAGCCCAGGCCCATGTCCAGGCTGTCGCCGCGATCGGACAGCAAGCGGCGTGTCCACAACACCTGGGCGCGTATTCCGGTATCGGTGCCAAAGCCCAGTGTGCCTTGGTAGGTATTGGGTTTGCGGGCGCTGGCTTTGACCACCAGGTTGACCACCGGCGGTGACTCCTCCAGGCGCCGTTCTTCGATCACCTCGATGTTCTCGAAGTAACCGGTATGCCAAAGATCGAGACGGAACTTCTCCAGTAACCAGCTATCGTAGGCTTGGCCAGCTTTGAACCGCGGTAAAGCCTGGAGTATCTCAGGATTCACTACGTCCTGTTCATAGCTGACGTTGCCCATGACCGCCTGTGGCCCGGTATCTAACTCCAGCTCCAGCTCAGCCGTGTTGCTGTCAAGGTCGGCACGAATTTGTTGGCGAACAAATTGTGCTGTGAGGTAGCCGTGACCTTCAGCTAATTCCAATGCACGATTTTTTTGTACTTCCCAGCTCACCTGGTTAACGCGTTTACCCACTGGCATGGGCCAGTCTTGCCGCCATTCACGCAGTTCTTCCAGCTCGGCTCCAGGCCCGGATAACTGGATGTCTGAAGCGCTGACACGTAAGGGTGGACCTGGCTTTATCACGAGTTCCAGTAGCCAGTTACCTTCGTCCTGTTGTTTTAGCGCACTGACCACCGTGGCGTGGTAATAACCAAAAGGACGCAGGCCCTTGATGGCCTCAGCTTCAATTTTTTCGGTAGCCCGCTGCAGGCGATTCTTGCTGAGTTTCAGAGGGTCATTGATGGCCAGCGTGTTAAGCCGGTTCTGCACATCCAGCAGCATGCTTTTGGACGATATGCCAGCAACACGGATGGTGAGGGTGTCGGCCAGGCAAGGAGCAGCAGCCAGGTATAGTAAAGCCAGCAAGCCCAGCAGCAAGGCTGGCCTGAGTTCTGACCTTGGTTCATGGCAGATGGCACTCATTACGGTATAGTTTGGGTCGTTCCAATGTGGAGCCCACATTATAGAGGGTTGTGGCTTTTTACCGCTGTTTGGCTGCAATTCAGGAGATTTCTGATGAATTACAAGGCACATTTGTTCATTCGCCACATTGTGGTTGCCTTTCTGACCCTGTCAGGACAGTTCGCCCTGGCGCAGCAGGACGATGGCGTTACCCGCATTGCGCAGCCCCGCATGATCCTGAATCCGCCCAATCTGGCTCCGCGTGCGCAAGCGCAGCTGGCTACTGCAGCAGAATTCAAGGTATTCAACCAGTTCGGCTTTACTGACCGTATCCATGAGAGTGGTATCCGCTTTCAGCACCGTGCGGTTGAAGATGCGGCCAAGACTTACAAAGCCGTGCATTACGATCACGGCAACGGCCTGGCGGTCGCCGATGTGGATGGCGATGGTCTGCTGGATGTGCTGTTTGTAACCCAGGCCGGTGGCAACGAACTGTGGCGCAACCTTGGCAAAGGTAAGTTTGAAAACATCACCGAAAAGGCCGGAATCGCTATGGCTGACCGGATTTCGGTGGGCGCCTCCTTTGCCGACATCGACAATGATGGCGATGCCGATCTGTACATTACCGCCGTGCGCAGCGGCAACCTGCTGTTCGAAAACCTCGGCAAGGGTGAATTCCGCAACATCACCGAAGCCTCGGGTACCGGCCTCAGAGCGCATTCTTCGGGCGTGGTGTTCTTTGACTACGATCGGGATGGCCTGCTGGATATGTTTGTCTGCAATGTGGGCCAGTACACCTCCGAACTCATTCGCCAGGCCAGCAACGAGGGTGTGGATTACACCTTTTATGACGGTTTCAGCGATGCATTCAGCGGCCATCTGTTTCCGCAGCGCACCGAGAACAGCGTGCTTTATCACAACCTGGGCAATAACCGTTTTGAGGATGTCACGGCAGCCATGGGTATCACCGACGGCTCCTGGTCAGGTGATGCCAGTGCTGCTGATCTGAATGGCGATGGCTGGCCCGATCTTTATCTGCTCAATATGCAGGGCCATGACCAGTACTTTGAAAACCAACAAGGCGAGGGCTTTATCAATAAGCGCAGTGAGGTTTTTCCAAAAACCTCCTGGGGTGCCATGGGTATTCGCATCTTTGACTGGAACAACGATGGCCTGATGGACGTGTTCGTCACCGACATGCACTCAGATATGAGTGAGCATATCGGGCCGGACAAGGAACAGCATAAATCCGTCATCCAATGGGACGAATCGCATTTGCAAAGTGGCGGCATGAGTATTTATGGCAACAGCTTTTTTCAGCAGCAGGCCGATGGCAGCTTTACAGAAATTTCCGGCCAGATCGGCGCCGAGAATTACTGGCCCTGGGGTTTGAGTACGGGTGATCTGAACGCTGACGGATATCAGGATGCTTTTCTCACCTCCAGCATGAATTATCCTTTCCGTTATGGTGTGAATTCCTTGTTGCTCAACGAGCAGGGCCAGCGATTCCGCGATGCTGAATTCATCCTTGGCGTGGAGCCACGCAAGAATAATGAAACAGCGAAAGCCTGGTTCCGGCTGGATTGTGATGGTATCGACCAGGCCAACAGCTTCTGCGAAAACCGCTCCGGCACGGTGGAAGTCTGGGGCGCTCTGGGCTCACGTTCATCTGCCCTGTTCGATCTGGATGATGATGGTGACCTGGATATCGTCACCAATGAATTCAATGCCGAGCCCATGGTGCTGATCAGCGATCTGGCCGAGAAAAAGCCGGATCTGAAGTATCTGAAAGTCAGCCTGCAGGGCAGCAAATCCAATCGTGCTGGAATCGGCGCCAGGGTGGAAGTCAAAACCGACCAGGGTAGCTATGTGCAGGTGAACGATGGCAAGTCGGGCTATCTGTCACAAAGCCAGATGCCCTTGTACTTCGGTTTGGGCAGCGCCAGCCGGGTCGAAGAAGTCAGGGTGATTTGGCCGGCAGGCACCAGGCAGATAACGAATTCGGATCTTCACTTCAATCAACTGCGGCGTATAGTTGAACCATAAACATCGCAGGGAGCTCCAAGGTTCTCTGCTGCAGAACGTTGCAAGGACGATGACATGAGCAATCAAGGCGAAACAGAAAACACACCACATCAGTGCTGCGCAAAGCCAGCGGATCAGCAAAGCTCTGGGTCAACTGATGACAGTGATCATGGGAGTCCGGCCGGGCACGACGAAGAACTTATCTACAGTTGCCCCATGCATCCGGAGATCAGACAAGCCGGGCCTGGCATTTGCCCCAAGTGCGGCATGGCACTGGAGCCGGAAATGCCCTCGGGTGATGAAGAAGAAAACCCCGAGCTGAGGGATTTCCGTCATCGCTTCTGGTGGACATTGCCATTAACCGTAGTGGTATTCGTGATTGCCATGTCAGGTAGTGCGCTTGAAGGCCTGCTGGGTAGCTGGAAACCCTGGATTGAGCTGGTACTGGCCACGCCCGTTGTGCTGTGGGCCGGTTGGCCATTCTTTCAGCGCTGGGCGATCTCCATCCGCACCTGGCAACCCAATATGTGGACCCTGATTGGTACCGGTACCGGCGCCGCCTTTTTATACAGCGTGGTGGCAACGGCGGCGCCTGGCGTCTTTCCTGAATCCTTCAGGATGGATGGCCAGGTCGCCGTTTACTTCGAAGCGGCGGTGGTGATTATCTCGCTCACCCTGCTCGGTCAGATGCTGGAATTGAAAGCGCGGTCTGAAACCGGTGCCGCCATGCGTGCTTTGCTCAATCTGGCGCCCAAAACCGCGCGCCGCATAGGCGATGATGGCCAGGAAGAAGATATTCCGGTGTCGCATGTGCACACCGGTGATCGCTTGCGGGTGCGTCCGGGTGAGGCCGTGCCGGTTGATGGCACCATTATTGAAGGCAGCAGCTCGGTGGATGAATCCATGCTCACCGGTGAATCCATGCCGGTCAGCAAAAAGCCCGGTGATGAACTGATCGGTGCTTCTCTCAATACCAGTGGTTCGCTGGTGATGCGCGCCGATAAAGTGGGTTCGGCCACGGTGCTGTCGCAGATCGTTCAGATGGTGGCCAAAGCGCAACGTTCCCGCGCGCCCATGCAAGGTCTGGCGGATCGCGTCGCCGGTGTATTCGTGGTGGTGGTGCTGGCCATCGCCCTGCTCACTTTCCTTGTTTGGGGAATGTTCGGTCCTGAACCCAGTTGGGCCCACGGGCTGATCAACGCGGTTGCCGTACTGATCATCGCCTGTCCTTGTGCGCTGGGCCTGGCCACACCCATGTCGATTATGGTTGCAACCGGCCGGGCGGCCACCATGGGCGTGTTGTTCAAGGATGCCAGCGCCATCGAAAAGCTGCGCGAAGTGGATACCCTGGTGGTGGACAAAACCGGCACCCTGACCTTGGGCAAGCCAAGCTTTCATTCGGTGGTGCCGATAGCGGGCGGCGATGCGGACGAGGTGTTGCGCCTGGCTGCCAGCCTGGACCAGGGCAGCGAACATCCACTGGCTGACGCTATTGTGGCGCAAGCGCGCGAGCGCGGTCTTGAACTGGCAAAAGCAGGGGATTTTGAATCTGCATCAGGCATAGGCGTGCGTGGCCGGGTTGAGGGTCATGTCCTGGCGCTGGGCAATACCACGCTGATGGAAGAAGTTGGTGTGGAGTGGCAGGAACTGCGTGAGCCCGCAGAGCAATTGCGGCAGCAGGGCGCCAGCGTCATGTTCCTGGCTGTGGATGAAAAACTGGCCGGCTTACTGGCGGTTTCCGACCCGATTAAAGAGTCGACTCCTGAAGCCATTCAACAGCTCAAAGACAGCGGCCTGCGGCTGGTGATGGCCAGCGGCGATGGTGTGACCACAGTCAAGGCAGTGGCAGCAGAGCTGGGCATGGATGAAGTGCACGGCGAAGTGCGTCCGGCCGACAAGGAAAAGCTGATCAAAGAGCTGCATGATCAGGGCCACGTGGTGGCCATGGCCGGTGATGGCATCAACGATGCGCCCGCACTGGCCCGCGCCGATGTGGGCATCGCCATGGGTACCGGTACGGATGTAGCCATGAGCACCGCCCAGGTAACCCTGGTGAAAGGTGATTTGCGCGGCATCGCAACTGCCCGGCTGATTTCCGTTGCCACGGTGAAAAACATGCGCCAGAACCTGGGCTTTGCTTTTCTGTACAACGCTTTGGGCATACCGATTGCTGCGGGTGCGTTGTATCCCTT
>Ga0163153_10004953_pt1 | contig 16222 bp, 17 predicted proteins | sample OliLakLV19MP6IB1_FD_148629 | JGI IMG/M metagenome (GOLD analysis project Ga0163153, IMG submission 148629) | Freshwater microbial mat bacterial communities from Lake Vanda, McMurdo Dry Valleys, Antarctica - Oligotrophic Lake LV.19.MP6.IB-1 | ecosystem: Environmental > Aquatic > Freshwater >... | reverse complement strand
CGCTTAGTTCGCTTTTGAAGTCATTGAGGCCCGGTTTTCCGGGCCTCTTTTTTGCTCATGCCCGGTGGAAGTGTCGTCGTCGTGGGTAAATGAACTGGTCTGCAGCAACAGGATTGCACCGCGTTTTTTGCTTCACCTCCGTCGCGCGCTGGATAGCTTTTAGCCCATGATTCACGGGCTTCTTTCTCTGGCACGATGGGGAGAGCGGATCACCTTGTTCGCTCTCTGCCTGCGGTTTGCCTCGGCCTTCGCTGCGGATTCCATCCCGTCAACGAACCTGCACAATGTCTTCGTCGTAACGCCGAAGTTTTATTCCGGCAGCTCGCCCGACAGCGCGGCTGGATTCGCGGAGCTGGCGAAGCTCGGTGTGAAGACGGTCATCAGTGTGGATGGGGCGGCGCCTGATGTGGCGTTGGCGAAACAATACGGGCTGGAATATGTCCATCTTCCAGTCGGTTACGACGGCATTCCTACGAACCGCGCCGTGGAACTCGTGAAGGCGGCCCAGACCTTGGAGGGTCCGTTCTATGTCCACTGCCATCATGGAAAACATCGTGGTCCGACGGCCGTGGCCTTGATGTGCGAGGCGGTGTCGGGATGGAGCACGAACCTCGCGGAGCAATGGATGAAGCAGGCAGGGACGGCGGCGGATTATCCAGGACTGTATCGCAGCGCCCGCGAGTTCAAGACGCCAAGTGCCGCGGAACTGGCGTCGGTGAAGGAACTGCCGGAAGTGTCGCGGACTTCATCGCTGGTGGAAGCAATGGTGGCGATTGATGAGCATCTGAAACGGCTCAAGGGCGCGCAGAAATCTTCCTGGCGTTCGGTCCCCGGGCATCCCGATGTCCAGCCCGCGCATGAGGCCGCGCTGCTGTGGGAGCAGTTCCGCGAGATGGAACGATTCAATGACGTTGAGAAGCGTCCGGAGGATTATCGGGCAACGATCGCCAGTGCGGTGGAGTCCGCCGATCAATTTCACGCTCTCTTGAAGCAAAGCCCCATCGACCTTGCCAGGTCGGAGGAAGCCTTCAAGCAGGTCAGCCAATCCTGCGCCGCCTGTCACAAGAAGTATCGGAACTGAATCCCGCTGGATCGCCGGCTGAAGCGCCCGGCCGGGATGCGGCTCTGATCATTTGCGGAGCACGAATTCCTTCGCGTTCAGCAAAGCCCAGGCGAGGTCTTCCAGGGCGGCGCGTTTGCCTGAACTTTCACTGAGAAGTTTGGCGGCGATGGCGGCTTCGGAGTTTGAGGGCGGACGGCTGAGGGCGGTCCAGTACAGTTCGGCGGCGAGGTCGGCATCGGACTTTCCAGAGGCGAGGAGCGCGGTCAGCCGATTGTCCTGCTGCGTGAGGAGCGAGTTGATCTGCGGGCTGCTGATGAGCTGGAAGGTCTGGCCGAGGGTGGTTTCGCTGGAGCGTTCGCATTCGCAGGCGAGGAGGCGCGCGGGCTTGCCGAACATCGCGAGGAACTTCTCGGAGCCGCCCATCTTGATTTCATTCCGGCGCACGGGCGAGCCGCCGGGAAGCTGCGCGGCGCGAAGTCCGGCCGGGTAACCGCTGAACTTCGCAGGCACGCCGAGCACCTGATGCTGCGTGTCGAGAAGCTGCTCGGCGGAGAGGCGGCGCGGGAGGGCGTGGGAGTAGTTGAGCATGTCTTCGGCGTTGTCGGCAGTAGGCTCGGAGGAAATCTGGTAGCTGCGCGAAGTCATGATGAGCCGGATGAGATGGCGCAGATCGAACTTGTGCTTCGCAAAGTCTCCCGCGAGTTGAGTGAGGAGGGCAGGATGGCTCGGCGGATTGGTGGGCCGGAAGTCGTCGATGGGATCCACGATGCCGCGACCGAGAAGCTGCAACCAAACCCAGTTGACTTGAGAGCGCGCGAAGTTGGGCTGCGCCGTGAGCCATTCGGCGAGCGCCGTGAGCGGGTCTGGATGCGGAGTGCGGACTGCGGGCGGCGGAACGGGGGAGCTGAGTTCACCGAGGAAGCGCGGGATGGCGGGCTTGCCGGTGCGCGGGTTGGTGACATCGCCTTCGCGGGCGAGGTAAACGATCTGTTCGCCGTTGAACTCGTGCTTGTCCAGGCCGTCGCTGCGGTTGTTCGCGAGCACCTTGTAGTCGATGCGCGCAAAGACATCCGCCCAGTCGTAGTAGTCGGTCTGCGTCCAGCGGTCGAAGGGATGGTTGTGGCATTTGGCGCATTGCAGTCGGGTGCCGAGGAAGAGCTGGGCGGTGGCTTCGCTGCGCGTCACGGCGTCGCGGTTGGCGCGGTAGAAGTTCGCGGGCGGATTCTGGTAAGTGCTGCCGCGCGCAGAGACGAGTTCACGAACGAATTGATCGTGAGGCTTGTTCTCCGCGAGGCTTTGACGAATCCAATTGTAGTAGGCCTGCACGCCTTTGCGGTCGAGCACCTTCTCCTCGTTGCGCAGAACGTCGGACCATTTGAGCGCCCAGAACTCGGCGAACTCTGGCCGCTCCAGCAAGGCGTCGATGAGCCGGGCGCGTTTGTCGCGACGCTTGTCAGCGACAAAGGCGCGGGCTTCATCGGCGGTGGGCAGCAGGCCGAGGAGATCAAGCGAGGCGCGGCGGACGAACTCGTTGTCCGTGCAAAGCGAGGAGGCGTTCATGCGAAGCGTCTTCAATTTCGTGAAGACGTGGTCGTCGATGAAATTGTTTGCGGGCGTCTTGCGCCAGGCGAAGTCCGGTCGCGCGGGAATGAACGCGAGGCGAACGGGAACGTGCTGGTTCAAGTAGCGGACGAGGATCGTGGTTTCGACTGGGCCATCGCGCGTGACGAGTCCGTCGTGACTGACTTTCACCGCAGTGCTCGCGGGTTCATAGACGGCGAGCGAGGTGACATCGCGCTCGGTTCCGTTCGCGAAGAAGGCACGGGCGCGGAGCTGAACTTCCTTCGCCGGCTCAATGACGATGCGGTCGGTGGGGGTGACTTCCAGTTTTGCAATCTTGGGCGCGTGGGCGAGGTCATCGAGAGCGCCGGCGGCGATCCAGCGGCGGAGGATGTCGTGTTCGGGAGACTCTTTGCGGAAGCGCAGGCCGCCTTCATGCGCGAGCTGAGTGGTGGCCTTGAGGAGCAGGAGACTTTGATCTGGGTCGGCGGAGTTGACGCGTCGCGCGAACATGTCGCGGGTGAGGGAATTCAGATCGTATTCCGGGTCATCGCCACGGAGCGAGAGCTTGAAGCCGGCCTTGCCGTTCTGGTTGCCGTGACAAGGGCCGGCGTTGCATCCGGCCTTCGAGAGCACGGCCATGACGTCGTTGCGGAAGGAGGCGGAAGGTGCGGCGATTTCAGCAGCGCTGGCTTCGACCGTATAAAACGCGAGGATCGCGGCGAGGAAGCGAAGGCAGGTCTGGGTGGAGCGCACGGGCAATTTGAAGGGCCAAGACAAGTGGATATTCATGGAGAGATCAGCCTTCCGTTTGCGCTGCGTTGCTGCCTGCCAGGTTCCAGCATGGTCAGCGAGACGTGGGCCGCAGTGAATAGGCAACCCAACAAACCGTCCAATTTCGCAGGGCTTGTGAAAAGTTTCACATCGCCCTTGCGGGCTTCCATGGATGTGGCTAGCCTGCGCGCTCATTCTGAATGAACAGTTGATCTAGCTTATGAAATATTGTTTCCCGATGGTTGCGATGGTTGTTGGTTCCTTGCAGTTCGCTGGCGCTGGTGACATCACCGGCAAGGTTTCCCTGAAGGGCACTCCGAAGCCGGAGACGGAGATTGCGCAGAGCACTCTCGGACCTCAGTGCGGCCCGCTTAACACGACCAAAGTGAGCACCCGTCACTATGTGTCTTCAAAGGACGGCGGTCTCGCCAATGTTTTCGTTTATCTGAAGGACGCCAAAGCCGCTCCGGCGACGGGCGATGGTCCGCTCCTGGATCAGGTCGGCTGCATGTATGAGCCCTACGTCATCGGCGTGGTGGCCGGGCAAAAGTTCAAAGTCCGCAACTCGGACGCCTTGATGCACAATGTCCACGCCACTCCGAAGGTAAACAAGGAGTTCAATTTCGCCCAGGCAGTCAAAGGCCAGGTGAACGAGAAGGTGTTTGATCAGCCTGAAGTTCTGGTGCGCGTGAAGTGCGACGTTCATCCTTGGATGTTCGCCTATGTCGGCGTAGCGGAGAACCCGTATTTCGCCGTCACGGACAAAGATGGCAACTTCAAGATTTCCGGCGTGCCGGACGGCAAATACACAGTGGTCGCGTATCACTTGAAGACGCACGGAGTGAATCCCGGCGTCACGCAGTCCGTGGACTTGAAGGGTTCCGCCAAGCAGGACTTCATGGTCGAAGTTCAGTGATCCGATTGGAAGGGCAATGATTCTTTGCGGCAATGCCGCTGCGACCCGACCCGGTTGCGGCGGCATTGCTTTTGGTTTTCTTAGGCTCCCATTTTGTTGATGACTCGTTCACAAGACAATTCGTGGCTGCACCGGTTCGCGCTCCTCACGGCGGCGTCCACGCTGTTTCTGATCTGGCTGGGCGGGCTCGTGACGAGTCACGGAGCTGGCATGGCTGTGCCGGACTGGCCCACGACCTACGGCTATAACATGTTTTTTTTCCCGATCTCGCGCTGGGTCGGCGGAATTTTTTACGAACACAGTCATCGGCTCGTGGGCTTTGGCATTGGTTTTCTAACCGTCATTCTCACCGTGTGGCTCTGGCTCAAGGAAGAGCGGTCATGGCTCAGGAAACTCGGATATGTCGCGCTATTTGCCGTCGTGCTGCAAGGCGTTCTCGGCGGGCTGCGCGTGACACAGATGAAGGATGTCATTGGCGTTTTTCACGCAACCTTGGCGCAACTGTTCTTCGCGCTTCTATGCTCCATCGCTCTGTTTACCTCGCGCTGGTGGCGTGCGTTTTCGGAGGCGAAGAATCAGGGACGCGGCGCCGGCGCAATGCGGCATGTGGTCGCGGTGGTGACAGGGATGATCCTGGTGCAGCTCATCATTGGCGCGACGATGCGGCATCAACATGCTGGCCTGGCGATTCCTGATTTCCCCGCCGCCTACGGCAAGCTGTGGCCGGCGATGGATGCTGATTCCGTGGCGCGTTACAACCAGGCCCGAACCGAAGCGGTGGCGACCAATCCCATCACGGCGTTCCAAATTGGCGCGCAGATGGTGCATCGATTGATGGCTCTGGCGATTTTGCTGTCGGTCGCGTGGATTGCCGGGGCGTTGCAGCGTCGGGTTCCGGCAACGGCATTGAGCCGGGGAGCCATTTTGTGGCTGGGACTGATTTTAGCGCAGGCCGGTCTGGGTGTTTTCACGATCTGGTCCAACAAGGCGGCGGATGTCGCGACGGCCCATGTCGCGCTGGGAGCCTTGAGCCTTGTGATGGGAGTATTGCTTTCAATCATGACGGCGCTCCGAACGGAGAGTTCGCAGTTGAAAACAGCTTCCCGGATTTCTCAACGCGGCAGCGTGCCCGGCCCCTCAGACCGAGTGTCGGCATGAAAGCGACTTCCTCCATCGCCGACGCTGCGGTCGTTGATAAAACGATGTTCGCCATCGTCTGCGAACTCATCAAGGCCCGGCTGACCTTTCTTGTTCTGCTGACGACGCTCGTCGGCTTCTATCTCGGCTGGCGCGGTCCGATGGATTATTGGCGGATGTTCCACGCGCTGGCTGGCACCACGTTGCTGGCCTGTGGTGCGGCGGCCCTCAATCAACTGTGGGAACGCGAGCACGACGCGCGGATGCAGCGCACGGCGGATCGCCCGCTGCCCTCCGGCCGCATGAAGCCTGAGACGGTTCTGATTTTTGGCGGCCTGTGCTCCATCGGCGGGCTGCTCTACCTGGCGTTCGCGGTGAATCTCCTCACCAGCCTGCTGGGCGCGGCCACTCTGACCAGCTACGTGTTTGTCTATACTCCGCTGAAGCGGGTCACCTGGCTGAACACGGCGGTAGGCGCAGTGCCCGGAGCGCTTCCTCCGTTGATGGGCTGGTCGGCGGCCCGCGGTGAATTGTCCGGTGAAGGCTGGTCACTGTTCGCCATTCTTTTCTTCTGGCAGATACCGCACTTCTTCGCGATTGCATGGCTCTATCGCGATGAATATGCGAAGGCCGGGTTCGTGATGCTTCCGTCGCTCGACCCCGACGGCTCGCGCACAGGCAGCCAGGCGGTGAGTCATTCCTTGGGGCTTCTCACCGTCAGTTTGCTCCCGTTTTTGTTCGGCATGACCGGGCGGGTTTATCTGGCGGGAGCGTTGTTGCTGGGCGTTTTCTTCCTGGTTTGCGCCGTCCAGTTCTCGCGTGACCTGAGCCGGCCGCGGGCGCGGCGGTTGTTTTTTGCCTCGATTCTATACCTGCCCCTTCTCCTGGGGTTGATGGTGTTTGATAAACATTAGTATTAGCTCCGTGAAATTGATGGGGCGAAAGGATTCTGCCGTTGACACTTGGATTTCACGACAGCTAGGTTTTGCGCAAGATTTTTTGATCAGTAACTTTGTTTTTGTAAGAAACAGCAATTTGTTTAACCAAAGCTAGAGATAATGGACGCCACCACACACGCCGGGCATCAGCACGATGTCCACTCCGACTCGGCTCATCACGAATTGAACTTCTGGCAGAAGTACATTTTTTCCTCCGACCACAAAGTCATCGGCATCCAGTACGGGGTGATGGCGCTGATTTTCCTGCTGCTGGGATTCGGTCTGATGGTGATGATGCGCTGGTCCATCGCGTATCCGGACCACACGATTCCGTTTGTCGGCACGCTGTTGCAGTCGATCTTTGGTCCTGATGCCGCCCCGAAAGGTGCGATGAGCGCAGACCTTTACAACTCCTTCGGTGCGATGCACGGCACCATCATGGTGTTCCTCGCGATTGTGCCGCTGGCGTTCGCCGCCTTTGGCAACTACGTCGTTCCTCTGCAGATCGGCGCGCCAGACATGGCGTTTCCTCGCCTCAACATGGCGAGCTTCCAATGTTTCTTCCTCGGCGGCGTGGTCATGTTTGCCAGCTTCTTCATTCCAGGCGGCGCTGCGAAGTCCGGCTGGACCTCCTACTCACCGCTGGCGACGCTGGCTGAGCGGGGAATCATGTTCAACGGCCAGACCTTCTGGCTCATCGGCATGGTTCTGCTGATCACCTCATCGCTGCTGGGCGCGGTGAACTTCATCGTCACCATCATCCAGTTGCGCGCGCCGGGCATGACCTGGATGCGGATGCCTTTCTTCTGCTGGACGCAGTTTATCACCGCGTTCCTGCTGCTGCTCGCCTTCCCTCCGCTCGAAGCGGCCAGCGTGATGCAGTTGATGGACAATCTTCTTGGCACAAGTTTCTTCCTCCCAAGCGGACTCATGATGGGCGGCACGACGCCGGTTCCGGTCAGCGGTGGCGGCAGTCCGCTGCTGTGGCAGCACTTGTTCTGGTTCCTCGGACATCCTGAGGTTTACGTCCTCATCCTGCCGGCGATGGGAATCATCTCTGAAGTCATCTGCAACAACACGCGGAAGCCGCTGTGGGGTTACAAGTCCCTCGTTTACTCGGTCTTCGCGGTCGGCTTTCTCTCCTTCATCGTGTGGGCCCACCACATGTATCTGACGGGCATGGGCACGAAGATCAGCACCTTCTTCCAAACCACCACGATGATCATCTCGATTCCGTCGGTGATCATTTTGACCTGCTTGTTTATCTCGCTGTGGGGCGGATCCATTCGCTTCAACACCCAGATGCTGTTCGCGCTGGCGTTCCTGCCGATGTTTGGCATCGGCGGTCTGACGGGTCTTCCTCTGGGCTTTAACTTTTCCGATCTGCACCTGCACGACACGTATTACGTCATCGCGCACTTCCACTACGTCGTGGCGCCGGGAACAATCTTTGGTCTCTTCGCCGGCATTTACCATTGGTACCCGAAGATAACTGGGCGGTTCATGAACGAGTTTTGGGGCAAGGTTCACTTCTGGCTCTCGCTGCTCTTCATGAATGCCGTCTTCCAGCCCATGTTCCTTCAAGGCATGCACGGCATGATCCGCCGCATGTATAACGGCGGCGCGACCTACGCGGCGTCGGCCGATCAAATCGGGCTTTCACCGGAAATCATCAATCTCAACGTATGGGTCTCGCACGCCGCGTGGTTCCTTGGCCTTGCCCAGATTCCTTTCATCATCAATTTCTTCTGGAGCATCCGGAAGGGCAAAAAAGTTGCCAACGACAATCCGTGGGACGCCACCACCGTCGAATGGGCCACGCCGACTCCGCCGCCGCACGGCAACTTCACCGCGCCCGTTTCCGTCCACCGCGGCCCGTATGAGTACAGCGTTCCGGGTCATCCCACTGACTTCACGATGCAGTCCCAGCCGGACAAAGGCTCCAAGCACTAATCACACATGGAAATTCCTTTCACAGAAAAGCCTCGCCCGGATACGGGATTATACAACGCCAAGGTCGGTATCTGGTTGTTCCTGGCGTCCGAGGTCATGCTCTTCGGAGCGCTGTTCTCAGCCTACATTCTACTGCGCGTCGGCGCGGACGTGGGAACGTGGCCGCATGGTCTGCTCGACATCCCGATTGGCACGTTCAACACGGCGGTGCTGATCACCTCCAGCGTAACGGTGGTGCTGGGCTGGGCCGCCTTGCAGATGGGCAACTTCAAAGCCTATCGAAAGTATCAGGCTGTCACGATTCTCTGCGCACTGGGCTTCTTGGGGATCAAGTCATTCGAGTACAAGGACAAGTTCAGTCACTACGAGGTGTGGCTTAAAGAGCCGGTGACCGTGAAGCATGGCGACAAAGAAGTGAGCACCACCCGCGTGTTGGGCCACATCGAATACAACGGCAAGCACCCGTACTTCTGGAAGACGGAAACCCTCGCCGGTTCACCGGAAAAGAAGGACAAGGATGGCAAGGTCATCAAGGCCGCCGTGCCTCCGGTGGAATCCTTCAAGCTGGAAGTTGATCCTTATCACTACACGATGTCGCCCAAGGAAATGGCGCATGCGAAGAAGGATGCGGCCGGCCACGCGCATCCGGTGATGGAGATCAAGGCTTCCCAGGTGAAACGCCTGTCCGCCTTTGTTCCGGCGCACAGCACATTCTTCGCAATCTATTTTACGCTCACCGCGCTGCACGGCCTGCATGTGCTTGGTGGTGCGCTGGTGATCGCCTACATCTGGGGGCCGGGGGCCAAGATGTGGAAGACGCATCCTGAGCAATACATCAACCGCGTCGAAGTCTCCGGCCTGTTCTGGCACTTCGTTGACCTGGTCTGGATCTTCCTGTTCCCGGTCATTTACCTCCTGTAGTCCTGCAACAATTTGCCGCTCCATTAAATATAAACAGCTATGAGCTCCGCCCATTCGCACGACGAGATTAAGAAACACGTCCGAACCTACATCGCGATCTTCTTCGCGCTCCTGGTCGGAACGGTGGTCACGGTCTGGTTGAATTCAGTTCACTTCGAGAGCGCGACGCTGACCATTGGCATTGCCTTGTTCGTCGCCGTCATCAAGGCGGCCTTGGTGGCCGGGTTCTTCATGCACCTCCTCTCGGAGAAAAAAATCATCTACGTGATGCTGGCGGTGAGCGTCTTCTTTCTTGTGGCCATGATGTTTCTTACGATCTGGTCCCGCAGTCAACTGCCGCGCGGCAGCGAGTACACTCCGACCAAGTACGTGCCGCATCCTTCGGCGGTTGGCTCCTCCTATTGAACGGCTGATTATGTCACTCAAAGCCTTCCATCTCATTTTCATCACCGCCTCGGTCCTGCTGACCTTCGGTTTTGGCGCGTGGTCGTTGGTGGGCTATTCAGACGTGGGCCGGACAGCCGATCTCGTCTCCGGCCTCGTGTCCTTGGGAATTGGCATCGGCTTGATTCTTTACGGACGTTATTTTTTGAAAAAGCTCAAAAACATCAGCTATCTGTGAATATGGTCCGCCCTCATTATTTCATTCCGGCACTGACCCTTGCCCTGGTGGCCGGCTCCACCCAAGCGGTGCAGGCTTGCGCCACCTGCTTCGGCAAGTCGGATGAAGCGATGGCCAGGGGCATGAACATGGGAATCCTGACCTTGTTGATCTGCATCGTGGGCGTGCTGTTCGGAATGACGGGAGCCGGCTTTTATTTGATCAGAAGGGCGGCACGCCTTGCCTCCGTCCAGTCTCCAGATGCCTCAGTGGCAGATGCCCCGGGTGTTTATGACGCGCCAGTCGCTCAAACTACGAAACAGTTAAATTCATGGAAAATCTCTTAGGAAAATTGTTAGGCCTGCCTTTGCTGGCATCGGAACATGGTGCCGAAGTGGACAAGTTCATCATCTACGTCCACTACCTCATGATTGTGCTGTTCGTGGGCTGGGGTTCCTACTTCCTCTACGCCCTCTGGCGCTTCCGCCAGAGCCGCAATCCGAAGGCGGACTATGTCGGCGTGACCAGCCACGCCTCCAGTTATCTCGAACTCGCCGTCGCCGCCGTCGAAGTTGTGCTGCTCATCGGTTTTGCCGTCCCGCTGTGGGCGCGCGTGGCGGATCAGTTTCCCAAGGAGAGCGAATCCGTGATGATGCGCGTCGTCGGACAGCAGTTTGCCTGGAGCGCCCGCTATGCCGGTACAAACGGCGTGTTCGGCAAGCAGGACATCAGCCTGGTCACTCCGGCCAATCCGCTGGGCCTTTACCAACTGGATGACAAGTTGAAGGCCGAAGATTTGGACGGCATGGATGACATCAGCCTGCCTGCAAACGCAGACATTGCCGTGCCGCTGAACAAGGATGTCATTCTGTCCGTGACCTCGCTCGACGTGATTCATTCGTTCAAGGTTCCGGCCTTCCGCATGACTCAGGACGCGATTCCGGGCCTGCGTCTGCCGGTTCACTTCAAGGCGACCAAGACCAACACCTATCAGATCAACTGCGCCCAGTTGTGCGGCGTCGGTCACGCGAGCATGAAAGGCATCATCAAGGTTCTTCCTCAAGACGAGTTCGATGCCTGGCTGAAGAGCAAGGCCGGTGCGGCGCCGGTGAGCTTCGAGTAACCGGCGGATGGGGAATCGTCTCCTCCGCATCACGGCCTGCTCCACGGTTTGAGGTCCGGCTGCGGCCCGAATGATGGCCCGGCAGGGTTCCTATCGCACTCCTGAGATTCCGAAAAGGATCTCTGCTTCGCGTTGTCTGGTTTTGTCGAAATGAATTCTGGCTCAAAAAGTCTTCAGATTGCAGTTTGGGGAGCGGTCGTTGCCACCATCTTGATCATCACGGTCGCCTACGTGGTCAAGGACGGCGGCCGGGTTTCCGATTCACCGGACGGAGTGGAGTTCAAACACGCGGGAGGCGCGGATTCCGGATCGTTGCCGGCGCTGTTTGAAGTGCCTGACTTTTCGCTCACCAATCAGATGGGGGCTGTCATCGGTCGGGCGAGTCTGCTGGGGAAAGTCTGGATTGCTGACATCATCTTCAGCCGTTGCGCTGGTCCTTGTCCTGGAATGACACAGCGCATGGCGGACTTGCAGCTCGCCATCCCTCCCCAGGCTCCCGTCTCGTTTGTCACCCTCACCGCCGATCCGTTGAACGATACGCCGCCGGTGCTCCTGGCCTATGCACGGCGTTATGCGGCCCAGGCCGGACGCTGGCATTTTCTTACGGGAACAAAAAGGCAGATTGTCGATCTGGCCATCGGCGGCCTCAAGCTCACGGCGCTGGACAAGGAAGAGGCAAAGCAGCTCGACCCGAACGATCTCTTCATTCATTCCACCATTTTCGTGGTCATCGACAGGAAAGGCCGCGCGCGGGCTGTCATTGAGAGCGACGAACCTTCCATGAAGCTCAAGACTCTGGCGGTGGTTCAGCAGCTCATCGACGAACAATAGTCACATGGAACTCTCCGACTTTCCCAAACTGAACGCCTGCTTCAACGGACTGGCGTCCGTCTTCCTCATCCTCGGCTACATCTTCATCAAACGCGGCAACAAGACCGCGCACCGGAACTGCATGATCGGGGCCCTCGCCGCCTCCGCGATTTTTCTCGGGTGCTACCTCTACTATCACTACTCGATGCAGAAGCTGCATGGCCGGGCCCACACGCCCTTTACGCAGCCTGAATGGTTTCGGCCCTTCTATCTGGTCATCCTCATCACCCATCTCATCGGAGCCTTCGCCATCGTGCCGCTCGTCATCCTGACCGTCAGCCGCGCGATGAAGTCGCGGTTTGAACTGCACAAGAAGATCGCCCGCTGGACGTGGCCCATCTGGATGTACGTCTCGGTCACGGGCGTGATGATTTACTTCCTGCTCTACCAGATTTTCCCCCAGCACTGAGCGGGTGAAGCGGGGCTTTCGCTGTTTTCAACAGAATGAATTCTTCACGATGGCAGATTCTGGGCTGGGTCGCGGAGCGACCGCGTGAAGGCAGCCGTGGGCTTCAGCCCACGGTGTGAGCGGGAAAGAGGCGCGTCGAGGGGCGACGCTTGGAACTGGGGTGCCTCCGCTCCACCTCAAAAAGCTAGGTGCCGGCGTAAGGCTCTTCGCTAAAACCCCAGCAGCCGTCCGCCGTGGTAGGTGATGAAAGCGAGCGTCCACGCGAGCGCGCCCATGTAAAGCCACTGGAACGCGGCCCACTTCCAGCCATTCGTTTCCCGCCGCACGATGACGATGGTGCTCACGCATTGCAGCGCGAAGACGTAGAAGACCATCAACGTCACCGCCACGAGCGGAGTATAAACAATCGAGCCGTCAGGATGCGTCTGCTCGCGCAACGTTTGCGCCAGAGTCTGGGTTCCTTCTTCGGAGTCGTTTGCTTCGCCCACGTTATAGACCAGCGACATGGTGCTGACGAAGACTTCGCGTGCGGCGAAGGAACTCACAATGCCGATGCCAATCTTCCAGTCGAACCCGAGCGGGCGGATGGCGGGCTCAATGAAATGGCCAAGGCGTCCCGCGAAGCTGTGGCGAAGCTTCTCCCCGGCTTCCTGCTTGTCGAGCTGCTCCATCGTCACGAACACCTTTGCTTCGGACATGTCCCAGCCGTTGGTCGTGCCTTGCTTGGCGATCAGTTCCGCCATGCCGCGCTCCACGTCTTCTGGTGATTTCACCGAAGGAACCACCGTGCCCAGCCAGCGAACCCGTTCAGAATCCAAGCGAGGCTTGATGGTCTCGTCCTTCGGATACGTCGCGAGAAACCAGAGCAGGATGTTGATGCCGAGAATGACCGTGCCGGCGCGCTGAAGAAAGAGCTTCGAGCGATCCCACATGTGCCGGAGCGCGATGCGGATCAGCGGCCGCTTGTAAGGCGGCAGTTCCATGATGAGCATCGGCGTTGGGCCTTTGAGCAGCGTCTTCTTGAACAGCCACGCCATGAAGAGCGCGACCACAATGCCGAGCGCATACATGCTGAGCATCGTCAGGCCGGAGAGCTTCAGCAGGCCGAAGACGCGCTTGTCCGGAATGCACGCGGCGATGAGCAGCGTGTACACCGGCAGCCGCGCCGAGCAGCTCATCAGCGGCGCGACGAGGATGGTGACGAGCCGGTCCTTCGGGCTCTCGATGGTGCGCGTGGCCATGATGCCGGGAATGGCGCAGGCGAACGAGCTGAGCATCGGGATGAAACTTTTCCCGTGCAGCCCGACCTTGCTCATCAGGCGATCCATCAGGAACGCGGCGCGCGCCATGTAGCCGGTGTCCTCAAGCAGGCCGATGAACAGGAAGAGCAGGCAGATCTGCGGCAGGAAGACGACGACGGCACCGACCCCGTTGACCACTCCGTTCACGAGCAGATCGTTCAACGGTCCGGGAGCGAGCCATGAGCCGACTTGCTGGCCAACCCAGCCAACGCCCTGTTCCAGCAGCGTCATGGGAAGTTCCGCGAAGCTGAACATCGATTGAAAGATCAACATCATGATGCCCACGAAGATGAGCATGCCCCACACCTTGTGCGTGAGGACGCAGTCGAGCTTGTCGCTGAGCGTCTGCTTCTCAGCAAAGGTTTCGACCGTGACCGCCTGCTGAATCTCGGCGATGCGGACGTAGCGCGCCTCGATGGCGGCGCTTCTCCAGTCCACTCCCTGTTGATCCAGGCGCACGCGCGCCGCCACCACCGCCAGTCGGATGGCCTCGGGATAATGCGCGCCGCTCAAGGGCAGAAATTTCTCGTCGCTGAGCACGAGCAGCGCTTCGCTGCGGGATTGGAAACAGCTTTCGGGGAACGCCTGGATCAACGCGCTGGCCAGCGTGGTGACTTCCTTCGTCAACGCTTCCGGCAGCGCGCAGAACTGGCGCGGGACGGTCGGCGTCCTCGTTCTGGCGCCCGTGGCGACAATCGCATCTCGGAGCACCTTCAATCCCTTGCTCTTGTTGGCGACGACTGGAAAGACAGGAACACCGAGCAGCTTGCTCAAGTGTGAGGCGTCAATTTCGTGGCCGTTGTCCTGCGCCACGTCGATCATGTTCAGCGCGACGAAGGTCGGATAGCCGAGCTCGATGACCTGGGTGGCGAAGTAGAGATTGCGCTGAAGATTCGAGGCATCGACGACGACGACGAGCAAATCCGGCGGCGGCTCGCCTGGCAGCCGATGAAAGAGAGCGTCCCGCGAGACCTGCTCATCGGGCGACTGCGGGCTGAGGCTGTAGGTGCCGGGCAGATCGAGGACGATGATCGGACGATCCTTCGGCGAGTCAACGAGCCGGCCTTCCTTGCGCTCGACGGTGACGCCCGGATAGTTGCCGACTTTGGCGCGGAGACCCGTGAGGGCGTTGAAGAGCGTCGTCTTCCCGGAGTTCGGATTTCCGGCAAGCGCGACGTAACGCGGAGCGACTGAAGCCTGGGATGACGTGGCGGAAGCAGACATCGTGGCGAGACCGGGCTATTTGGGCTGGACCCAGATTTGTTCCGCCTCGTGCCTGCGCAGCGACAAGTTGTACCCGCGAACCTTGATCTCCACGGGATCACCGAGCGGGGCGAACCGGATCAGTTCAACGGGCGTTCCAACCAGCAGTCCCATCTCCAGCAGGCGGCCACGGTTCTCCGGCGGAATCTTGATCGCGGTGACGGTGCCGGCGGACCCGACCTTGAGGGATGAAAGCGGAAGAGGCTCGGCGGACATGGTCAGGCCAAATCCAGTTTGAGGTTCCTCGGCAGAGGCTCGACGAGGATCGATTCCGCGAGCTCCTGGCTGAGGCCAAGGCGCGCATGACACACCTGGCAAATGACGTTCACCTGCTTGCTGACGACCCGAATCTGCTGCTCCTCGCCAAAGCCCATCTCACGCAACCTGTGGGAAACTTCCGGCGTGGCCGAGAGATGTTTGATGCGAACTGCGGTGCCAGCCTTGACGCTGTTCAACGGGCAGAGCTCTGCCGGCTGGCAGGGGTCGGCGGCGCACGGTGGCTGTGAATTGTTCACAGCTCGAAGGCTAGGTAGGTTGGGGTTCGGTTGCAAGTTGGTTTTCCCCGCCCTGCGGTGTGATTCAAGCGTGTGAGGGCATGGTGCGGAACAGTCTGGGTGGAACGGGCGACCCGCCCGTTCTCGGCGGCAACTTGCCGCCGAGCTTTGGCACGAACGTGCTTGAACTGATGGATGGATGGCTGGCGCACGCAGAGCGGCGGGTGGCCCGTTCCACCTAGATCAACTTCGGACAACTGTCTTGCAGCCTCACGCGCTTTGAATTGCACCTGCGGCTCGCGCTGCGTTACGCGAGCAGTTCCGGCGGGGCGGTTTGAATCTGATCCGCGATGACGGACGGGATGCTGGTGGACTTCATGATTCCAGACGCAGGATCGAAGCTGACGCACACGACAGTCAGCCGGCCACGGGCCACTTCTTCCACGGTGTCGCCGAAGATTTTCCCGAAACGGATCTGGTAGGTGATGGCCTTCGACTTTCGTTCCGCGACGAGCAGATGAATCTCCACCATGTCCTCGAAACGAAGCGGCTTGCGGTAGTCGCACGAGGCATGAACGCGCGGCCAGCCGACCTTGTGCGGCCCCGGCTCGAACTGCCCGGGCGCGATGGAGAATTGCAGGGAGCGAAAGAACGCGTGCTCCGCCGTCTCCATGAACCGGAAGAAATTCGAGAAGTGCATGATGCCGGCCATGTCGGTGTCGGAGAACTCCACCCGGCGCTGCGCTTTGAATTCGTAAGGCATGGGGAGATTTATGATTGAGGATTTATGATTTACGATTGGAAAACGCGGGGCCTCGCTGCGCTCAGTGGAGATAAGGGGAGATAAGGGGAGATAAGGGGAGAAGAGAGTCGGATGACTGTTCCCGCCAAGACATGTC
>Ga0163153_10004952_pt1 | contig 16222 bp, 15 predicted proteins | sample OliLakLV19MP6IB1_FD_148629 | JGI IMG/M metagenome (GOLD analysis project Ga0163153, IMG submission 148629) | Freshwater microbial mat bacterial communities from Lake Vanda, McMurdo Dry Valleys, Antarctica - Oligotrophic Lake LV.19.MP6.IB-1 | ecosystem: Environmental > Aquatic > Freshwater >... | reverse complement strand
TTCGATCGCCGATAGGGATTTTTTAACTGCTTTTTTTCCACCAAATCTACACAACGGTGAAATAAATCCTTTATCTCCTCCTGCATTCCCAATAAATGAGAAAGCGTGAGGCGGTGCGATGGCTCATAGGTAACTAATACATCGCTATCAGGGCGAAAGTCATCCCGCAGCACTGAGCCAAAGAGGGCAAACTCGACAATGTTTCAGCGCTGGCAAAATTGCGCGATCGCATCTAAAGAGACTTTTAGGCGATCGCTCACCACGTATTCTAAATCTGATTGCAACTCAATCATGCGCGATCGAACTCCAGCGAGAGCAAATAACATCTGAGCTAAAGTGAAGCAATGGCATCGCTAACTTTCACCATCATAGTCATAGGATCGATCGGGAAAACAATAAAATGAGAGGATATAGATTTAGAGGTCATATTTATGTTGTCGCCGATTAAACAACGCCTTCTCGAAGCGATCGAACGGACTCCTGAACCGCTTTTAGAGCAAACCTTGACATTCCTGGAATTTTTGACCAGTCGGACACAATCGGCGATCGCCCCAGACTTCGACTCAGATTTTGACTCAGACACCGACTCCAACGACCAAATCCTCGCGGATCTGAAAGCCTCCCTCCACCAAGCCTCATCGGGACAAAGCTTTCCCATATCAGAACTCTGAAACGGCATCAATACATCGTTTACCAGAAAGAATTGTTTGAAAGCCCAAAGCCCGATCGGGAGAAATTAAAAGAAGACGATTCATTACTCCAATCATCTTCCTTCCTTTGTCAAGTGTCCTCAACTGTCAACTGTCAACTGTCAACTGTCAACTGAATGAAAAAGTCCGGGCTAAAAACAGCGATGCCCAAGTTGGTAAGAGCGGTGGTTATCGTTTGATTTATCAAGTTGAATCACCGAATCAAGTTGTTTTACACCTGATTTACTCAAAATCAGAACAAGCAAACGTCTCGGCCGAAGAAATCCAAACTGCGATCGTACAATACCAAGCAGATCCAGACGATTGACTGTATCTAACCAAAATTTGGGAAATATGTGCTAACTCTTGACTACATACTGACAACAGTGAAAAATATGCAAAAACACCAGCAAGCAACCAACCTATGAACTTTTCCCAGAAATCAGGCAAAAGTGCTACACCCTCAAAAACCCACACAACCCAAAATCCGGGCGCGACCCGATTGCGGACAATACTTTTTGCCGCCGGCATAGCCTCTCTGTGCGCTAGCTGTCAAAATCCTCAAGCACCAAACGCCACAACTCCCGGAGCGACTCCAGCAGCCTCTCCCGTCGCAGTCAGCGCCCCCGGAGCCCCAAATACTGTCAAAATTGTCTCCATGCTCCCGATGACAGGCAGCGCCTTGGGTCAAGCTCAAACAATGGTCAACGGCATCCAACAAGCCCTAGCCGAAACCAACTCCAAAGCTTGCGACGGCAAAATCCAAATCCAATACGAAGTTTACGATGACGCTACCGCCGCCGCCGGCAAATGGGACCCGGCCCAAGTAACGTCCAACTCCAACAAAGCCGTCGCTGACGGTTCGGTAGTTGCCGTCATCGGTCACTATAACTCCGGTGCCGCCAAACTTTCCATTCCCGTGCTCAACCAAGCTAACATCGTCATGATCAGTCCGGCCAACACTTATCCGGGACTGACTAAACCAGGAAAAGGCGAAGCCAAAGAACCCAACGTTTATTATCCCGCTGGCACTCGTAATTTCACCCGCGTTGTCCCCGCTGACGACCTTCAAGGTGCTGTAGCTGGCAACTGGGCGAAATCTTTAGGCGTGCAAAAAGTCTACATTCTCGACGACCAAGAACTCTACGGCAAAGGCATCGCTGACGTTTTTGAAGCAACTGCTAAAAAGTTGGGAATTCAAGTCCTCGGAAGAGAGGGAATTGATATCAAAGCTAGCGACTACAAGGCGTTAATGAATAAGATCAAAGCTTTAAATCCAGACATGATTTACTTCGGCGGCACTACTCAGAGCAACGCCGGACAGATAATTAAAGACATGAGAAATGTCGGGATGGCGGCTGATGCAGTTAAGTTCATGGGGCCCGACGGTATCAAAGATCAAGCTTTAATTGATGCCGGAGGCAAAGATGCCGAGGGTGTTTATGCTACTTTTGGCGGCTTGCCTGCTAAAGAATTGACTGGTGAGGGCGCGAAGTGGTACCAAAGTTACAAGGCAAAATTTAATGCTGAACCGGAAGCTTATACAGCTTACGCCTATGAATCTGCTAAAGTGGCGATCGCCGCAATTAATAAAGTCTGCAAAAACGATCGGGCTGCGATCCGCGATGCTGTCTTGGCAACTAAGGATTTTAATGGGGTACTCGGCACTTGGAGTTTTGACGCTAACGGCGACACGAGCTTGACTGTAATGTCAGGAAATGTTGTTAAAGCGGGCAAGTGGGAATTTGTGAGCCCGCTCAAGACTGAATAATTAGTCTGTTGTCAGTTGACTGTTGACTGTTGTCATTTTATCGATTACCGATCGCAGTTTAGGACGCATTGATACTAAAGAAACCGGGTTTTTACTGGATTTAAGGTTTCGATCGAGTTGTTTCGGAAAAAAACCCGGTTTCTGCCTCGATGCACAATTCCCGATTCCCGATTACCAATTACCGAAAATTATGAAAAAATGGCAGAGTATTCTTCTATATCTAGGTGTAGCTTATATAGTTTTGTTATTAGGTCCGATCGCCGGATTTGATTTGCCTAAAATCATTGGCGAAATAATCCGCAGTCCCGAAGTGCTGATTCAACAGTTGTTAGTGGGTTTGGTCAACGGCGCGCTGATTGCAATTATTGCTTTGGGCTACACGATGGTTTACGGCATTATTGAGTTAATCAATTTTGCTCACGGCGATTTGTATATGTTGGGTGCTTTTGCTTCCCTAACTGTGTTCGGGGCTTTTGGCATTGAAGACGGCGCACCTTTAGCTGTTGCTATACCGGTGATGTTAGTCGCTTTAATTGTATGTTCGGTGTTTTGTGCTGGACTGAATATGGTTGTGGAAAAGTACGCTTATCGACCTTTGCGAAATGCTCCTCGCTTGGCTCCGTTAATTTCGGCGATCGGAGTTTCGTTTATATTCCAAAATATGGGGCTGTTTTGGGGAGGATTGAAAGCTTTTATTCCGGTGATGGGTTCTAATTCGGCTGCTCCGAAAAGCTTCCCCGATTTGTTACCACGAGTTGATATTCTCAAAGCTCTGGGAATTCAAACAAGTATTGTGTTTACCACTAAAGATTTAATTGTGTTGGTGGTGGCGCTGGTATTGATGGTTTTGCTTCATGTGTTTGTGCAGTACACTCGTCTGGGAAAGGCGATGCGGGCAACTGCTCAAAGCCGTGATGCTGCTAAAATTATGGGGATTAATGTCGATCAGATTATTGCTCTGACTTTTTTGATTGGGGGAGCTTTGGCTGGTTCGGCTGGGATTCTGGTTGGTTTGTACAACAATACTATTGTTTTTACGATGGGGTTTACGGCTGGTTTAAGAGCTTTTACGGCGGCGGTTTTGGGGGGAATTGGCAATATTGTGGGGGCGATGTTAGGAGGGGTTTTGATTGGGGTGCTTTCGTCTTTGAGCGATCAGTATTTGTCTAGTCGCTGGACTAATGCTTGGGTGTTTGGGGTTTTGGTGGTAATTTTGGCTTTTCGCCCTGGGGGTTTGTTGGGTGAGAATGTTCAGGAGAAGGTTTGAAGGTGCGGGTTGAAACAATGGCAATAGATACTTATTTAGCGACAGTTTTTCATCGCATGAATCAATTTAAAAAAAATTAAGGAGCTGGAAGTCTTCTCGCTTCCAGCTCCTTTTGCTAATGCTTGCAGTCCCAAATTAGACCGTTAGCGGTTGCACCAATTCCTTGACTGGTGCTTGAGTGTCACCTGACTGCTGCACCCGAATTAGCCACCCTTCGGCTTGAGAGTAGTTATCTTTTTGTACCTGTTTGATGGCTTGCTTGAAGTTCAACTGCACGCCCCAAACATCGCTCGTGAAACGCTTTTCTTGCTTCATATTGTCGAAGAACACGGCGGCTTCGATGTGAGATAAACCGCCTTCGGTTTTGGCAATAGACAGCATCACTTCAAACACATCATCCGCCATCTTCGCATCCCCACAAACGTAGTAGTGACACTTAGGATGACTTAGCAATTTCCAGACATCCTGGGACTTTTGCTGCATCAGGTTTTGCACGTACAGCTTTTGGTCGCCAAGACGGGAAAATGCCACTTCCAGACCAGAAAGTACACCTTGATTCTGCCACGTCTGCATCTGCTCCTGATAGAGGAAGTCACTGTGATTGCGACAGCCAAAGTATAAGGTAGCATCGCCCAAGGGTTGTCCTTGCTGCAACAAAGCGTCCCGATACTGGAGGAAAGCAATCAGGGGAGAGACACCTGTACCCGGTCCTACCATCAGCATCGGTGCATCGAGTTCGCTAGGCGGACGGAAGCTAGAAGTACGGACACCAATGCGAACCTTCGTTCCGGGTTCCAGTCCAGCTAGGTAGTTTGAACAGAGTCCTTGACGGGATTTGCCTGCGTCGGTTTTGATTTGCAGCACGCCAACGGTGATTTGTATGTGCTGGGGATGGAGCAAGGGAGAGGAGGAAATCGAGTATAGGCGTGGCTTTTGCTTCGGCAGCAACTCTAGTAGGGTGGCGAGGGTAATCTCTGCTGAGGGAAACTCATCAAAGAGATCGAGAACACTCATGAAGTTGTCCGCGATCGTTTTCTTGAGCAAAACGCTGTCGGGATTGTCGTCTACCTGCCGGAGAATCTCCAGCCAGGTTTCCAGGCGATGTTTCTCCTGGGGATTTTGGGCTACGGAGTACAGGTAGGTAAGCAGTTCGTTGAACGGTTCCCGCAAAGCTAGATCGAGTTCTTCGGAGAGAACCTGACCTACGGTTGTTGGGACGGCAATGGGGGGTTGGTCTTCTATTTGAGTGCCATCTGGTGTTACGTAACTGGCGGTGAAATAGGTATTAGGGGTGATTGAGAGGCGATCGCACAATCGTTGTACTAATTCCGGTGGATTGCAAGCATAAATAGCAACGTGATCGCCGGTTTCGTATTGTAAATCGCTATCGGAAATATCGAAGATGATCTGACGAGTAGAACGACTACCAGGAATCACCTCTTGGAGCAGTTCTCGATTTGCTACGACAGGAACTTCGATGGCTTTGTCTCCACTCACTGCCAGAGGGGCAAGGGTTGCTGCTTCTGCCTCATTCAAGAACGTAACGTTCAGTTTTGGGGCAGATGCGGTTGTGGCATCGGCGGCGGTGACATCCTCACCTAACACGCGGGAGACGAGTCCCAGCCACTGTTGGAAGGTGTCTGCCTGTCCCTTAATTTCATCCCCTTTATGCAACGGCACAATGGGGTTAGCCCCTGCCTTTGCGAGTGTTTTATCTACCGAAATTGCCGCAGCACAGAAGTGTTCGTAAACGGTACTGCCAATTCCCAGGATGGAATAGCTCAACCCACTGAGGGAACCCGCAGGCTGTTTCTTCAACCACTGAAGGAATTTTTGGCCGTTTCCGGGGATTTCGCCATTACCGAAGGTGGAGGTGACGATCAGGAGGAGCTTTTCAGAGGCAAGGGTATCAGCGTTGTATTCATCCAGCGCCATCACTTTCGCTTTGTAACGCTGGAGTTGACGGGAGGCTTTCCGCGCAAAGCCTTCGGCTGTACCTGTTTCAGAGGCGTAGAGAATCAGGATGCGGTCTTGCTTGTCGTCGTCCAAGTCGGTAGTAGTGATGAATTTTTCTAGATCCATACCATCTTCAACTGCCCAGCGATCGGCAGCATGGTGATAGGCAGGGTCTAGGTAAAAGTCGCGCATCTGGTGATGCCAGACTGGGCAGGTACTCCCTCCGGCGGGTGGCACAATCCAACCCGCATCTCCCGGACACTCTCTTCCTGCTTTCTTTTCGCGCAAGTCGTGAGCGAGGAATTGTTTAGAGGCAGACTGGTGATCGACCATCGTCACCTTAGATTTTTGGAACGAGTATAGGATAGCGATGTTGAGTTCTAACGCCACGCGATCGCGCCACAACGTTTGCTCAGAACTGGTATCCAGCTTGAGAACTTTGGCGATGTCCTCCGTTTTGTCGTAGCGCCAATCTTCCAAGAAATCCCGCATAATCTCGGTACCCATGTACCAGCCATTGAAAGGGAGGCAGGTGTAGGTAATGCCGCCGATGTCCATGCGGAAGTTGCTGATGGCTGGGATGGCATACCACCGAAAGCCAAGGGACTTGAACTCTGGAATTGTGGGATGCTCAATTTCTACTTGCAGTATATCTTCCGGTTTAAATTCATAGAGTTTGGGTTCCATTCCTGCGACTTCAATCACTAGGGGGAGGATGTCGTAGGGTGTGCGTGGTTCCGGTGGTTGCCAGCCGAGTTTCAAGATAGCTGTGGTGAGATCGAAGTTGGCGCGATCGCCCATAATACTCCCGTTCGGTTGCTCGTAAGCGGCATAGCGAATCAATTGGGAATTCCAGATGCGTGGCCCCCAGCGTTCCTTCGGCTGTTTGGGACGGAAGACGGTCATCGTAATTTGAATATTGCCCCCATTCGTGGCGTATCGCAGGTGTTCTTCTAACTCGCGAAACATCTCGTCGGGGTTGGTGACATGGCGGCGATCGCGCACCACCATATTATTCCACTGAATTCGAGCAATACACTTGGAAGCATTGCGCCACGACAACTGTGCCCCATAGGCCAATTCTTCGTAGGTGTGGGTGTAAGTGCCTGTGGCTTTCACTTCCTCTTGGATTTCTACCCAACGTCGCGCCCGATCCTCCGGTTCCCATTCCTGCTCGGTGGCAATCTGCTCCAAATACTGCTTGGCTTTTTTGAGCAATCGCTCCTCATTCAGCTTGGGCAACTTCATCACATTAATAAAGCGATCGAACAACGTCTGCCATGCGTGCCTTAACTCAGGGGTGAAGTCTGGCACATACTTCTCAAGTATGAGCAGCAATACCTCTGCCATACCAGCATAGGCGCAGGAGGGTATATCATCGCTACTCACCTGGGTTCCTAACTGCTGGACTATCAACTCCTCAAATTCGTCAAAGTCAATCTCGCCACTACCATCGACATCTACGCGAGTAAACAGATCGTTCAGCTCGCTTATGGCGATCGATAGCCCGGACTTGCGCGAGTAATCGATGAGTTCCTCAATAGAGATTGTTCCAGTCCCGTCTGTGTCAATCTCATTAAAGATATACACGCGGAGATCTTGAATTAGTTCGTCTCTACTGCCGCCGTGGAAGCAGTGAACCAAAAATTCCAACACCTCAAACAGGTTCAAGGACAGATAATCCATGTTTGTCCGTCCAAAGATCGGCAGCATGAACGGGTATTTTTCAAATAGGGTTTGAAAAAATGCTTCTCCAATCTGCTGCGTATTCTGTCTGAGCATGGTTAAGGACTGCGCCATGCGTTGCTTTACATCTGGAAGCATTGCCTCTTCGTAGCGACGCATCGCCTCTACCATTGGCACATTGACATCCACCCCGACTGTCAAGGTACGGGGATTCCCAAACCTCACGATTTGAATTTCTGCTTCTTCGCAACTGCCTCCACCCTAAAAGAGATTTGGTCTTATGTTCGCTCCACAGACTAACCCCGCAAGCCCTGCGGTTTTTACGTGTCGAATACCAAACGGAATTCTTCGTAGTTTTGATTCTAGGGATGTTTACCATTGCCCTATCCTCTTTTCCCGGTCTACCGATTTTGCTTCGCCGCCAGCACAAGGCTGAACTTCGCTCGTATAGGCTGTTTGATCCATCGTCTCGGGTGGGTCGTTGACCAATTATATTGTAATATAAAGCCGTCCTAAAAGGACGGGGTTTCTACCCAATTTTCTGATGACATGGGTGTTGAAAAAGCGGTAAACAGCGGAGTGGGTTCCTTGTGCTAGATTTTCGCGATCGTACTCTTCTAGGTACGCAATTGACGGCAGCATCCACATCCACACCTGCCGCGCCTTCAACCAGTGATGAGGACGCATCCCCATATCGGCAAACAGCGCTCCATAATCCTCAACATGATCGAAGCTATCCCCTTTTTCCGGAGGCACCCCCATCAGAGGTTCCGAAATCACGTTCTGGGTATAAGGCTGAAGCTGATGTACGCAACAGTCAAACAACTCAAAAAAGTAGTCGCTTACGGTGTCCAGGGCATCCCCAAAGATGTACTCTAGTTCTGGAGCCTCCAGCAAGAGGCGCTTCAAGAACTTTTCCATTTGCAATTCTTTCCACGCCCGCAGCTTGTTCCAAACGTCTTTGACAATTACTTCATCTTGTGGTGTGAGGGGAACCGCTTCGGGCATCTCGAATTCACTTTGGCCGTTGCTCTGACTTGCTTGCGCGTGGAGGCGACGATTTCCCTTCTGTCCCAACAGCGTCAGCGTGCTGCTACTTCCGTCACTGGTACTTTGGGTAAGGCGAGTTTTCAACTTCAACTGAGGTGCTAGATTCCAGTTGGAGATGGGAAATTCTAACTCGGCGCTGGTTTCACCATTGAGGTAATCCTGCGTCGCCAATGTGACCGTTGCGGCATCCTGCCAGGGCAGAGTAATATCTCCTTCCCGGTAGCATAGAGTAATCGCGATCGTGCAGTCTCCGTTGTTTTTCAGATCCAATAACCAGCTTGGTTGCTTGCGGCTAAAGGAATCCTTTTGCAACAAAGGTTGTCCCTCATCGGAGAGCATCTGCACGCGGCACTTGTACCTGTAGTTGTCGGAAGTGGGGAAATCGGTCGCCGAAACCTCGGTTAAGTTGATAATTCGTGGATTATTGTGTATACTATGTCGGAAAATTATGTGATCAGAGCAAGCAGGCTAGGTGTCGTGCACCTCTTTAGCAACAGCTTAAACTATATTAAACATGAAAAATAGTCCGCGATCGCGCTAATCTTTTATCTGACTGTAAAAATACTTAATCTGGCGATCGGCAGCATTGAAATTTTATTTATATTTGTAACATAGCACTTCTCAATTGAGTGCAATACAGTAGCCCCATTAGATATTCCCTGGTTTCAACCAGCCAAAAACTTCGCCTAAAGTCAACTGCATTTCCCCCATAAATTCGGGAACCGGAAGTATATCTGTCGGTTCTTGCAGTGCGATCGGCTGCAGCCCTGCGGGATAAGCTAAAATGTTTTTTTCATCAGGATCGAGCAACCAACCCATCTGACAACCTGCATTCAAACAGTGCAAAATATTGTTTATAACTTTGGTTTGGCTTTGGCCAGGGGACAAAATTTCTATTGTCCAATCTGGGTAAGCGTTAAATGTATCGGCAATTTCGCCGTCAGCATCTAGGGGAATGCGATTCCACACAAAAATAGCGACATCGGGAACAATAGAACGCCCACCAAAGGTGCAGCGAAGTTCTGGTAGGGCGATCGCAATTTGCGGTTTCTCTGCGATGTCGTTGGCGACTGTGACGAGTCTGGCTTGTAGTTTGCTGTGTTTTCCTTTTGGCATAGGTTTTTCTAAAATAGCACCGTTGATGTATTCGCTAGCAGGTTTGGTTTCTGGGAGTTGCAAAAACTCGTCCAGGGTGATAGTTTTTTGAGCAGCTTGTACCATATCGCGATCGCCCATTTGAAGTGTGTTGGGGTAACAGTTCCAGTATATCTCAAGTTTTGTCGCTTTTGGTGCAATAATCGAACTCAAAAGATTCTAAACTGTAGCTAGCCCGATAACTATCCGATCGGCAGTTACCTCCATCCATCCGTTACATCCCGTACATTGCTCGTTGCCGAACTTCCTTATGTCAAACAAGATAATCAAAGCAATTAAATCTAGTGGTATATTAGGGGCGATCGCCTTTTTGACTGTTGTGCTATTCGGCGGTTGGAGCGGCACCGTCATCGGGTGGCTGATGGGCATGGCGGCGGGGTTCATGAGTTGTCAAAATCAGAAGGTGCAAAGCCCGAAAATGGGTGCGACAGTTGGCAGTTTAGCGGGATTGGGTTTGGGCGTTTGGCTGTTAGTTGCTAGCGTATTTGAAGGGGTTTTAGTTAGACCTTTTTCTGGTCAATCTGCTGTGGCTTTACCTACTACTTTGCTGTACGGGGTTTGCAGTTTGACGATCGCCATTTTTACCGCTACATTAATGGGTGCTTTGCAGGGTTTGCCAGGAGAACGTCAGCGACAGGCTACTCTGGTAACATTAGCTTTTATCCTAATTCTGTTTCCGTTTATCGATCTTGAGGCTAAAACTGGCTGGATTGCTACGGTAGTACAGATTCAAATCTTTATTATGTTGGCGCTGGGTTTGAATATTACTGTCGGTTTTGCGGGTTTGTTGGATTTGGGATATGCGGCGTTTTTTGCGATCGGCGCTTACACGACGGCTTTGCTATCTTCTGGGCAGTTAAATATTACTTGGAATTTTTGGGTGGTTTTGCCGATCGCCGCCGGTGTAGCTGGCATTGCGGGCGTTATCCTGGGTATTCCCACACTGCGGCTCAAGGGCGATTATTTGGCAATTGTTACCCTCGGTTTTGGGGAAATTATCCCGGTTGTCTTTAGGAATTTAACGGCAATTCGGATCGACGAACCAATCTCGAAGATTGTCGCTGGGGTTTTGGGTAAGCCGGAATTGGTGCTGTGTCTGGTTGGGTGCGATCGACCTTTTAACCTCACCGGAGGCGAAGCCGGAATTAACCCCATCGGGCGTCCATCTCTCCCCATCATCGGCACTTTTACTACCGGCAACTACTTTCCCTGGTACTACCTCATTTTACTATTAGTTGTCTTCGCCTACTTCATGATTTCGAGACTCAGAGATTCCCGTTTAGGACGGGCATGGAATGCCCTGCGCGAAGATGAATTAGCGGCTAGTGCAATGGGCATTAATCTCGTCAAAACCAAACTTTCGGCTTTTGCGATGGGAGCGACGTTTTCGGGGTTTGCAGGCGCGTTTTACGCAGCTTATATTAGCGCGGTTTTTCCCAGCGTTTTCGATTTCTCGGTGTCGGTAATCATCCTGTGTATGGTGATTTTAGGCGGTTTGGGCAACATGACAGGCGTGATTTTGGGCGCTATCATTATCATGTCTGCCGATCGGCTTTATCTACCCCAACTCGCCCAAGTCCTCAAAGGTTTCCTGAATACTTTTGTACTCCCCAGGATTGCAATTCCCCAGTTGCGAGACTTTCTGGCAACCAGTTTAGACCCGATTCAAATGCGCTTATTTCTCTTTGGTTTAACTCTAGTTGTCATGATGCTCGTGCGGCCGGAGGGGCTGATTCCTGATAAGATACACCAAGCTGAACTGCATTCGGATGCTGAAGCGAGCAATGAGTCTTTAGCAGATGCGAGAAGTCAATAAATAGGTAAGGACAAAAAAACCTAGTATTTTGTAGCTGGTTTAGCTAAAAATTTAGGAGATCAGGGAGTTTATGAGTGTAAAAAAAATCTCCTCATCTAATGTTTATTTGTAACCAACTACTTAGTAAGGGTGAAAGATTAGCCATGAACAATGTAACTGGTACTGCTTTTATCGTTGCGGAGTTTAGAGCAGAAGAGAATGAAGAGGCAATGCCTCTTTACACTGATCATGTAGTAAAAATTTGGCTCAATGAGGAAACAAAAGAAATAGCTGCAAAAATAGCTCAAAACTCTCCCGCCGCTAAAGAAATGATTAAGTTGCGGACTAAATATTTTGATGATGTTTTGTCAAATCAAATTTTAGGAGGTTGCAAACAAGTAGTTATTTTAGGTTCGGGTTTGGATACTCGCGCTGCTAGAATTAATGGAGAAGGAGTGATTTATTTTGAAATAGACGACCCTGCGACACTGCAATTAAAAGCAGAAACTCTCAAAGCCAACAAAATTCGTGCAAATGTTCGCTATCTTCCCGGCGATTACGTAAAAGACGGTTTAATCTCCTTGCTGAAACAGAGTGAATTTGATTTCACTCGACCGACATATTTTTTGTGGGAAGGCAACACAACCTTGCTCGTCAAAAAAGATGTAATATTTGTGTTAGAACAAATTCGCGACAATGTTCATAATTTTCGAGTGTCCTTTGATTATATGTCGGAAAGGGTGATTTTGAGGACGACGGGCTACCAAGATATCAATGATTACATAGATAAATACGAAAGTATATATGCACCCTGGATTACTGGGTTTGAAAACATTGCAACTTTGGCTGACAAACTCAATCTCAAAGTTATTGAAAACTTTTCTACAGCAGATTTACACGCACAATATCGCCCTAGCCGTTCGCTAGAATCTAATCTTTTTAAGTTTTATTTTGTTTGTACGTTAGAGAATATGTCCTAAAAACTCCCAATCTCAAATTGATTCGCGTGCGTGAAAGCTCGTTACCAGGACGATCGCACTACTATAAAATCTTAGAAAACACAACCAAAATGTCATTATTAGAAGCACAGCAACTTACAATGCGATTCGGCGGCTTGACTGCGGTAAATCAGGTCAGCTTAACCTTGGAAAAAGGCTCGATCGCCAGTTTGATCGGCCCCAACGGTGCGGGCAAAACTACTTTTTTTAATATGCTTACGGGCATCTATAAACCGAGTGGCGGTCAGTTGCTTTTGGAACAGAAGAATATCACGGGTTTGCCTCCGGATCGCCTGACAACTTTCGGCATTGCTAGAACTTTTCAAAATATTCGCTTGTTTAACAACATGACTGTGCTGGATAATGTTTTAGTAGGTAGACACTGCCGATTGAAAACAGGTTTGTTGGGTGCAATCCTCCGCCCTCCCGCTGCGAATCTGGAGGAACGGGAAGCTAAAATAAAAGCGCTCACTATGCTTGATTTTGTCGGTTTAGGTGCTGCTAAAGCGCCGGAGTTGGCAAAAAACCTTTCCTACGGCGACCAGCGCAGATTGGAAATTGCCAGGGCTTTGGCTTCCGATCCGAAAGTGTTGCTTTTGGACGAACCGACTGCGGGGATGAACCCGAACGAAACGGCTGATTTAACTCGCTTTATTTACCGAATTCGCGATGAGTTGAATTTGAGTATTTTGCTGATTGAACATGATATGAAGGTGGTGATGGGAATTAGCGATCGCGTTAGTGTGATGGAGTATGGTACTAAAATTGCTGAGGGAACTCCGGATCAAGTTCGCGCAGATCCTCGCGTAATTGAGGCATATTTGGGAAAAGAAGAAGAGGGCAATTGATAATACAGAATAACTACATACCCGACTTCTTATTAAAGAAGTCGGGTATCTAACAGCGATACTTGACCTACTTAGGGCTTTCTGAATAAGCCTAAAACCCTTACATCAAAAGACTTTGGCTTGTTTAGGCGCTGATAATGTGTAAGACTCTGAGCTAAAATGAGTCAAAAGCCCAGCACACCATCACTTTCGTAATGTACCGAAAAGTTGACCCAACCCCAAAAGAGCCATCCAACTTTGACCTCCCCTTCGAGGGGCAATTGTCAGATGATAATCGTTGGGTAATCATGGCAAAACTAATTCCGTGGTCAGAATTTGAAGTAGAATATGCTCTAAATTTTTCCGTAGATATGGGAGCTCCAGCGAAATCTTTTCGGATGGCATTGGGAGCATTAATAATTAAAGAAAGATTAGGCACAAGTGATCGCGAAACAATAGAACAAATCAGAGAAAACCCATACCTACAATACTTTATAGGCATGACCACCCAGGGGGAACGCATCTTATTGAACGCTGTTCATCAGTGGTGAGTATATTTTAAGATAAATTCACCATTATTAGAGCTATAGACACACTTTGTCATGACTTTTTAGAGAAAAGAGGAACTGATTAATGGTGATTTTTATTTGCTGCCAATTTTTAGACAATAAAAAGCTTACAACCACTGTTTAGAAGTTATATAATAGTTAGTGATGAATTGTTTGTGAGAATTTAGTCAACTGAAACAGCGAGGATATTAGTCAAATAATCATCATCCCATCCGGCTCGAAGTCGCTTATTTTTTACTCCAGTTTTTGAGGTTTTTTCTTGATTCAAAAGATTGAGTGAGATGTGTCTAAGAATAGCAAAGTTTTGCGGAGCATTATCTTTTCTAATCCTACAATCCAGAAGTGTTGAATGCTTATTAAGAGAATTCTAAAAATAGATACACGAATCCTATAAACTGCTGATTTTAGCAATTAAAAACGAGTTCCTTAAACCAGTGAATATAGCTGATTTTCTCACACATAAAAGCCTGTAAATACCGTAACTTCTCTAAGAGTTTATTTCCGATTTCATCAGGAACTTCAACCAACTAAAGCAACAAATAACAAATTAAACAGGCATAGATTTGTATGCGAATTCCATTGGTATTTTTGGTGATTAGATGAGACAATTTTAAATGCATTTTTAAGAATTTCCATAGCAACTCAATCTGCCATCTCCTAAGAATAAATTTCTCCAATTTCTTCATTGGTGTATGTTAATTTTCCTGATTCAGATAAATTAGTCACAAACCTAAATTCTGTCCGTGTTTCTAAATCCGAGAAAGTCACTAATCTTACTTGGACTGTTCGTTGGCCACTCCACACTTCATAAGTTCCATCCTCCTTCATATTGATAGTAGAATTATTCTTAATTCGTAGTACAAAATATTGATTTTATTTTTTCAGTAATGCTTGAACACGTTCGGAGCTAGAAAAGCCTCTATCCATTACAGCAACTCCATTTTGAGGTGTGGCTGCTATGGTTTCATCCCCATGCTCACTGTCATGACCTTGCCCAAAATGAATGTGTACTCCATCAATCATTCCCCGTTCATTGTCCGTTCCAGCAAATAATTTTACTTGATGGTATTCCTGTTGCCATAGTAATTTGCTTGTCAAGGTAACTATCGTTGAATCTAAGGGAAATAAACTGATATAATCTTTGTTGCTTACTTGACGTTTTATATCCGACTGCAATCTTTCAAAACTTTTTACAAAAACACCAATATCTCTATGCTTACTAGCTTTTGAGAAGGTTGATATATCTAGGGAAATATCTCGACTGTTTAAACGGGAAAATAGTGAACGCATCGTATCGAGGCTTTGGTCAAAACTAAAGCCTAGCCAGCAGGAGACAAATGTGGTAGAAGTTCATGGGGGTAGCAAAAAGCCAAAAAATCTGATAAGGTGAGGCACATGGAGAAGACAGTGCCGGAATTAATGGCGGCAATCAGCCCAGCAGAGTGGGCGGAAGTGCCAGATAGCGTCCTCGAACTAATTTACGAATTAGTGCGTAGGATGGATCAGGTTGAACAGGAAATAGCGGAACTGAGAACAGAAAACGAGCTTCTCAAAGAGCAATTAGCCAGAACTTCGGCAAATTCATCACAACCACCATCGAAGAATCCTCAAGGATTTAAGCCCAATCGAAAGGAACCCACCGGAAAGAAGCGGGGTGGGCAACTAGGACATTCGGGACACGAACGGAAGCTATACCCGACCCAAATGTGTCAAGAAGTAATCAACCATTACCCGGAGCAATGTAGTGGATGTGGAGGCCTTCTAGGGATGGAAAATAGTGGTCAAGCCTATCGACATCAGGTAGTGGAAGTCCCACCAGTACAGCGGATCGTCATCGAACATCAGTTTCATCCAATTACCTGTACTTGTTGTGGGCAAGAAAATCAAGCCCCAGAAATGACCGAAATAATTGGAAGGGGTGGATATGGCCCAAGGGCAGCAGCCTATGTAGGTCTATTCAGTAGTCAGTATCGACAATCCTACCGCCAAATACGTGCGCTGATGCAGGCTGTGTTTGGGATAGAAATGTCATTAGGGACTATCAATCGTCTACGGACAGAAGTGAGTGAGGCAGTTAGCGATGCGGTCACAAAAGCCCAACATTACATCCAGCAGCAGCCGACTGTTGGAGTAGATGAGACTGGATTTAAGCAGCGGAATGGAGATGGTCAAAATGCCACCAAGACCAGTGGTTGGCTGTGGGTGGCAGTAACGCCATTGATCCGGAGCTTTCAGGTAATTTTAAGTAGAGCTAGTAGTGCTGCTCAAACGGTTTTGGGCGAAACTTTTAGTGGCTCGATCACCAGTGATCGTTGTCCTGCCTATAATTGGGCATTTGTGACAAGTTAAGAAAAAGTGCAAATTGTCAAGGGGGTAAACCAAAAAAGGTAAAATAGGCTGAAACATCTATCTGGCAAGCAGTTGAACCAGGATTGAACCAGTTATGAGTAGCAAAAAAA
>Ga0163153_10004949_pt1 | contig 16231 bp, 26 predicted proteins | sample OliLakLV19MP6IB1_FD_148629 | JGI IMG/M metagenome (GOLD analysis project Ga0163153, IMG submission 148629) | Freshwater microbial mat bacterial communities from Lake Vanda, McMurdo Dry Valleys, Antarctica - Oligotrophic Lake LV.19.MP6.IB-1 | ecosystem: Environmental > Aquatic > Freshwater >... | reverse complement strand
TGAAGTGCCCCACGCCAGGCAAGTTTATAGATTGGCGCCTGGCCGGCGTGGTGCCAGAGGAACACAAGCCGCAGATGATCGCGCAACTTGCGTGCACCGGCCGCGCGTGGTGCGAATTCGTCGCCTACGACCCGCGCATCCGCGACATCAATATGCGCCTGTTCGTGCGGCGATTCACGCCCGACGCTGTAGAGATTGCGGCAGTAGAGTCCGCTGCGGTCACGTTCCTGATCGAAGTCGAATCATTCTGGGAACAGTTGCAGGTGGCCGCATGATCCGTCTATCGCTTACTGGCGAGCGGTTCGGCCTGCTGACCGTGACTGGTGCCGCGGGCATGCGCGGGCGCCGCTCGCTTTGGCATTGCCGCTGCGACTGCGGGCGCGACTACACGACCTACGGCAACGCGCTCCGGTCGGGCCACACGAGATCATGCGGGTGCCTGCGGGTATCCAAGCGAGTCGCCAACAATCGGGCGCGGCATAGCCGGCGTGATTGCTGGCGCGCGTTGTCGCATGCCTTGGGGTATCGCGCATGACCGCCCCTTCCGCGTATGCAGTGCTGGCCGAACTGGTGGCCGCGTTCGACGCCCCCGACGCGGATGCCGAGCGTTTCCTGCCGGCGATGAAAGCCGCTCGCGCGTGCGTGGCTGCGGGACCAGGGAGCGATGAGTTGCTACGGTTCGCCGGGCAGTGCCTTGATCCGTGGCCGGAATGCCTATGCGACCTTGAGGGCGAAATGCAGGAGCGATTGCACAAGGCCGGATTGATTGAGGCGCGGGTAGCGACGGAAGCGGGTGACGATTACGACGTTGGCGATACCGTCTACTCCCTCACGGAACTCGGACTCGCCGCCACCAAGGAGAACGCGAAATGAGCAAGCCCTTTCCGGTGTTTTGCCGTGATTGTAAATGGAGCCGTGCGCCGGTCGGCACCCCCCGGAGCCTTCGCTGCCTGCATCCGGTGGTGAACGCAAAAGATTCGTGGGCGCTGGCAGTTGGCGAAAGTGAGCATAGCGGCAGCGGATCGGATTGCCGCTCGGAACGTGATCGCGGCTGGTTTTCGCCTTGCGGCATGCGCGGCAAGCTGTGGGATGCCAAATGAGCAACGACAAGCTGGCGAAGGCGGTGCTGCCGGTTGTCTACAAGACGTGCGATAAGCATGTTGGTCGAGCGTGGACGATGCTCGCGGCACTGGAGCATGCGGCCTACACGCCGGTCTGCCCAATTTGTCACCCACCCGCCGCGAAGGTGGAGCCGGTGGCGGACAGCCCTGAACAATCTTCGGCATCTACACCGACTAAGCTGGGAAGTGGGCCTTCGCAAGAGGGCGCTGTCGGTTCGGATGCCACCACCTCCAGCGGACCGGATGAAGTTGCGGCGCTGCGCTGGGTGTCGGACGCTTACGCGGAATCGGCCAAGGCGCTGGCCGGTACGCACTGGGACGGCTGCGAAGATGCTCACTATCTGTGCATGATCGGCAAGCAGGCCGCCCTGATCGAACGCCTCGCCGCCGACCTCGCCACCATGACCGCCGAGCGGGACGATGCATTTGCGCGAGCCTTGGAATTCCGACTAACGGAGTTGGACGCTGTTCGCGCCGAACGCGACGCCGCGCTGGTTCGGGGCCAGGCGAACGAGAAGCGTGCTGCGCGGTATGCGTGGTGGCGCGACAATATTGGCCTCATACAAGACGACGAGGACGGAATACAGGGCGTCGCCTTTGCATTTCAAATCCCGCTATCGGAAATACACAAATCTTATTCCGTCTTGATGGACAAAATCGCTGACGCCGCCATCGCCAAGGGCGCGCCATGAGCGGGCCGGTGCGGGACGAGTCCAAGCAGCGGGCGTGGCTGGATGCCAGCGAGCTGGCGCAGAAAATATTCAGAGGACACTACTCACGCGCCGTGAGTATGGTGTTGACAAGCGAGCTTTTCGAGCACGCCTACGTCGCTGGCCGCGCTACTGTCGAGGCCGACCTCGACGCCATGATGGCAAAACACGACACAGCGATCGAGCAACGCGACTACAACGCCGAGGTAATCACGCAGCGTAACGCCATGTTGTCCCGCAGCGCCGCCGAACTCGCTGACATGACCGCCGAACGCAACGCCGCGCTGGTTCGGGCAGAGGCTGCGGAGATAGCCATCACCGATCACAATAACTGTTTACAGGCTGATTGCGATGCACGAGCGGAAACCCCACTTTGCGCAGCCTACTTGCGGCGCAGCATGGTATGCCCTAACTGCCCGCGCGAATACTACGTTGACCGGAGCCACCCATGACCGCCGACCCGGTGCGCGAGGCGTTCGAGGCGTGGTCAGAAATGTTTTGCCTCGCATTGGATCGACGCCCGACTGGCACATACGAGTCAATGCGCACGCACGACACATGGTGCGCCTACGTCGCTGGCCGCGCTGCGGGGCTGGAATCGGCGGCGGAGGTGGCTACCGCAGCAATCGGGGCGACGAGACACGAAATCGCGCTGGCAATCCGCGCGCTGGCCGAGGGGAAGGCACAGCCAGAGGGGCAACTATGACGCCGATCCGCGTGCAACTGTCTCGCGCGAAGGGCTGGCGCATGCCGCCCAACACGGTGAAGGTCGATCGCACGACCAAGTGGGGGAATCCGTTCCGCGAACGCGACGACCCATACGATGCGTTTGAACAATGGGTTCACCTGTCCAACGAAGGCCACTGGTTTATCCTCGAAGCCGAGAGCAACCTGCGCGGCAAGAATCTCGCCTGCTGGTGCAAGCCCGGCGCGCCGTGCCACGCCGACATCCTGCTACGCGCGGTCAACCGATGACCGCCGCGCCGCCAGAGGCCCGCGCGTGTCTCTGACGCTGGACGCCGTGGCGGCAAGGCTACCGCTTGCGCCGCTCCAGCCCAGCCGACGAACGGTAGTTGACGCACCACGCAACGCGTGGTACAGTGTAGTCACTGGATAGCCAGTAACCGCGCCTCGGGAACCAGGGGCACAGGAGCAGAAAATGAGCAAACTGCAAACCGTCAAGATCGTCGCCAAAGGCGACACGTTTGCCGTCGTGACGCCAGAGGGATACGTCGAGCGCGGCGACATCTCCGACTACAGACTGGCCCGCGAGATCGCCGAGCGCATCGACGCGCGCAACATCTACGAGCTGGCCAACGGCGGCGACTCGCTGGAGACGGTGTAAGCCATGAGCAACCATCCCAACCGCAGCCGAGCAGCCAAGATCGCCCGCGCCTACATTGGAGACCGCGAGGGCGTGGATCGTGTCCGCATTACCGCCGGCAGCGAGGTCCACGCCTACGGCGCGATGCCCAACACTAACGTGATCGGCTGGTATCTCGCCGGCACAGTTGACGCGCTGGCCGACGAGGCCGCCGCCTACGCCGAAATGCAATCGTGACCGACATCCGTGCGTTGCGCCTCGCCGCCGGAATGACGCACGCGCAGGCAGGCGCAGCGGCGTGCGCAACGGAGCGGACGTGGCAGGACTGGGAGTCGGGCCGCCGGGCTATGCCCGAGGCCGCGCGCGAGGTCTTTATGCTGCGGACGGGTCAGCATCCCACCCACCGCCTCGCAGCGCGGCGTAGCTCGATTAAAACGACCTAGCCTTACCGCTTGCGCCGCTCCCTCACCGTGTTGGCCGGATAGCGTTTGGCGTAGGCTGCCGACACGAAGCGCCCGGTCACCGCGCTGCGGTAGTAGTAGGCTGGCTTCATTTCTTGTACTTAGCGAGAGCCGCCTCGCACGGCGCGCGATAGCGGCCGGCATAGGCAGCGCCGGAGTCCGGCGGGACGTACACGCCGGGGAATCCGGCGTTGATGAACTGGCTCATTTGCAGGTGCGAGCCGGAGAACGCATCCCGCCACAGGTCTTGTCGGCCGGTCGCAGCCGCGTAGACATTGAACGCGAACCAGTACACGAACGTGGCGTCCTCTTTCGAGTACCCGCCTGCCGGGTACGGGCCAGTGCCAGGGAATTGTGCTTCGAGCTCCGGCGGCGGCGCCGGCGGGATGACCGGCACACCATCGACCGGCTGCGCGTCGTTGAACCGCTGTATGGCCACGTTGGCGGCGTCACACTTGGCGAACTCTTGGGTTGCCGCGACGATCAGTCCGTGCGTCGGCTGCTTCCCGCCGTTGGACTCCTGCGCCTTGTCCAGCGCCGTGGCGGCGGCGGACAGTTGCCGGCCGGCGGCGTCGATCAGGACGTTCAATTCATGCTTCTGTGCTTGGTTCATATCAGTATCCCTCCGGTAATGAAACCGACCGCGAACGACACGATGCACGCAGTCGCCTTGCCGTGCGCGTCGTTGAAGTCCAGAATAGCGTCCCATACTTTTTTCATGGCGATCCTCTCGTTTGGACGGCGCGGAGAGCGTCGTACCAATTCACGCACGCCCGCCACTGGTTGACCGCATCGGCATAGGCCATCGCGGAGGTTACGACATAGGCGGTGAACTCGCGCTCGTCAAAAACGACGGGTGGCGCGGAGGGGGCATCGGATACAGCACCGGCGGCCGCTTGATCGCTGGCGGGAGCGGCGGTAGCGTCGGCGTTGGCTGCAATGGTGGCATCGTTGAACACCCCGACAGCAGCGCTGCTAAACCGAATAACAGAACCGGCAGGCACAGATCGAGCGCGGGCGGTGAGCGAAGCAAACGTGGCATCTGTTTTCCCCTTCGCGGCGATGGCCGCTTTCTGTGCATCGATGGATTCAGCGGCCCACGCCAGACGGATACGGGATTCCTCCGCGCGGGCTGCGGCGATGATCTTGTCGGCAGCCTCGGCCCGTGCCTCGGCCTTGTCGGCGCGCGTGACCTGCGCCTTGCACGCCGTGTTACACCACGTTTGCGCTTTCCAGTAGACCGCGCCGACGAGGATCGCGCCGAGCAGGTAGGGCCAAGCGATGCGCAGGAAACCGAGCAGGAAGATCATGGCTTGTCCGGTGTTGATTCAGTCGTGGTCTGCATCGCCTGAATCGTGGTTGTGTTTGCCTGTGGCCGTCGCGTATCGCCCCAGAGGTACGCCGCGAATCCGCCCAGAACTCCGGCCACACCCATCCCTAAATCGTTGGGCTTGAACTCGCGCAGGTTAACGATCACGTCATAGCCCTGCAACGCAAGCATGGCGATGATTACCACCGCCACCAGAATCCTGCCTGTGTCGAACTCGCCTTGGTGGTCGGTGAGCGCGGAACGTATCCAGTGGTTATCCCGGCTTCTCACGCTTCACCCGCCACCAGGAACAGCCGTTTGAGCCACCCTTTGCCAAACGTTTGGAACGTTGGCAATGCAGCGTAGTGCAGCGCGCGCTGCGCCATGAACAACGCCCCGGCCTCGTCGGTGCCGAGCCGGGTTATCGCCGCAAGTGTGCCGGGACCGATGATGCCGTCCTGCCCTACGCCGACAGCAGCCTGCAGAAGCCTCACCGCCCTGCCGACACCCTGATTGACTGCCGAGTCGAACAGAAAAAAGTCGATAGGCTCGTGCAATTTGTAAGCGCCGCTCGCCTCCCAATAATCGCGTTCGTAGATAGCACTGGCATCGCTTATGGTCAGGTTGGCAATGTCGAGCTGCGGATACTGGCGCTTTGAAATACCGTACTTGGTCAGTCCGCCTGGGTCGGATGGATGGTCTACCAGACCGCCCTCGCGCGCCAAGATACGCCCGACGCACAACTGGAATCGCGTCATCATGCGAACATCCTTGCCGCCGCCGCCACGACGATTACCAACAGCGCGCCGACGATGCTGGCGAGGACCACCAGGCAGACGAACTCCACGTTGTCGCCGGTCATTTTTGGCGCACTACCAGCTCGTTTAGCCGCGACTCGATGCGGTCCGACACTGCTTCGATGCGTTTGAGGCGGCCCTCACGATCAATGTCGCGCTCTAGGCGATACGCTTCCCGCGATACTGTTGCCTGCGCGTCCGCCACCAGTTGGCCCTCGATGCGATTGACCCGCGTTTCGAGTTCGCCCACATATTTCACTGCCCCGATTGTGAGCGGGATCACGATTGCCGCCGCGCCGATGAATGTCCCGTAAATTTCGCGCCACAGCGTCCAGCCGTTTCTTTTTTCCTCGTCGTAGCGGTAGGGGTTCATGTGAAGTAACCCGGCTGCGTGAGCCCAATGTAGGCCAAGCCTACCCGCCCGATTGCCGACAACCCGGCACTCTGCCAGCCACCGCACGCCGGACCCATTCCCACCGTCGTCGTCGGAAGGTTCGCCGTGATCGTCGTGGTGAACGTCGATCCGCCGATAACGCGCAACGACACGTCCACGTCGGCACCGTTGGTGCCCGCTGTCAGCGTCAACTCAAACAGCGTGCCCGACGCGCGCGCGATCCCGGTGTCAACCTTGGTACAGGTCAACGTGCCGTCGTTATGCATGATCTGGATGTTGGTATCGGCAGCATCGCAACCAACGACAATGCAGTCCAACATTGCGGACGGCTCAGACGCGGTTGAGGGATATGAGAAAGTGCTAAACGATGTCAAGCCAGTGATCCACCGCAGGTTAGTCTGATCCTCTTCAAGAAGCGCCAGGAACACCATCGTAAAGCCACCAAGCCCCGCCCCATTGCCACGCCAGATAGTCCGCGCTGCATTGTCATAAGTGGCCAATGCGCGTGAATTCAAGGCGATCGGCACATTCGCTCGCAAGCGACTAAGCTGCGTTGTGCGGCTGGTGTTCGTTGCGGCCACGGCGGCCGCGTTCGTTACGGTGAACACACCGACACCAAGATTAATTAACGTACCGCCCAAATCCACCAGCCACGATTTAAGGAGGGGCGGGGCGAGAAAGGCCGGCGGGCTGACAGGCGCGGTACTGGGGATTGTTACCGTTGCAGTCGCGCCGGCACCTGTTGCCGTCACTCCGGCCCCGACGAAATTCATCGTCGTCACCGTAGTCGAGAGCGTCGAGCCTTCCTCCTGCGTGGTCAGCGTGCTACTACCGCCGGGTATGGTTATTGTGGTGGTCGCCCCCGCACCAGCCGCCGTAACACCGGCCCCCGCGAAGTTGAGCGTTGTCACCGTTGACGAAAGCGGTACGGTTTCGTCCTGTGTAGTGATCGTAGCCGAAACGACAGAATCTGATCCTAGTCCACCGTCGCGGTAATCTATCCAGTCTGTTGCTGTCGCCGCGCCCGCCTCCACTTCGTACAGCGCGATTTTGTCCCCAGTGAGCGGACCCGGCCATCCAGCCGGCATGCTGGTCGTGGAGAGCACGCTCCAACCAACGGGACTGCCTACGATATCCGCATAGATATAGTTGGTGACGCTTGCAGTTAGCGTGACCGTCCCATTCTGGATGGCGAATGGAACGCCGGACAGCGCGCGGATGCCGCCGTAGTAAGCCCAGGTAAGGCCAACACTTTGCGGTACTCTGCGGCCGAATATAAAACCCGGCCAGAGGGCATCGAATAGCGCGTTGATCGTGGCTTCTTTCTGCGCCTGGCTGACCTGCACTTGAGTCAGTTGAGTGGTGCTGTCAGACATATATTGATCCTCGCATGTTCATTTAAGCCGACCCCATTTCACAAATGAAATCCGCACCCTCACCCAGCGGGCGACCGGTAGTGCCGTCAGGGAGTTCGACTTTAATTATTACGTAATAAATAGTTGAAGCAGCCGGGGTGAAATAGACGGTTGCAGTGTTGCCCCAGAAAGGCGGCGCAACTGGATTGTTACCGTTCACATCGCTTGCGAGCACACACTTTCTGTATGTCGGAGGATCTGAATATTCGGCAACCGAGATACGGGTGCTAACCGGGGTGGCGCTTGATGTGATCTGTACCACGTAGGTATCACCAACAACTACACCGTTTGTAATCGCTGTGCCAAAAGGATACGTTGATATAGTCTGATTGACGGCCCCGCCCGAGCCTCCAGGCGGTGGGTTCGGACTCGCGTTGAATGGCGTTATAGGCGCGAGTGGAGAATCAATCGAAGCACCGGCGCCTGGAATCGTCGCACGGGTCTGGGAGCCAAGTTGGTATGATCCGACCTGTCCGACACTGACATAGACTTCCTGCTGCAACGCTCCGAAATCTGTGACTTGATCGGCCGATGGATAAGTCGCCGTAGGCACTGCAACCTGGATAATCCGCGCACATTCGCTGTAGCCCGCATTCCATACCTGCAAGACGTAAGCCTCTGTTACTTCACTCAGCGGCACATCGCCGAATGCATTCATAATCCCGCCAATCCGAGTGCGCCTTACCCAATCAATAACAATGTCATCTGACGCGTTGGGTGCGCCTTGTACGTGCACTGGCGAGTATGGCCGTGCCGAGGCACCCATATTCGCGAAGGTCACTGCGCTGGCGCTTGCTATGGCACTACCAGCGGTCACCGCCTTATAGAGACGCGACTGAAAAAGGCTGGAGGGTGACGACTTGATTTGGGTCACCGGCATAAGAACGAATAATTCATCTTCGCCGTGCGCGGGAACAACCGCTTCCGTCCCGCGTCGGCCGCGAAGCAAATTTGTGCATTCGTACGTCAATGGAGACACAAGAGATGCATCACGAAATTGGAGCAGTTCTTTGCCCACCACGCACATATTCGCGCCGTTCATTAACGCATCATCCGTGACCGAAATTAGCGTACCCGAGTGCAGCGTGACCTCTAGCACTGTGCTGGCATCCATCACATTCCCGCCGCCATAGTCGGCAAGCGGGGCCACCATGGTGCCTATAACGTCTGCGGTTGATTGAGATGCGATAGCGGTCCATGTCGTACCGTTATCAACTGACTCATACAGCGACGCACCATTCCAGCGTCCATCTGCAACAGGCCCCATTGCCGCGTAAAATCCGACGTTACTTTGCGCTGTACCGTCTGCGGTATTGTCGGCAACCAACGGTATATCTAGCAGGACTAACTCGGTAGCGACCGTTATGCCTGGAGGCGTCTGGACCGGGAAGCCTTGGCCGTCAATTCCGTCATTGAGCTGAGTGTAAATTTCTGCCAGAGCAGCCACGGCCTCCCATCGGAATACTCCGCCAGGCATCTCCGTCTTGCTCAAGATCCTCATGCGTACGCCAAGCACGATAGCTACCGTCGTTGGTACCATCGTGGCAAACTTGCGATTCGTATAAAAAGCATAGCGATCGCGCTCGATCCACGCCTCATACAGCAGAGTATTGGCGATAGCCCGCGCCTTGCCGGTAGACATAGAGATTGGTAACTCAATGGTCACGTCAGTGACACTACTGGTAACCTCTCGTACGGCCTTGACCGTATTAACTTGGTAGTCACGTTCAGGGTCAATATATTTAACAGATACGGCACGCGGCAATTCTGCCTCAGGCGTGCGCGTAAGCAGCAACTGGGCTGGAGCCTCCGACCCTTCGCCATGTGCCGCGAGATCATCTGCGGTGATCGTGATCTCAGAAGCCCCACCTCGTTTAACAAAAGTAATAACGTTGTCAATTTCCACGCCGTCAAAGAAGTACGCTTTGCGTAATGCCTCGATTGCGCTTAGCGCCGTCATTGGAGACGCCACTAAAAAGCCTCGAACTTCGTCGGTCAGTGCAGAAGTATCGTAGGCTGCTAGTCCGCACCGATCCGATAGATCAGCAACAATGTCGCTCAGGATGGCCGGGCTTTCCGGCGGATCTAGACATACCAACCCATCGCCTATTAGCACATAACCATTGCGGATGCGGACGACCGGCTGAATATTCCCCGGCGCAATATCAATTGTGGCGATGAAGTCGAAGGTGGTGCCCATGCTGTACAGATCGAAGTCATCTGTAACATCGTTTCGGAAGGCGAGCATCCCCTTATAGACTACGAACGCACGATTGTCTTTGAAACCAGCCGGAGTATCACCCGCGTCCCAAGTCCGCAGGAGATTGAGTTCCGCATCAAACTCATACAACTTTGCGCTCAGCAAAAAATTGGTGGTATCAGATACGTACACATTGCCATCGTCACTTGACCCAATCACAAGGGATTGAGGATTGACCCCAAGTGAAACATAGTCGGTTCCAACACCAACAATCGCACCTTGATCACCACTCGGACAGGACCACCTAGCAATCCCACCAATCCCGCTGAAGGTATTCGAGGACAGGGCGTACATATAATCACCCTGTAACAGCGGTTCGTCTACCGCCGCAGAGAACGGATGCCCGCCAGAAGGGTTTTGAGTTACCGTAACAACCACTCGCTCCTTGTGATACCAAGCGCCCATTTCTGGGTGGCCGTTTGCGTAGCAGAATGCCATCTGAGCATTGGTAGCAACAGCAGCGAGTTGAGGCGTCCCTGTTGGCATAGCATCGAGAGCGGCAACGTATTCGCTTCCGGCAGACGTACCGTCATCATTGAAATAGTTTTCCCTGTAATCGTCCGTAGGATTGTCGTAGCCACCAACAACGATGCGTTCATTGGCGGCGTCCCATGACGCGCATTGAAGAATGTCATTCGAGGTATTAAACTGGGCAGGGTCAAAAGTGCTAACTCGGTAAGGGAAAACACCAGCGCTTGTATAGACCTCAGCCTCTAGGAGCGGGATAGTGTTGCCATAGTCAGTGAGGTAGACATCATCAAAAACGCTGTAGCAATTACCCCGGTGTGCAGGGACTTCACCCACACCTAAGTAAGCCTCCATCGTTGGGTCTGGCAACTGCGATTCATTCCCGAGGTACAGCGTATAGGGGAACGTTTGGTTGCTAGACCCCTGGGCTATGTCGTAGACCAGTTTTCCCGCAGCCCATTTCCGCTTAATGCCTAGTACAGGACCAGCAGTCCACGCCACGGCCCACGATGCGCTATAAGCATAGTTAGTGACCTCAGGCCCGCCTTTGCCGCCAGACTTCTGCTCGTGCTCATTTAGTTGTGGGATCTGCCAGATCACGTTGCCGGCCAGGCGCATTGTTCCGTAAAGGATCGGGATAGCCTTGCCATAAGCGGAATCCTGAATCTTCAAATCTTCTAAGCGTGGTCCTTCGACCTTTTGCGGGAACAGCAGACCACCGACCAGAGACCCGATCATGAAGCCAAGTTGCGGCATCCCGAAAAATGATCCGACTACCGCTCCCGCGATCCCAAGCGCGAGCTGCCCCATTATCTAATCCCTCGGAGCCGGTACGCACTCATAATGCGCCCCGACCACAGCGCATCCAGACGATGCTCAACCACTCGGCGCGCCTTGGCATACGCGTGAATGATATGGTCGTGCGTGGACAGAAAGGCAAAGTGCATGGGGTCGGCTGCAAAGCGCATGCAATAGATGTCCGCCGGTAAAGCTTTGCTAATGGGTATGGCGTCCATCAGGTCGGCACAGGCGCCGCGCAGCATTGCAGGTAATGGGTCACGCCCATAACTGCGATATTCAGGCGTTGCGAAATATCGAGCGGCATCGACGCTACCGCACTCTAGAGCCACCCCTGCGATAAAGCCGATACAGTCCGTGCCGACACCCTTAACGGACGCCTGATGCTGCCAGCGGGTCCCCAGCCAACCTCGCGCCGACTCCACCACATCAGATCGCATCACGGGTTGTGCCTTCCAACCTGCATGAGCGCGTCACGGCCGGCAAGGTGTGGCTCCGCGCGCATATTCACGATGTTGTCAAACTTGACAATGCAGGTAGTGCGCTTTTTGTCGCAGCCCGCAATGATGAAATAGGCGTCACCAACCTCTACTTCATAAGGGAACGGAACCTGGAGGCCAACTACACCTCCTGCATTGGCAAAGCTTTTTACCTCGCGCGCGATACCGAGATTCAGGCCAGTCGTGAACTCGATCACGCCGTACGCGAAATAATTGTCTGCCTCGGATCTCGAAGTATCCGCAACAGTAAGCGCATCGATAACTCCTGTTACTGCCCCAACGAAGGTAAACAAATATAGGTCAACTTTGCAACGAATGTCGCCCAACTGGGCGCGACACCCCGGAGAACTCAACTCCACCAGGATCGTCTGATATGCCTGCATGAGTCCAAGCAACTCAGCAACGAAGCCGCCGCGATCGGTTTTTACCTCGCCGACATTCCCCATTCGCAACCTGCGCGTGCCCTGGGTCAGATCAAGATAGTTGACCTCGAACAGTTCAAATTCCGCGAAGTCCCACAACCCTGCGCGCAGATCGTCATCTGTAATGCAATCGGCTATTAGCATCCCGCGCACTTCGGTAGTGTCCACGTCCATGCTATTACTGGTTGTTACGTCCTGATTTGAAATGCCGCGCGCTGTTTGATAGGTGGTCCCGCCGATCGTCAGATCAGAGTCGAGCGAAGTGAAGCCAAACACGACCCCAGACTGCCAAGTGATTTTTAGGCACTTGCATACAGCAACCGTTTCGCCCGCGTAGATAGCTTGCAGGCCCGCGCTTATGGTTTGCATTAGATTCGTATTTCAATGATCGGGATTGAGTCCCAGTCGATCAGAAGATCATCGCCATTTTGCGTAGGCGTCACCACTCGCCCGTTCATTTCGTCAATGCCAAATCGACACGGCACATCGAACTCGCCGGACCATGATGTCGGCGTTCCGCTAGTCATCGTCACGATTCCGGTCGCATAGTCTGTGGAAGCAACGATGCCCGTGAACACTGTGATGGTCCCCTGTACTGGCTTGCTGATCACGCGGATACGGCTTGTTGACGCGATCAGATATACCTTGATCATTTGGAAGTGCGTCGCATCTATTGCCAGGAACTGGCCCTGCCCATTGATGGCGGCGTAGTCGAACCAATCCTTCACGCGGAATCCATTCTGCATGCCGGCCGCAACGTGGAAGAAGTCGCGCAGCTCCTCCCAACGTGCTTGCGGGCGCGCCGCGTGGCTGGCATCGAACATATGGCGCGGGTACTGCCACACCTGGTTGCGCTGTTCGCGGCCCGAGTCAACCGTAACAATGTCGGTCTTATAGCCGGGGCCACCGGTCCATCCACTTGCCGCTGAGACTTTTTCTGGGAAACGCGGGGTTTCGAGGAACGCCATGGTCAGCCTCTCGCGCCTTGGCGTTGCAGTTCGCCAGCAACCTGACGCGCTAACTGCCGGCTGGTTTGCGCTGACATTCCAGGTGGCGGATTGATGACCGTGTGATACGTGTTACCGCCGGCGTTACGCAATTCATGATTCGGGATCACTTGTGCGCCGCGAGGGAGGTTCACCAACTCCGGGCCGCGCTCGCCGACTAGGGCCATTCCGCCCGGGGCGAAGTTGGTGCCAGCGGCGAAGCTGCCAAGCTGCGGGCCAGACGCAAACCCGCCGCCGCCACCGCCGAAGAAACTTCCGATCAAACTGCTGATCAGTTTTCCAAAGTCAGGTCCGCCTGTATTGCTCTTGCCTCCGAACAATGCCTCGGCAAGATTCTGTGAAGCGATCCGGCTGATCGACTGAACCAAAGACCTCTCGAAATCCTTGAATGCATCCTTAGCCGACTTGGTGCCATCAATGAATGAACTGAAGGCATCAGCGAACGTATTGGTAAACAGGTCTTTGAACTGCTGCAGGTTAGCGGCATCTGCGGCGAGTTGCTCGGCAAATGACTTGCTGTTAAGAAGTTCAGCCCGCTCCTTAAGCAGCGTGATCTGCGACTGCAGGGCGGCGGCTTCGCCCCGCCGCAGCGGGTCAAGTTGCGCCATTGCAAGGGCTTCTTCCTTGATCGCAATGGCCGATGAAATGCGCGCCTTCTCCAGTACTTTGCGGGCGGCCTCCCCGCCGACAATGATCGCGATCTCGTCCTGCAGGTCGCGGTTTGCCTGCTGAATTTGTTCCGCCTCACGGAACGCGGCTTCGGTATGGCGCTCCTGTACCTGCGCGGCGCGCTCCATGGCTTTGACTTCTTCGTCAAACGCCTTGCCGCTGGCCTTGACCCATTCTTCCAGCTCCTTGTAGGCGTCCACTTGGGCCGCCACCGCGAGAATCTGCCGCTCGATGTCGGGAGTCAGCCCCTTGAGCCGGCCGCTCTGGATTTCCTTAAGCGCAGTTTCCACCGCCGTCAATTCGAGCGTCCGGTCCAACTGCTTCTGCAAGCTGTCGAGGAAGCGCTGCGCCTCGCTGATACGATCAGAACCGCCGGCAGCCTTGTCCGGCCTGTTGACGCCGGAGAATCGTAGCGGTTTGCCGGCCGGCTTGAACCCGCGATCCTCAATAGCGGCACGCGAAGCATTCTTTTGTTGATTCTGGATCTGTTGACTCAGCTTTGCTGAAAACAACTGCTTGTTCAAAATGCCGTCAATCTGCGTCTGCCAGTCACGGCCAATGGCGAGGGCACGATTGAGGTCTCCGACCGCTACCGCTGCCGTCTGCGCCGCACCAGCCGCGATAGTCTCTCCGACCACCTGAAACACGCGTCCCAATCCTTGCCCGGCCGATACGATGAAGCCAAGCGCCCGCACGGCATTGTTGGCAAAGTCTAGGATAGCGGTGCTGCCGCGCAAGTCATTGGCGCCTTTCTCAATGCCCGCCAATTCAATAATGAAGTTCTTCGCTGCAGTGGTGAGTGCTGTAATCGCGGGCAGCGCCTCCGTAGCGGCGGCTTGGGCGTATAGCTGCAACTGCGTCCGCGCGCGCGCCTGGGCGTCACTGTAGGCGTCTGCGCGCTCGATCTGCTGCTGCGTGAGGATGACTTGCCGGCCGCCCTCGGAATTCAACTCTTTGAGGAAGGGCAGCAGATTGGATGCGCCTTTTGCCAGCGCTTCCATGACCGCCGTCTTGCCAGCGCCATCCTCGAATCCTGCCAGCGCCTTGGCAATGGCTTCCAACTGCGCCGCCGGATCGAGCGCCTTGAACTCCTTCAGGTTGAGGCCAAGCGCACTGATCGCCGCGCCTGCCGACTTCGACTCGTCATCGACGCCGGTTAGATTTTTCGTCAACTTGACCGACAGGGCTGCGACCTCCGCCATGGCGAGGCCTGCGGTCCCGGCTGACACCGCGAACGATGCCAGCGCTTCCGCATTGGCGCCGGTCTTTTCCTCCAAATCCTTGAAGTCTCCGGCTTGACGCGACAATTCATTGACCGCAGCAAACGCAACAGCGGCAGCAGCACCGATACCGATGATTGCTGCGCTTGCAGCCTTAGCCCCGGTAGCAATGGCACGATCCAGTCGGGCCGCGAATTTCTGCGCCTCGCGCTCGGATTTCGTCAGGCCAGACGTGAATTCAGCCGCGTTGAGGCCAAGCGTTACGATCAGCCCGCCGAGTGAATTAGCAGCCATGGCCTAACCCTTAGCTTTCCGACCTTGGCCAAGCCGATACACCCGCGCCGCAGTCACCGCGCCAATCATCGAACTTCCCACTTCGGCAGTCATTGATTCGTCCTCTATGGCCGGCACAACTAGATAATCGGATAACTTGGTCGAAGTCTTGGCGCCGCCCATGGTCACGGCCACCAGGTAAGCCGTTTGGGCCGCCTGTAAATCCGCACGACGCTGCGGAAGGAAGAACGCCCGGGCATACTTCTCCCACAAAAAAAACTCGCGTTCGTCCATGCGCTCATCAAGTTCATCCAGCGTGCAGCCGCCAATTGCGAGCGCCAGGTGCATTTTAAATACCTGGCGCGGCGTCAGTTTCCCTTTGGGTCTGCCTCGCTCTTGTCCGGCAATTGCAGGGCTTCGTGCGCTTCGTGGATGAGCCTGCTGACGTTGTGCGAGTTGTTGTCCATGACCGACTTCAACTCGTCCATCTGCGCGTTGTCTTTTTCGTCGAACAGAAGATTGCCGTCGGCCCCGCGAACGATCCGAGCAATGCCGCGCTCGATGTACAGCGGATCGTTGGTAAGACGCTCTCGGACTTCTTTCGGTTCGTCCGGCTTAGTAATCACGGCTTTGATATCAGCCATCGACAGCGGGCGCAGATAGATCGGTTCGGTGAAGCCCGGCGGCGTGAATGCCGTCAACTTCACCGCCGAACGCTTCAATCCAAGCAGAAACTTAGCCCGATCCATTAAGCCGCCAGGACGAAGATTTCGCCGGACAGCTTGATGGTGGCCGACCCAGTCCAGAGACCGGACACTGCACCTTGGAAGCTAGTCTGCTGAACCTTTCCAAGCATGATCACCGTGCCGCCAGAGTTCGGGAACACGACCTTGAACCCTATCTCATCGCCGGACAACTTAGCAGCGCGCAACGCAGTCATCACGGTTGCATTCGGGGCGAAGTTGTAATCCAGTTGCAACGTGCCTGAATCCGATAGCCCAAGCTCGAATTCCTTCGCTGTGGAACAGATCGTCGTCGCGTCGATTTCGTCCGATGCGCCGTCCTGCTGATTCGTCCCGGTCA
>Ga0163153_10004938_pt1 | contig 16254 bp, 9 predicted proteins | sample OliLakLV19MP6IB1_FD_148629 | JGI IMG/M metagenome (GOLD analysis project Ga0163153, IMG submission 148629) | Freshwater microbial mat bacterial communities from Lake Vanda, McMurdo Dry Valleys, Antarctica - Oligotrophic Lake LV.19.MP6.IB-1 | ecosystem: Environmental > Aquatic > Freshwater > Lake... | reverse complement strand
ACGCCGACCGTTGCGAACATCGGTTGCCCAATGATGACGACGGCAACGGCGACAATATTCACGCGGTCAGCATGGCTGGCCAGGCGCGCGACGCGTTCAAGTTCTTCCTCGATCGCGGTCTGAAATTTCTTCCCGCGGGCGAGACGGAACTTGAAGTCTACATCGCCGAGGATCCACGCGGCGGCGGCGTGCCGACGGCGAACAGCCTGCTGACCGACGACGAATTAGTTGCCGATCCGGACTTGCTGTGGGAAGAGCTGTTGGCATATCACGAGTTGCATCACCTCGTGCAGGGACAATACGACGGCTCCTGGGACGACTTCTATGGCGAGGGGATCGCGCGATCGAGCGAAGATCGCGTGCGGACCGATCTCGACGCCGACACCGGCCATCTGTTCATCCCGCAGATCACGAACGCCATCGACAGCAATACGGTCCGCACCACCGACCTGGCCGCTCAGTCTTACGACACGGCGGCGTGGTGGACGTGGCTCTGGGATCAATATCGCGTCGGCGCGGGCGAGAATCCCCCGGTCACCGGCGCCAACGATCTGGGCTGGGGCGCCATGCGCGAGTTCTACGAAGAACTCGAAACGCAGCAGTCCGACGAACTGGGCGCGGTCGCGGACTTCATCGCCGCGCAGGGCAGTTCCTTCCGGCAGGACTTCATCGACTACACCCTCGCCCTGTGGGCGCAGTCGTTCAATCCCTCGGATCCGAGGCTCGGTTATCTCGATAACGAGATCAACAACATCGGCCCGATGAATGGGCACACCATCATCAACTCCGCGCCGGCGTTCGGCAACACGACGTTAAACCTCACGCCGCGGACGAGCCGGTATATCGAGTTCAACCCAGCCAGCCAGTGCGACTACACGTCTTTCAGCTTCGACGGCAATGGCAAGAACTACGGCTTCAGCGTGATGACGGCCGACGGCGGGGACTTGCAAGATCGCTGGACGAGCTATAGCAACAACTGGGCTCGCACCGTGCGAACCGCCGACCTGGACCGCGTGGTCGGCGTGGTGACATCGTTCGATCAATCCGGTTCGGTCGACGTCGGGCGAGGTTGCGTATCTCCCGACGTGCAAATCAAGTCGCCGACGACCTCTTCGTTCGCGATGGTGGGCACGGCCGACAATCCGCGTTCGTTTGTCGTGCGATTGTCGGTCACGGGCAACGGCGCGGCGATCGCCGGACTCGTGGCGGATGAATTCAATGTGACGTTGAAAAAATCCGGCAGCGCCGATGCGCCGATTCCCGTCGAAGTGATCAACGCCAGCTACGTGCTGGACGACTACTGGCTGCTTGTGCAAGCGCCGGATGATGTCGCCGGCGCGGAAACCGGTTCGTTTTACGATCTCAGCGTCACGCTCGGCAGCGACAGTGATTCGGAGAATTTCTCCGTCGTGTACCTGGAACGCGTCCAGGACGTGATCCTGGTGCTCGATCGTTCCGGCAGCATGGGGGGCGACACCGGCAAAATCGAAGCCGCGCGCAACGCCGCCAATCTCCTGGTGATGGCCTTGGCCGATGAGGACCAAGGAGGTTACGTGGCCTTCGACACCGACGCCGAAATCCAGGTGTCCCTGGATGAATTGAGCGATGGCAATCAGCGCCAGGACCTGGAAGATGCGATCGCCGCGGAAGTGCCGCTGGATTTCACCTCGATCGGCGACGGTCTGCGGGCCGCGCTCGACGACTACAGCTCCAACGGCAACCCGGACAATCTCTGCAGCATCGTGTTGATGAGCGACGGGCACGAAAACGAACCGGACTATTGGGCCGATGTGAAGGACGACCTGATCGCGGCCGGTTGCCCGGTGCATACGATCTCGTTCGGTCCCGGCGCGAACGAAGTCTTGATGCAGGAGATCTCCGGAGCGGTTTCCGGCGGCTCCCACGACTACGCGACTTCGGAAGGAGGCGTGCCGATCAATTCCGTCCTCGGCTGGGAAAACAACGTCAGCCGTATCTACGAGAACAAGGCCACGCAGATGGCTGGCCGCCAGCGGATTTTCACCGTGCTGGGCGATTCGGCCATCGGCGGCGTGGCCACCGGTATCATCGATTTCGAAGACCATCCGACTGGGACGGTGATCGCTGTCGGCAATTCCTTCACTGCATCGGGGGTTCCGGGTAAGGGGCTGCCGTTCCAGAACAACGCCGGCGCAATGGTCAACACGGGCTTCGCGCGCGTCGACAACCAACAGAGTGCCGACGGCGCGGGCCACGACCTGCAGCTCAACAACATCAACGTCGGTTTCGAGTTCGCCAAGACGCTCGAATCCGCGTCGGCGCTGTTTGGTTACTTCGGCGGAAATCTGAACGTGACCATTAATGGCGAACTGTTCAATGCGCGTACGCTGTCGCTTCTCCAAGGTCGCGTGATTGGCGGCGTCTCCGTCAACCTGACCATGTTCGACAATCAGCACGGTCGACTGGACTTCAAGGGGGACATCGACTCCCTGGCACTCGGCGGTCAGGAGTTTTGGATCGACGACTTGCGATTCAACAGCGAGGTCGGGAACTTCCACGAAATCCCCGTCGACAAGGGCGCCGACATCCTGGTCGTTTCCGCCGCCTGGCAGGAAAAGATGGGCGGCGTTCACACCGAGTTGTTCGACCCGAACGGCGACCCCGTGCCGGCCGCGCGGCGCAGCCTTTCGTCCCAAGGCACGAACGAAGTCTGGCGCGTGCCCGATCCGATCCCGGGCAACTATCGGATGCGGCTGATGAATATTCCGCAGGAATACTTCCTGACCGCTTCGGTGCGGAGCGAATTTGAACTGTACACGTTCGTCGGCCAGCCGCAAGAAGATATGTTGACGGGCGTAGAAGTGCCGCTCGTGGCCTCGTTCATCTCCAACACGGGGCCGGTGCTGGACGCCAATGTGACGGCCACCGTGCTTGATCCAGGCGGTACGTCGAAGGTGGTCAAGCTCTGGGACGACGGCAACCACGGCGACGGCGAAGCGGATGACGGCGTCTACGCGAACAGCTATACCGCGACGTCATTCGGCGATCTCGTGCAACTCAATCCTGATCTTGTCGTCGAAGGGGACGAGCCCATGGGCGTCGGCTCCTATCAAGTCACTTTCAAGGCCAAGAAGGACGAAATCGTTCGCGAAGGTCTCGGCAGCTTCGTATTGAACCGCGACAAGGACTCCGACAGCGACGGCCTCCCCGATCGTTGGGAAGAGGAGCATGGTCTCGATCCGAAGAATCGCGAGGATCAGAACTCCGATTTCGATAAGGACGGGCTGCCGGCCTCGTGCGAATACCGCGTCGGCACCGATCCGCGCAACAGCGACACCGACGACGGCGGTCGCTCCGACGGGGCCGAAGTGCAATACGTGCCGGGTCAACTCTGCCGCGCGGTGCGCGATCCGCTTGATCCGGCGGACGATCGCCTGCGCAAAGTGACCGGCATCGTGGCGCTGCCGGAAGCCACGCCGAACGGGAGCCCGCACGTGCGCCTCAAGATCAGTATCCCGGACGATGACTACTTGTTCTCCAGCATTCATCGCCGCCTGCTGAATGAAGACGGCCGGCCGATCGGCGATTGGATCGAGTTGGAAGACGAGTTCCGCGGGCCGGAATTCGAAGACCTTCGCCTGGCCGAAGGGAACTACGAATACCAGATCATCCCCTTCCACTTCGGCGGTGATGGGGAATCCCCGATCGAAGGGCAACATATCTTTTCCAGTCCCGTCCTCGTCAAGAAGGACCCGTACGCGCCGTTCGGCAGCGTGATGATCGACGACGCTGACGGCGAGACGTACAGCCCCTTGGTGACGCTGCGCATCATTGCCGACGATTCCGGGCACGTGCATGATTTCGATCCGGAGCATCAGCCTGCGCCCGGTTCGCCGCTCGAAAAGCTGATGATGAAGATCAGCAATCGCCCGGATTTCGCCGGCGCGGATTGGCAACCGTTCCAGCCAGAAGTGAAAGATTGGTTCCTGGGTCGCTTCGAACCGCTGCAGGAGACGACGCGCTGGGTCTACGTGGCCTTTATGGACGAGGCCGGCAACATCAGCGACGGTCCCATTGCCGACAGTATTCAGGCGCTGCTCCAACCCGGCGACACGTACCCGTTCGATGGCAAGGTGGACATCACTGACCTGAACAACGTGCGGAACAACTTCGGCAGCCAAGGCCAGATCGCCATCCTGATCGGCGATGCCATCGGCGCCTTGAACGGCGCGGTCGACATTAGCGACCTCAACGCGGTCCGCAACAACTTCGGCAGTTTCGTCGACTCGCCTTTGCCGTCGACGGCGCAGCGGCACGCCCCGGAAAAAATCGCAAACCGCGCCATCATCGACCCGACTGCCTCGGATAGGCCGTTGCTGGGGCGAACTGTTGCGACGAATGGCAGCGCCGCGGCGCGCGACGTGCTGTTCGGTCGCTTCACCGAGGTCGGCGTGGACATCGACGCACTGTTGACCGCCCATCGGCATTCGCAAAAGCGGGGCTTGCGCGCATTGAAGTGATGTGCCCACACTCCTGTGCCGTCAACTGTCAAGTTTTGAATCAGTAGTTCGGCGGGGGTGCCTGGGGCTGGGGCGAATCATGGAGGCAACCACGTCGAACCGGCTGGGGCATCGTGGCGACTTGTTGACAAGTCCAACGAATCCCCAGCAGTTGGACCATCGCGACCGCGCAGTCATTGCCCCTGCCCCAGGCACCCGCCGCGATTGTTGATCCGGCGGCCGGTCAGTGACCGGACAATCGCAACTTCCTTTGAGCGACATCATGAATCACAAAGTTTTTGCCGCAATCGTCGGCGGGTTGTTGTTCGGCCAATGCACTACGGCATTGCGCGCGGAGGTCAAGAGCGCGAAGTTCGATACGGAGCGACTAAAATCGCTGCCGTCGGCCATGCAGCGATTCGTCGACGAGCACGAAATCTCCGGCGCGGTTGTTGTCGTCGGCAACGCCGATGGCGTGGCGGCGATTGAAGCGATCGGCCAGCGTGACTTGGCCTCCGGCGAGCCAATGCGCAACGATTCGCTGTTCCGCATCGCTTCGATGACCAAGCCGATCACCGCGATCGCCGTGGCCATGCTCGTCGAGGAAGGCAAGCTGAGCTTCGACGATCCGGTCGAAAAGCACTTGCCGGAATTCCGCGGACAGCGATTGATCGTCGAGCGCGACGGCGAGCGACGCGTCACCGTCCCGGCGCCGCGATCGATTACGATCCGTGAACTGCTGACGCATACCTCGGGCATGCCCGGCGGACCGCCGCCGGGATTGGCGGAACTGTATCGACGGCGCGATCGCACCTTGAACGAAGCGGTGCTCGCCTTTTCGCAACTGCCGCTCGAATTCGAGCCGGGCTCTCGCTGGTCGTACAGCAACACCGGCATCGACACCGCCGGCCGCGTCGTCGAAGCCGTTTCCGGGCAGGGCTTCGAGGAGTTTCTGTCGACGCGATTGTTCCGGCCGCTGGGGATGAACGACACCGTGTTTTATCCCTCGGACGATCAGCGCGGTCGCCTGGCGACGATGTATCGCCGTGACAGCGATCAGCTCCTTCCCGCCGAGGAGAGCCTGATCGAAGTGCCGCGCGAGGCGAAGTACCCCGTGCCGGCCGGCGGGCTTTGCTCGACGGGGCCGGACTTGGCGAAACTGTACCAGGCGATGCTGCGGCTGGGCGAATGTGACGGACATCGCCTGCTCACTCCCGAAAGCGTCGCCGAATTGACGCGGTTGCAAACCGGTTCGCTGGAAACGGGCTTCGTCCCCGGCATGGGTTTCGGGCTCGGTTGGGCATATGTGCGCGAACCGCAGGGCGTAACGGGCGCCCTCTCGCCCGGGAGCTTTGGCCACGGCGGCGCCTTTGGCACTCAGGCTTGGATCGACCCCCAGCGTGGCTGGTTCGCGATCCTGCTGATCCAACGTGTTGGCCTTCCGAATGCGGACGCATCGGCAATGCGTGGAATTCTGCAAGCACAGGCGGCCGGTGCGATCTCGCCTTGACGTCGGACTCGCAGACACTGGCGCGCTGCGCGGCAAACTAATTCCGCCGCCCCTTTGCCAACTTGGCTCGGACGGCGTTAGAATCGTTATGGTCGCTCGATCCAGCGCGCAACCGGGGCGGAGTTCTCGTCTCGGGCCAATTCCTTTGCGCTGGAATTGGGGCGTCGCAAATTACAATGCAAGGAATTGACCTTGCTGAGCGCAGCCCGGGCCTGAACAGGGTAACGGGCCGCCGCGTAGAAACCAACTCACTTGCTTTTCTTCGTCGCCCGGGATTGGCGCAACCCGGGCCTCGCGATTGTCGCCAGGGCAAAGGAATTAGCAGCATGAATCGCTTCATTTCGAAACTCCTGGCCGTTGCCCTGGCACTTTCGCCAGCGGCTTGGCAGAGCGTCTCGGCGGCCCCTTTGGCGACGGAGGACGTGCTGCCGACCGCGCCCGACGATCCGTCGAAGAAACAATACAAAGAGATCCAAGACGCCGTCGTCAAGTTCCAAGCCGGCGACTTGGATGGCACGTTGACGCTCTTGGAGCAGGCGCACGAAAAATATCCCGAGCTGGCGCCGGCGCAGATCCTGCTGGCGCAGATGTTTTTCAAGGCGATGAGTTCCACGACCGGCCAGAAGCAAGCGCAGCTGCTGACCTACGGCCGGGGAGCGTTGGAACGAGCCGTGGAGAAAGACAAGAACGACCCGGACGCGTATCTGTTCCTCGGCGACCTGGCCTTTGCCCAATCGCGGCTCACGGAAGCGGAGCTGCTGTTTACCAAAGCGAACGACCTCACGAATGCCATGGACGCGGCCAACCCGCGTAAGGCCGATTTGCACAAGCGCTGCCTGGCCGGAAACGCCTCGGTGGCCGAAGCGCGGAGCAACTTGGACGAAGCCATCAAGCTGTTGACCGAACTGGCGGAAACCTCGCCGGACAATCCATTGGCCCACTATCGCCATGGGCAGGTCTTGTTCAAGAAGAAGGAAGCCCGCAGCGCTTTCGAGGCCTTCAAGAAGGCCGTGGCGATCAAGGCCGATTTGGGCCCCGCCGGCATCGTCATGGCCCGCCTGTTCGAGCAAGCGGCGCAACAAGGAGACGCGGCCGCACGCAAGTCGGCGGACGACTGGATCGCCTACTCGATCTCGGCCAAGCAGGGTGGGAAGGATCCCTTGTCACACCTGGCGGTGGCGCGGATGTACTGGGATCGCGACGACGTCGCCAACGCGAAGAAGCACGCCGAGATTTCGCTCGGTCTGGATCCGAATTCCAAGGAGTTGAAGCTGCTCCTGGGGCTGATCGCTCGTTACGAAAAGGATTTGCCGACAGCCGAAAAGCTGTTCGAGGAAGTTTACAAATCTGACCCGAGCAACTTTGCCGCGGCGAATCAGTTCGTGATTTCGTTGATCGATCAGGACGATGACACCAGAAAAGGTCGCGCCTTAGTCATCGCCGAAGCCAACATGAAGGACCACCAGAGCACCAATTTCGCTCCCACCGCAGCGGCCACGCTGGGTTGGGTCTACTACCGGCTCGGTCGTACGCAGGACGCCCAAAAGATGTTGCAATCGGCCATGCAGGCCGGGCGCGGCAATATCTCAGGCGACACCGCTTACTACGTCGCAAAGATCCTCATCGACAGCGGCCGGGCCGACGACGCTAAGGCCCTGCTGAAAACGACGTTGCAGGGCAAGGGACCATTCCCGTACCGCACCGACTGCCAGGCGATGCTGGCTCAGTTGGAGAACTCGTCGACGCCGGTGACACCGGACACGACTCCGGCCACGGATTCGAGTTCGCCGCCGAATTAGTAAGCGCGCCTTCCCTGGGCTTAAGTGGCGATGTTAATTCAGTCTTTCAGCCCCGCTGCTTTCCTGGCAAAGCAGCGGGGCTTTTTTCGCGCTTGTACGGATAGCGGCCTTGGCGTATCCTCCCGCCGCGCTGTAATGGATTGCGGCGCGCGAAATGCGCACATTTCCTATCCTGCCAAGCCATGGCTATGGGCCGATTGCGAGCCACGGTCGCCGTCCTGATCGCTTTCCTTGGCGTGTCATGCGCTGGGTGCGCGACTTTGTTTTCGTCGGACGATGGCAAAGCATCGCTCGAGCCGCAGGCCAAGGATGTCGCAGCCAGCCGAGACCAGGAATCAGCGGTGAAACCCGCGTTGGGCGCAGCTCAGCCGCCTTTGATGGCAACGGGCGCTTTGCCGGCGCAGTCCCAGGCGCCGCCTCCATCGCCGGAGCAATTCGTCGGGCAGTTGCCAGGCCTCGACCCAGCCACGCAGGCGCGATTGCTCGCCGATCTTAAGCAAACTGATCCGGCCCATTGGCCGCAGTTGCTGCAAGCGTTTCGAGTCGCTGCCGGTCGCGGCGCGAACCCGCGTCCTACGGGTGAACTGCCCCCACAATCGACGGTCGATGGTTCTCCCGCGATGGCGGCAACCGCTGACGTCTCCTCAAAACTGCGCGAGCATCCCTATCATCCGTCCGAGCGCCCCGCGGCGCCGACAACACCGCCCACGTCGACTTTGCCTGGTGAGCCTCCGACCGGGGGACTTGCCCAGGCGTTCGCGGCGAATCGCGATCCCCGAGCAGCCTTGGCGACATTGAACGATCCGCTCGACGGCGACACTTCCGCCGTACGTCAAGTCAGCTATGAAAGCTCCGCTTCGAGCAATGCCCAGAGCGCCGAACAAGCAATCAGCGCCGCGATTCGCGAGTTGGAGGCCTCGGGCGATCATGCCGTGGCAGGTTCCCAGGAAGCGGCGCGCCGGCAAATCGAACTGCGACTGCTGTATCTGGCCGCCGGACGGCGCGACGATTCACTGAAACCGATTCCCGGCCTGACCTCCGCCGAGCAGGAGTTTTGGTCGTCGCAACTGTACGCGTTGTCGGCCTGGCTCGACGCCGAAAAAACGCCCGCCGCCGATCGCCGCGCGAATGAGGCGCTCGCGCATCTGGATCGCGCGCGGGGCAAACTGGCGGAGATCGGCACGCTGCAAGTTCGCAGTCCGGAATTCTGCACCCGCGTCGACGGTTTTGGCGCGTTCACGAAGTTCAAGGAGAACGTGTTCAAACCGTCGCAAGAAGTGGTGCTGTACGTCGAGTTGGAGAATTTCCACTGCGACTCGACCGACGGCGGCTATCGCACGGCCCTTAGTAGCCGGTATCGCATTCTCGACAGCCAAGGTCGGCAGGTCACCGAGTATGAGTTCCCGGCCATCGAGGAAGTTTGTCAGAACCGTCGCCGGGACTACTACATCTCCTTCCGCGTGACGATGCCAGGGCGCGTGTACGACGGCCGCCACACGCTACAATTGACCGTCGAGGACACGCTCGGCAAAAAGGTCGGGCAGACCTCGATCGAATTCGCGATCAAAGAGTAAGCCGGCCGACGCGATGCCCACCGAGCGCTATGACCTGATTGTCGCCGGCACGGGCGCCGTGGGGAGTGCCGCCCTGTGGCAGGCCGCCCAGCGCGGACTGCGCGTCCTTGGCATCGATCGCTTCCCGCCGGGGCATGATCGCGGCAGTTCGCACGGCCGCACGCGGATCATTCGCCACGCGTACTTTGAGCACCCGGACTACGTGCCGCTCCTGTTGCGCGCCTATGAACTCTGGGCCGAGTTGGAAAACGCCCGCGGCGAGCAACTCTTACGGCAGACGGGCCTGCTGCAAGTCGGCCCGGCCGATGGCTTTGTCGTCAACGGCGTCGTCGAAAGCGCCCGGCGCCACGGCCTGCACGTGGAAGCCCTTTCCGCCGACGACTGCCAGCAACGCTTTCCGGCCTTTCGCATTCCGCCCGATCACGTCGCCGTCTTCGAGCCCAAGGCCGGCTTCCTCCACGTCGAACGCTGCGTGATCGCCCAAGCGGAGGAAGCTCAACGGCTAGGGGCCGTTCTACGCCTGAACGAGACGGTGCAAAGTTGGCAGCAGCGTGGCGATCACGTTATCATTCAGACCGACCAGCAGGAATACAGCGCCGCGCGGCTAATCATTTCGGCCGGCGCTTGGGCCGGGCAATTGCTCGCGGAACTTGACATCCCGCTGACGGTGCGGCGCAAACCGGTCTATTGGTTCGAGCCGCGTGATGAGCGTTACGACGCGGACCAAGAGTGCCCGGCGTATCTGTTCGAAACACTTGCGGGCGTATTCTACGGTTTCCCGCGCATCGACGAGCACGGCGTGAAAGTTGCCGAACACTCCGGCGGCGAAGCAGTCGCCGATCCTCTGACCGTCGATCGCTACGATCGCGCCTCCGACCGGGAACCGTTACTTCGATTCACCGCCGCGCACCTGCCGGGCGTCACCGACCGCGTGCTCGGACACAGCGTCTGCCTGTACACGATGTCGCCAGATGAGCATTTCATCGTCGACTGTCATCCCGATTTCCCCGCGGTGGCCTTCGCCGCCGGCCTCTCCGGCCACGGCTTCAAATTCGCCCCGGTTCTGGGACAAGCCTTGGTCGAACTGGCAGTTAACGGCCGGACGGATTTGCCAGTGGAATTCCTGTCGCTGGGACGCGACGGTTTGTCCCGCCCAAGTGAACCGTCCCGGCGGGACTCATGAACCGGTTTTTCCACCCTTGTCGCCCGTCGGTCTAGCCGCTACATTGCTGGTTTCCCTTGGGCCGATTCCCGGTCGAACGGGGGGCCGTTGCCTGTCGGATAATGGTTTGTCTGACACGGGCGGCGATTTCCGCTTTGAAGGATGGGATTGAGATGCTTTCGCAGAAGTCGTACGTCGCCAAGCCGGGTGAAGTCGAGCAGAAATGGCTGCTCGTCGACGCCAAGGACAAAATCGTCGGTCGCCTGGCCTCCGACATCGCCGTGATCCTGATGGGCAAGCACCGCCCAACCTATACGCCGCACACCGATACCGGCGACTTCGTCGTGGTCACCAACGCGGAACGCGTGGTGTTCACCGGCAAGAAGTGGGACCAGAAGCGCTACACCTGGTACACCGGCTACACGCGGCAGAAGAGCGAGTCGGCCGCCGAGCGGCTCGCCAAGCAGCCGGAGACGATTCTCCGCGAGGCGGTCCGCCGGATGCTGCCGAAGAACAAGCTCGCCACGAAGATGTTGGACAAGCTCAAGGTCTATAAGGGTCCTGAGCATCCGCATCAGGCCCAGAATCCCCAGCCCGTCGAGTTGGCGGTCAGCTAAGGGTCGATTTCCCGTCTCAAATCATTTACGCATCGCTTAGAGGATCGTCCGTCGATGGCCAACGCCACTGCAGATTCGCTCGGAACTGGACGCCGTAAGACCTCAGTCGCCCGCGTGCGCATTCGCCCGGGTTCCGGCAAGATCACGATCAACAAACGGCCGCTCGACGATTTCTTCCACAACGTGAAGGATCGGGCTGCGGTGCTGGCCCCGCTGGAAACCACGGGCCAGGTAGAGACGGTCGATGTGATCATCGACGTCAAAGGCGGCGGCATGACCGGTCAATCGGGCGCCTGCAAGCTCGGCATCGCCCGGGCCCTGAAGGGCCATAGCAGCGAGATGGAAGCCGCGCTCCGCCAGGCGAGCATGCTGACTCGCGACGGCCGCATGAAAGAACGCAAGAAGTACGGCCTCCGCGGCGCCCGCCGTGGCACGCAGTTCTCGAAGCGTTAAACTTTCAGTCGCAGCTCCCATACGATTAACGACCCCCGCGCGGCAATCGCCCGGGGGTCTTTTCGTTGGCATAGTCGCCTTTCGCGGTGCGAAAGGCGCCTGTGGAGCGTGAACCCAAAATTGGGGTTCAACGAAACACTATCCCGACGCGCGACTTCGCGCACGTCGTGCGCGAGGCGGCACGACGTCCCAGGCCAGGCCGACGCATTTGAGGGCCAGGATCATCAGGTAGGTCGTGTCAAGCTCCCACCAGCGGTGCTGCACGGTCGCGCTCGCGGGATCCCAATGGTGGTTGTTGTGCCAACCTTCGCCATTCGCCAGCAGGGCCACGAGCCAGTTGTTGCGGCTGTTCTCGTCCGTGTCGTGCGTGCGATACCCGTAGAGATGCGTCAACGAGTTGACGCTCCAGGTAATGTGCCAAACGGCAACAGTCCGCAGCAGCACGCCCCAGATGACCAGGCTGGCGCCCCATTGGCTCGAAGCCGCCCAGGAATCGCCCATCGCCAGCCCCAAGCACAAGCCGCAAAGGTAGTAGGCAAGTGCCTGCGTTAGATAAATCCACATGACCCAGAGCGGCCGCTTCTCGAGCGCCATGAAGAACGGATCGCTCAGTACGTCTTGGGCGTATTTGTGATACACGCCGATGCTGTGATTCGTCGGATTGCGTCGAAACAGCCAGCCGATGTGCGACCAGCCGACGCTATCGAACGGCGAATGCGGATCTTCCATTTCGTCGGAATGGCGATGGTGCATCCGGTGCGTCGCGACCCAGCGCCCAGGCGTGTCTTGCATCGAGCAAAGCGCGATGACCGACAACACGCGCTCGAAAAACGGGTAGGTGCGAAAGCTCCGATGGGACAACAGTCGGTGATACCCGATATTGATGCCGAAGCAGCCGAAAAAGTGGACGCCCACGAACATCACCGCCACGCCCGTCCAAGAAAAAAACCAGGGCACTGTCGCCAACAAAGCCAGCGCATGAATAGCGACAATCGGCAGGAAATAGGGCCAAAACAGCGGGAGCTTCAGGAGCGAAGGGTTCTGCGGACGGGAAAAATCGACCGTTGCCGCCGTGATTGCTTCCTGCATCACACTCACCAATCTGAGTCAGAAGTTTCCGCTGCGAACTCCGCTCGCATCTGCTAGCATCGCTAGCGCCGGACAGCACGAGATGTTTGAAGTCTATAGAGTTCTCGCAATTCGCGATACAGCTGCTTGGTTGCATATTGCGGCCGGAGCGCCGAATACCACGCCGACAACCAGATCGATGTCAGTGATGTTGAGCGTTCGCCGTCCAATCCGCCGCGAAACGAATCAGCGCTGCAGGCCAATGAGCGCGGCGCCGAACCCAATGCAGCAGATGCCCAGCCACGCGATCGGCGCGGGGCGTTCGTTCAGAAATAGTGTCGCGAACACTGCAACGAGTACCACGCTTAGTTTGTCGATCGGCGCCACTTGCGACACCGCGCCGGCCTTAAGCGCTCGAAAGTAGCAAAACCAAGACGCGCCGGTCGCCAATCCCGACAGGATGAGGAACAGGCCCGCACTGGGAGGCAGCGTCAGCGGACTGCGCCACTTTCCCAGACCCCACACCAGAAAAGCCAACACGGCGAAGATCACGGCAGTGCGGATCAGTGTGGCGTAGTCGGCGTCGACTTCCTCCAAGCCTACCTTTGCAAAAATAGCCGTCAGCGCGGCAAATACTGCGGACAACAGCGCCCAAAAAAGCCAGTGGTCGGTGATTGACATAGTGATCGGCCCGCCAAAACTGCGGGAGTGGACGCCGGACGTGCGACGGACGCTGTTTGGCGGGGATCGCCCCGCGCCAATACCAGACGGTCAGCAAAGGGCCGCAGAAGGACGACGCTAACTATAGCATCGTAACCGGTCGCGAAAGAACGTTGACCGTAATTCCAGGTGCACTCACGGGACCGCAATCCAATGACGGCTGGCGGAGCGGTACGGATGATTGCCAATAGGCTGAACGGAGAGGACAGGATTCGAACAAGTACGAAAAACACGGCGAAAATGTGGGTTTCCCATGAACGCGGCGCAGAATCCGGCGCAGTTGACTCGCGAATTGACGATTTGGACCTTCGATTGGCGGCCATCATTGACGCATGGCAGACATTGCCCGAGGCCGTGCGAGATCAAATCCTCGCCCTAGTTCGCGACGTGGCCACCTAGCGTCGGAGTAAGCGGTGCCGGAGTAAGCCCCCTGGCGTGGCGTAGGGCGGCCGGAGAGGCTCTCCAGCGGGCGATACGCACAACTGTAGAGACTTCGACGGCCGACATCCCGACGCCGCCAGCCGGCCCACCCCGGGGGGTACGCGCCCCCAAATCAAGTCGGTGCCATTCGTATGGGCGTATCAGAGGTTTTTCAATTTTTGCGGTATAGGTACTTCGCCGCCGCCGGCTCACCCAACAGAGATCTTCGATTAAATGCCCTTGTGGCTGTCACAACTCGCAATATGACGCGAATAAAGTACCAGACGCGGCTAGTGAGCCTGCTCCAACGGTAACCTAGTCATTCGGTTTTCATCCCCCAGTAATCCCCTTCGCGGCCGGAGTCCACGCCATGTCCCACACGGAAACGTACCATCGGACGTTCTTGCCGGACGGACCGTTCGAGAGCTTCGAGTCAGCGCACGGAAGAAAAGAAAAGAAGGTCCAGTGGCCGGACTTTGGTCCCCAGCAGCCGAGTCAGTTTCCCAATTTTCCGCAGAATCAAGTCACACCTCCCAAAACTCCGGCTGGATACCAGCCAATTAAGCCCTTTCCGGCCCAAAATCCTCAACCGGCGGTGAATCCGTACCCGGCACCTACCGGAAAGCCTTACTTGCGCACACAAGGACGATTTCGGATCATCCAGACGGATGGCGCAGGTTCATACAACGAAATCTGGGTCGTCGAAAAAGAGGATCAGAAATTCAATACCGTGGCCACCCCCTGGGAACAAGTCAACAGCAAACTGCTGCCGGGAGGACATACATTCGATCCGGTCGTCAACAAAAACCTTACAGTCGTTGGTTACGTCGGCGCTGTGTACGACAACCACATTTACGTTCCCAGTAGCTCCAAAGAGATCATTGAGAAGTTCCCCGACTTGGATCAGAACGTAGAGACGTTTCCTGAGTCGCACTTCGTGGCAGCTTTTCAGCAGCCTGGCTTTCGACAATGGGGCACATGGGACCCAAAAGAGTTGTGGTTCGTGGCGACCGACCCCGATGGTCACATCACGGCCGCCGAACACTTGGGCGGAACCAGCAATGCCGAGTCGGTGGCGAATCCGGATATTCGTTTCCTATTGCGTGTCCTCCCCGCGCTCCTCGGGAAACTGGTGCTGGTGGTCGGCACCGTAGGTGGCAAGCGGTTGCTGACGCGACTCGCCCGCCGGCGCGGGATGAACGCCTCCACCACAGGTGGCTCATCCGGCGGCAGACGAGGTGGTGGCATTCCCGGGGGTCCAGGCGCGATGGGAGGCAAGGCCGGCAAATTAACGGGAACTCCAGTTCATCATCCCAAGGTGACGGGGAGCATCGGGTCCACCGATGCGGAAGCGATTGCTCGCGAAAGGGAAGCGATGATGCGTTATGCGGATTCAGGCAATGTAAAACACGTTTGGATGGACGATGCCGCTCGTCCGAAATTCGGCGTAGCCGCGCATGGCGAGAAGTACCCCGACGTGACGGCTGAATTTAACAACGGAACCTGGGGGCTCGCCGAAGGCAAGGGAACGGATGTCACCAAGATGATCCAGCAGTTCGAGCGAGCAGGCCGAGTTCCAGAACTGACGGGAAAGATCGCCCGTCAAGAAGTTGTGGTGCAGCGGCTGAAGCCCCTTACTCATCCTGATGGTGGCACGTTTCAGATGGTAGGCCCCAATTTCGCCACTGGCAAGGAATATGGTTGGGCGTTGATGGACGTATCATCGCTGCCGGCGAAGCCTTTGATCGTCAATGGCATTCCGATCAAGGTGATCGTTATGGGAATTCCTGAATCTCAAGGCCTGAGACCATAACAGTCCTTCCAAGTCAATGTGCATATTTGCGAACCAGCCAACGCTACATGGGTGACGAAATCACGTTGCTTTTGCTGCTCGAGGCTGTGCGGGGTCGGATCGTCGATCTAGTTCAGAATGCGCCCACCCATCCGTCGGAGTGAGGGTGGCCTCTGTTGGCACCCAGCGTGACGCAGGGCGGCCGGGGGAGCAGACAGCGGCATTCGCGGTCCCACCGACTCGTCCGCCCTGTCAATCGACGACAGAGGCCACGCGACGGCCCACCCCGGGGGCAGGCCCCCCAAATCGTTATGCCCTTATTTGTATGTTCGGGTCGCCGAGTTTTTTGTTTTTTCGGAATTGCGACCAACCCAACGGCCAATTGGCAGGGGCCTCCGATTCAGGCGATACTTTGCGTTCGCCTGCTAACGCGGTTAGGATCGCAGGCGGCTCTTTTGCAGAGACCCGTCGCGACTAAGGGGGCAGGCCATGCGAGTGGCGTTTGCGCTGTGCGCTTTGATGGTTGTGTCGACGCTCATTGAGACCCGGGCAGCGTCAATCGTCGCCGTAGGGCCACTGGACCGAGACACGGTTACGGAGCTGTTTGGCATCTCTGCCGACGGCAGCGTCGTGGCCGGACGCAGTTGGCGGGGCAGCGGCC
>Ga0163153_10004937_pt1 | contig 16254 bp, 14 predicted proteins | sample OliLakLV19MP6IB1_FD_148629 | JGI IMG/M metagenome (GOLD analysis project Ga0163153, IMG submission 148629) | Freshwater microbial mat bacterial communities from Lake Vanda, McMurdo Dry Valleys, Antarctica - Oligotrophic Lake LV.19.MP6.IB-1 | ecosystem: Environmental > Aquatic > Freshwater >... | reverse complement strand
GCTTAACCGTGTGGATCCGTCGAAGCGACTGGCCAAACACCAGCCTGCCGGTTGGCGGGTGCGAGGCGAGACCCAAATAACCAGGCTAAGCATGTAGTCCTGACTGTGGCGGGCTTGCGGACGCGGGTTCGATTCCCGCCGCCTCCACCATATTATGTTCCAGAGCTGCCCGGAGAATTCCAAAAGAACAGATAAGTAGTTGAAAAAACTTAAAATTATCTTCTAAGGGATACTAAGTTCATCCATTGCATTCCGCAAAACTTGTGGCTACCATTGTGGCTATCAAGGTAAATAGAACTGCGGAGTAGAGCATTGATGTGGCTATCGTGAATCACCCTCCCAAGACTGCCAGAACCGGGCACAGCACAAATAAGCTGAGCGACCGGGCTATCAAGGCATTCATCACCAATACGAAGGCCGGAAAGGCTCATTCGACCACGCTGGCCGACGGCGGCGGAATGTTCCTGGTCTTCACTCCCGCCGGCACGCCGGTCTGGCGTATCAAATATAGGTACCCGGACCCGGAAAAAGGGACCGTCCAGCGGCAATATGCCATCGGCGTCTATCCTGAGATCAGTCTTGAAGCCGCGCGCATCGAGCGGGAGGCCATTCGCGCCCTTCTTCGCGAGGGGAAGGACCCGGTCAAGGCGCGCCAGGTCAACAAGGCCGCCGCCGCGATCGCAAATGACCAGACATTCTCCACGGTCATGCACGATTGGCTCGAAAAGCAGAAGAAGGACTGGAGCGCGATCCACTACACGAAGTCCAAGCAGGCCCTTGAACGCGACATTGAGCCGCGCTTGGGCAAGCTTCCCGTGGCCGAGATTTCGCCGGCGATGATCGCGACGACCATCGAAACCGTCCTCAATCGCGGCGTGCGCGATACGGCCGCCAAGATTCTGCAGCACGTAAGCGGCATCTTCCGGCTCGCAGCGGCGCGCGGCATGCGCAGCGACAATCCCGCGGTCCCGGTGCGCGAGATCCTGCCCAAGCCGGAAAGGCGAGGTCGCAGACCCGCCCTGCTCACCTTCGCCGAACTGGGCGACGCGCTGCGACGCGCAGAAATCGCCAGACTGTCACCTGCCGTGCGCATGGCGCATCGCCTGTGCGCATTTACGGTCGCGCGCATCACCAACATCGTCGAAGCCAGGTGGACGGAATTCGACCTCGATGCGACGCCTGCGACGTGGATTATTCCGCGAATCCAGATGAAGTCCAAAGAGCCGCTGTACAATCACAAGATCGTGCTCGGGCCAGCAATCGTCGAGGAACTTCGCCAGTGGCGCCGCCTTGTGGGAAATACCGGATATCTTTTCCCGTCCCCGGCCGGCCAAAAGCAAAAGCACATCAGTCGCGAATCCGTTGAGAAGGCGTATCGAGAGACTCTGCGGCTACGCGACAAGCATTGCCCGCATGGGTGGCGCTCGGCGTTGTCCTCCATCGCTCGAGACAGCGGCCGTGAGCGTGAGGTCATCGAGCTCACGCTGGATCATATCCAAGATGATGAGGTCGCTCGAGCGTACGACCGTGGGGAGCGCCTCGTAAAGCGCATCGAGTTGATGACGTGGTGGAACGAACAGCTTGTGAAGGCGCAGCAGGAACCGGCCTGAGCAACGCGTGCGCCGTGGCTAACTTCTGCTTCCGCTACTCGACCACCTTTTTCTAAGCATCACAAGAAACTCTTCCACAGCGGGCGATAGGGAGGCACCCCGCCTGCGGATCACCGCAATCGTTCGTACGACTTGCGGCTCTATCAGGGGCCTGCTGACTAGCTTTGGATGCCGCCCGCCGGATAATGCCAGCGCGGGAACTGCGATGACACCAATTCCTGCCTCTGCCATGCCAAGACCGGTCCAGGTCGAATGCTGTACCTCGTAAGCCCAGCGTTGCTTGACGTTCTGAGCCGGAAAACCGAAGTCCAATGTAGACCGATTCCCGCTTAGTCGACCCACCGCAATCACCCGGTGTGATTCTAAATCTGACCATTTGACCTTTTTCAGCGCCGCAAGCGGATGATCCTTGCGGCAAGCCAGCACGAACGCTTCGTCGAATAGAGGTTCGGTCTCGATTTCTGGTTCATCATCGGTACCGATGTGGGTAATACCGAACTCCGCCTCTCCACGGACTACTGCCTGCAAGACCTCGTTGGCATGCCCATCAAGGATGCGAATTTGGTTGTCAGGATGCTTCGCGCTGTACTGACTGATAACCGGGGGGAGAAGGTGTATTGCCGGCGTCGGCACACAGGCGAGCGTCACATGACCACTACCACTACGCCCCATGTCTCGTAGGCCATCCATCAGACTGCCAAGCTCTCCAATCAAGCGACGAGCCCTAGGCAAGAAATCCCTGCCAACAGTGGTGAGCGTTACGCGACGAGTTGTCCTGTTGAGCAGACGAACCCCTAGATTGCCTTCGAGTTTGCTAATCCGCATCGAAAGCGCCGATTGCGACAATGAGAGCACTTCGGCAGCTTGGTGAAATGTGCCTCGATCTGCGATTTCAACAAAAGCTTGCAGGCCGCCTGTATCTATACTCATCATCTATACTCATCAACAAAATAGAACAATTATTTAAATAATATCATTATACTAATCAGTAGGCTCGTCGGATAATTATTCAGCAGCCAGCTTTACCATTAACCAGCAATGATTAATTGTTGCAGCATCTACTTTCTCAAAAAAATAATAACCACTCACGCGGAGGATATCCACAATGCCCATCTTTGGAAATGTAGTCACATTAATAGCGCTAGGGAGTCTGTTTACAGCACCCACTGTGGGTATCGCAGCAGATAAATATCCTAGTAGACCCATACGCTTCATTGTGCCCTTTGTTGCTGGCGCTGGGACCGACATTACTGCACGCACCATTGCCGCGAAAATGACTGACTCCTTCGGCCAGCAGGTCATCGTCGACAACCGGCCGGGGGCCGCCGGCAACATAGGCATGGATCTCAATGCAAAAGCCGCGCCCGACGGCTACACCATAGCCTTGGTGTCCGCATCTCACTCAGTCAATCCGGCCTTGCGTAAAAACATGCCTTACAACCTTGAGCGGGACCTCGCACCGATCTCTCAAGTTACTGCCCAGCCTTATTCCCTCACAGTCAACTTATCGATCCCTGCGAAGACGGTTAAGGAAATGATTGCGCTGATGCAAGCGAAACCCGATTTTTACACGTACGGTTCTTCCGGAACCGGAGGACTCAGCCATCTTGCCGGTGTGCTCTTTGGTTCGATGGCCAAAGTAAATTGGGTACATGTGCCATTCAGGGGAGGCGCTGCCGGAATCACCGCCATGCTCGGTGGTCAAATTCACTCCCAGTTCGCGACCATCATTGGGACGCTGCCTCACGTCAAGGCGGGGAAACTGCGGTGGATTGCCGTCAGCACGCCCAAACGATCGGCCGCGGCACCCGATCTACCAACGATCAGTGAAGCTGGATTACCCGGATATGACATCTCTGGTTGGTACGGCGTACTCGCGCCTGCAAAAACGCCAAAACAAATAATTAATCGCCTGAATCAAAGTATCTTAGACGCGCTCAAATCACCCGATGTCGGTCCGCGCTTTGCGGCTGACGGCTCAGAACCTGTCGGCAGTTCACCTGCTGAGTTCGCAGCGCACATCAAACGTGAAATCGCCAAAAATGCGGAAATCGTAAAAGCCGCAGGTATGACGGCTGAATGACCGTGATGGCGAACCAAACCGCCACTGACCAAGTAAAGGAATCGGATATGTCGATCGCACTGGAAATCGCCAAAAAAGCTTGCGCAATACGCTACGAAACGTTGCCGCCCGAGGCTGTGCATTGGGCCAAAATCGGCATACTCGACACCGTTGCCGTGACGATACTGGGCAGTCGCGACAACTCCACACGCATGGTGGAGCAAATCACGGACTTCGATTCTTCAGGTCCAAGTCTGCTTTTCGGCTTCGACCGTGGTACCGACCCACTCACTGCCGCACTGGTCAACGGTACTGCCGCCCATGCGCTGGATTTTGATGACTGTAACAATACGTTCTGCGGCCATCCCTCGGTGCCCATCCTGCCAGGATTGTTCGCTCTCGCTGATCAAGTCGGGGCAACGGGACGCGATTTCATCGCCGCCTACGTGGCGGGCTTCGAAACCGAATGCAAGATTTCAATGGGGGTCAACCTTCATCAGTACGTGAAGGGCTGGCACCCGACAGTCACTGTCGGGATTTTCGGTGGAGCCGTCGCAGCAGCTCATTTGATGCGGTTGACAGAGGAACAAACTGCCACCGCCCTTGCCATCGCCACATCGATGGCGGCTGGCATCAAATCCAACCTGGGCACCATGACCAAGCCGCTGCATGTGGGCAATTGCGCGCGCAATGCCCTGTTTGCCGCGATGCTCGCGCGCCAAGGTTTTACGGCTAATCCGATGGCATTCGAACATAAACACGGTTATTTCAATGTCTTCAATGGCGAAGGCAATTTCGATATCGCCAGAATTCTCCCGCACTGGGCTGACCCGCTCGACATCGTGTCGCCCGGCATCGCGGTCAAGCAATATCCCTGTTGCGCAAGCACGCATCCGGCCATAGACGCCATGCTTGAACTCATCAGCGAGCACGGTCTTACACCGGAGAATGTTGAAAAAATCGAGTCGTACACTCACTCGCGCCGCCTCGAACATACCAACCGGCCCGATCCGGTGAGTTCGGTTGATGCCAAATTCAGCGTCTATTACGCCGTATCCCGCGCGCTGGTCGAAAAACGCGTCGTTGCCGAGCACTTCGAAGGCGATGCCTATCTTGATCCCAAGGTACGTTCCATCATGGCACGCATGACCGCCACACCCTATACAACGGCGCAATTTCCCGCCGAGAACCATTTCGGCGCCGAATTGCGCGTGACCCTCAAGGACGGTACGCTGCTCACCAAAAAAGTTGATCAACCGCACGGGCGCACATCAGCCAATCCGCTGTCAACGGCACAGCTCAGGGAAAAGTTCGACAACTGCGTCCAAGATATCATCCATAACGACAACATCGAACCGCTGTACCAAGCGATACAAAGATTCGAAAATCTCGCAGATACGCGCTTGATGACAACGCTAATTTCATCGCGCAAGATGGCAACCCGCGATATGGCGGCATAAAACCTCTTTCCCAAACACAAAGCAGAAAGGCGAAACACAACATGGAGCAGTTTGACGTAATCGTAGTAGGCAAAGGCAATGCAGCGCTCTGCGCAGCACTTGCCGCACACGATCAAGGCGCTAGCGTCGCGGTATTGGAAGCTGCCAATGAGGACGAGTCCGGCGGCAACACCCGTTTTGCCGGTGGCGTGATGCGCTTCGCCTACTCGGGTGTAGAGGATTTGAAGAAGGTCACCGATATCACAGACGACGAAGTCGTGAATAGCGATTTCGGCACGAATACGCGTGAAGAATTTCTCGACAAAATTCATCAGCTGACTAGCTACCGCACCGATCCCGACCTGTCCGAGATGCTGGTCAACAACAGTCTAGATATCATGGTGTGGTTAAGATCAAAGGGGGTGCGCTTCATCCCCAACTGGGGGCGTCAATCTGCTGTGGTAGACGGCAAGCGTAGATTTTTTGGCAACATGCCAATCGAGGTCTCTGGCGGCGGATCCGGACTGGTACAGTTCCTCGACAAGGCAGCTCAAAAAGCTGGCATCAAGGTATTGTACGAAACTCGTGCTATCAAGCTACTCTACGACGGCGCAATCGTCAGTGGCGTGCAAGTACGCCAACAAGGTAAGTCCTTTGAAATGAAAGCCAAATCGGTAATACTTGCCTGTGGAGGCTTTGAAGCTAATCCCGAAATGCGCGCGCGTTATCTCGGGCCAGGCTGGGAACTGGCAAAAGTGCGTGGCACTCGCTTCAATGTTGGCGACGGCATCCAAATGGCACTAAACATTGGTGCGGCACCCTACGGCAACTGGTCAGGCTGCCACGCCACTGGGTGGGACCGTTACGCGCCGGAGTTCGGCGATGTCAACGTCGGTGACCAATTCCAGAAGCATAGTTACATTTTCGGACTGCTGATCAATGCCAACGGCAAACGCTTTGTTGACGAAGCAGCGGATTTTCATGCGTTTACCTATGCCAAGTACGGTGCCGAAGTACTGAAACAACCGGGCCAGTTCGCTTGGCAGGTGTTTGATTCCAAAGTTACTAAGTTGCTGCGTTCTGAATACCGCATCAAGTTCGTAACCAAGGTCAGCGCGAATTCTCTGGAAGAACTCGCACCGCAACTCGAAGGCGTAAACGCTGAGCAATTTCTGAAAACCGTACGCGAGTACAACGCCGCGGTGAAGAAAAATGTGACGTTCAACCATGTAATCAAGGACGGCAAAGGTACGGTCGGCATCGAACCTCCGAAATCGAACTGGGCGCAGGCACTCGACACTCCGCCGTTCGACGCCTATGCCACGACCTGCGGTATCACGTTTACCTTTGGCGGACTGCGCATAGACAAGGAATCGGGCCAAGTGCTCGACACCAACCATTTGCCGATCCCTGGGCTATATTGCGCAGGCGAGATGGTCGGTGGTCTATTTTATTTCAACTACCCCAGTGGCACCGGCTTGGTCTCCGGCGCAGTATTCGGAAAACTGGCCGGCACTTCTGCCGGACAGAACGCGAAATAGTAATCGCATCGCATGTCTACACAAAAGCTGTCGTTTCTCAACTAAACCACGCGCAGCTTCGCGAGTTTTGGCGTTACATTGAAATACGGTAACTATTTAGCACCGATGGATTGTACACGGTTGAAGAATTCTAGATACTTCAGGTCATGGATGAACGACCGGACCTGTGCTATGCGAATTCCCAATTTTTCAGTTTAATGCGAATTGCGCATCCGGCGCAGTCTTGCGCGCAATGCTGGTCGTGATAGCGTTCGGCCCATGCGTGATTTACTCATTCTTGCCATCCACCTGGTTGTAACCTTCGCAAAGCTCCTTCGCCCGGGCGGTGCACGCACCGTCGCAGCAGAGGCCTTACAGGAGTGTCGATCTGTTCCGCGTCGAATCAATTTTGCTGCGCAGCCATTGGGTGATGCTGGTGATGGACGTTTTCACCCGTCGCATCGTCGGCTTTGGTGTAGAGCCCGCATACATTGAGGGTGCCTCGGTTTGCCGAATGTTCAATCACGTAATTTCAGGCCAGCCATTACCGACACGCCTCAGCACGGACAACGATCCGCTCTTTCGCTTTCACCGGTGGCTCGCAAACCTGCGCGTTCTCGAGATTGATGAGATCAAGTCGGTTCCCTACGTCCCGGCCTCGCACCCGCTTGTCGAAAGACTGATCGGGACCATTCGGTGTGAGTATCTTGATCGGGTGTTTTTCTGGAACTCCATCGATCTCATACGAAAGTTGGGCAAATTCAAAACTTATTACAATGGAAGCCGATGTCATCAGTCACTCAGCGGCAGCACGCCGTCGGAAAAATCTGGTAAGCCAGCGCCACATTGCGCTTCACTCGGTCGCTACGCTTGGCAACAACATTGCCAGGGTATTTTTCAAGCGCCGATAGCGGCGTAAACGCGAATTCGCATAGTACAGGCTGCTAGGGGAAACTCCTAACTCCCCCGAGGAAATCCTTAACCGGAAGTGCCAGAGGTCGGCCACAGCGCGCGGCGGATGTTCGGCGGCGCGCAGCCCCCCCCCCCGAAGTGTTGACCGCGGAGTAGTAGTCGCCTTCATTAGGGCATGTGTCTGTGCAGCTCCACCCGATTACGGTGGGCCCGAATACTCAGATTGAGCATTTCCACCGCAACAGCGAACGCCATCGCGAAGTAACTTTGGGCATATGCATCTCTCAGCCCTCTCCGATCAATGTTACGCCGATCAGAATCAGGAACGACAACGCGAGCGAGTATCTTTGCGGTGGGATTACGATCAACAAAGGCGCCGATCGAGCTCACCGAAAAAAACCTGCGGGCCGCACGTGCTGGCTTTTCTCTGCAAATTTGCTCTTGCGCTTGTTTTGTAAGGCGTCGACGCGATATTATGCAAATTAAGAGGTAAAAAAACGGATACCGCCAATGACAAAGATACCCCTAACCGATTTGCTCGCGCGCTTTTCGAGCGGGCTTGAGTTGCATTCCGTACCCGATGGGGCATTAGACGTTGCGCGCGGTTGCGTCATTGATCTAGTGGCAGCTTCACTTGCAGGCGTGTCAGAACCAGTCAGCCATCACGTAACGGCATTCGTAAAGGAAGAAAACGCTCGTCCAGTGGCCACGATATTCGGCGGGGGATTTAAATCTTCTGCCGCAAACGCGGCGTTCATCAACGGCACCAGCGGCCATGCTCTCGACCTTGATGATGTTTCACCGCCTTTGCGTGGACATCCAAGCGTCGTGTGCGCGCCAGTCGCTTTGGCCGCAGCTGAGGCAGGAAACAGTTCGGGAACGGAAGCGCTGATTGGTTACATTGCGGGCGTCGAAGTAACCATCAACCTCGCTTACGCTGTTGGCCGCAATCATTACACTGATGGTTGGCACTCGACGGCAACGCTTGGTGCGATTGGTGCGGCCGCTACCGCGGCGCGGGTGTTCAATCTGGACGTCGATAAAACACGTGCCGCGCTCGCGATCGCGGCATCCATGTCATCCGGATTGCGGTGCAATTTCGGCACAATGACCAAGCCTTTGCATGCGGGGCATGCGGCGAAATGCGGATTAACGGCTGCTCGGCTCGCCGCGCATGGCTTGACTGCAAACAGCGCCGCGATCGAGGCACCGTTCGGTTTCCTTGCTTTGCATACTGACAGCGCAGCTGTGGAAGATGCAGCGGCCCGACTCGGGCATGAATGGTCGATACTCAGACCGGGCATTAATCTGAAACGCCACCCGTGTTGTTATGGAGCACATCATGCAATCGATGCAATGCTCGAATTATGTGCCGAACATGCGCTGAGTGCCGACATGATCGAAACAATTGATGCGCTTGTAGCACCCACCGGGCTGACGGCAGTGATCCATGATCGGCCGCGCACGGGGCTTGAAGGGAAATTTTCAATACCTTACACGCTTGCAGCTGTACTAGTGGACGGTGGACTCACCCGTAATTCATTTACCGACGAACAGGTCCTGAGACCCGCTGTTCAGTCACTCATCCACAAAGTGCGGTGCCATGAAGCCGAGGGCAAACCTCTTTCCGTAGAAGCCCCGCGATTTGCAGAGATCACAGTGAAATTACGCGATGGGCGAACACTCAATAGACGCTGCGATCATACACGCGGCTCGGCAGCTGTTCCGCTTACCCAGTCTGAACTCGACTATAAATTCCGGGACTGCGCCAGTAGCCGTCTTGCACCTGCAGCGATTGAACGTGCATTGCAGATGCTGCACGAAATAGACCGTTTGCCAAATCTTGACGGCCTGATGTCGGCCCTGACAGGGCCGGCAACTCACTGAGTATCTCTAGTTCGCTTTGGCGCCTGCGATTTTGATTGTTTTGCGCAAGCGTTCAGTATCTTCTTTGAAGAAGCGCCCGAGCGCATCCGGCGAGCCGCCGTGAGGATCTGTTCCCTGCGCAATCAAACGTTGCTTTATCTCCGGTTGCCCAAGTATTGACACCACTTGAGCATTGATTTTCTGGATAATCGCTTTCGGTGTTTTGGCAGGAACGAAAATCGCGTACCACAGCGCATAACCGTATCCGGGTAAGCCGGATTCTGCAATCGTTGGCACTTCGGGTACCGCAGCGGAGCGGCTAACGCCGCTCACCGCCAATGCCCGAAGTTTTCCCGATTTTACATGAGGCAGTAACGGGGGCATAGGATTGAATGTCAGCTGCACCCGCCCGGCGATCAGATCGATTACTCCCAGTCCGGCACCTCTATACGGTACGTGGACATTATTAATGCCGGCCATCGATTGAAACAGTTCCATTGCGAGATGGCTCGGCGTGCCTTCACCAGCAGACGCATAGTTCAGTTTGCCGGGTGAGGTTTTAGCCAGCGCGATCATTTCCTTGACTGAGGTTGCGGGCACTGCGGGGTTGATCACAAGCAGAAGCGAGTTGGTGGTCAGCATAACGACTGGCGCAAAATCACTGAAAGGATCGTACGGCAGTTTGCTGTTCATCAGCGGATTGATGACGAGCCCGCCCTGAGAACCGAGCAGCAGCGTGTAGCCATCCGGTGCGGCCTGTGCGGCAATCTCTGTGCCGACGACACCACCACCACCACCGCGATTATCCACAATAACCTGCTGTCCCCACGCTTCGGTGAGTTTCTGGCCGATCATGCGCGCAACGGTATCCGTACCGCCCCCCGGAGCGTACGTCACAATGAACCGAACCGATTTTGTTGGATAACTCTGCGCGAATGCGAGATGGCACAGACCAAGCCCCATTAGGACGCATAACCGTAAGATCGTCTTCATGATTCGAAGTCTCCTTTAACAAAGATTTCCACAAACTACTTATAAAAGTTATCTACTCTTGGCGTCTGTTATGGCAAATCGTTTAGCTCAACCACTATAGAGCAAATAAGTAATTTGGCATTTGGTAGACATCTGACACCAGAATTAAGCTAGTGCCAGATATTTAATAACCACAAAATCAATTCATCCTGGACTCCGGATTTATCTACGGCATGATCTCAGTCCTTACGTGAGAAAAACCGTTGCGCCCCCTCGGACGAGAAGCGCCCATCTCGAATGTCCGCAGACACCAAATCCTCACTACGCTCGCTTGCCGCGCCATATCCGCCTCCGCCGGGGGTACAAACCCGCAACAAGCTTCCCTTGGGTAGCGGCATTGCTGCCACTGCCGATGGCAATACTTTCTCACTAGGCGTGCCCGGATTCAAAACAAATTCACCACGCGCACCACTGCCACCACCAGTCAGCCCTGTCGCCGGAGCTTGCTGCCGGCCTGAGGTTATCGCTACTGTCACGTTATCACCCAGAATTCGATAGTCGCGCACGACGCCGAAGCCTCCGACGTAGGACCCTACGCCGCCAGACTCATCGCGCAGCGCATAGCGCTCAACCCTAAGCGGATAAGAATGTTCGAGAACTTCGATTGGAAGATTGGCGGCACCGGAAACCGGCACACGTACAGCATCCATGCCATCTTTGTAGGGCCGAGCTCCTAGGCCCCCGGCAAGCGTTTCATGATTAACGAAAAACCTGCCGGTTCGATTGTCTGTTCCGGACAGGACAAGCTGCTGGTGAGACCCGCACGAAGCCAGCGCTTTGTCTGGCATGGCTTGAGACAGAGCCATGGAAATTACGTCTCCGACGACCGTGCAGGAGGTTAGCCGGAGCCCAACTGCCGACGGCGGCAGTGGTTCAACGATCGTACCAGGCTTTGTAACAATCCGAATCGGGCGGAAGCACCCGGCGTTGGCGGGTACATCGGGGTCCACCATAGCTTTTATCATCGAATAAACCGTTGAATTGAGAGCCTGAAAGGTGACGTTGCGCGAGGCCTTGAGTTGCGTCGCTGTTTCAGTGAAATCCAAGACAATCTCATCGGCGCTAACTGTGAGCTTCAGCTTGATCTCTGCGAGTTCGTTCTCATTATTGCCGGCCACAAAATCGCTGGCCTCGTAAACGCCCGGTTTCAGACCCGCTATGCCAGCGCGGATACGCCGTTCTGTGAAATTGAGATAGCTTGCAATCGCTGCCCGCGTTTTAGAAATGCCGAAGCGTTCGAACAAAGCTTCCACGGCCCGGCATCCGACAAAATTCGAGGCGAACTGCGCTCGCAGGTCTCCATCGCGCTCGTCGGGAACCCTCGAATTCAGCAGGATGATATCGAACACACTCTGGTCGATTTCGCCTTCGCTCATGAGCCTCACGGGCGGAATCCGGATTCCCTCCTGAAAGATCGACGTGCAGATCGAGGACAGACTGCCGGGCACCATACCGCCTATATCCGAGTGATGGGCGATGTTCGCGACATATGCGACGAGCTCGCCTTTCGAAAATACGGGGGCGACGATGGTAATGTCGGGCAGATGCGACCCCCCGCCATTGTATGGGTCGTTAGCGGCGTACATATCGCCAAGCTTCATCGCCTTTGGATCGAAGCGCATCGAGATTCTGTTGATCGTGCCGATCATCGAACCCAGATGTATCGGACAGCGTTGCGCTTGGGCGATTATATCACCTTCCGGGTCAAAGATTCCCGTCGAACAATCCGCACGCTCCTTTATTGCTGTAGAGAAGGCGGCCTTGATAAGTGCTGTTCCCATCTCTTCTGAAGCTGCGATCAAATAGTGCGCCACAACTTCGGTTGTAATTGGATCGACGGGTTCAATCACGACAAGCCTCCCTTTTTCTTGTCGCGAGCGGTATCGATCACGATGTTTTCAAATTCGTCGACGGTCGCCTGACAACCAGGAGGCACAACAGTGGTCGTATCCATTTGCTCGATGATCGCTGGTCCACAGAATGAGTAGCCGGGTCCAATTCGGTCACGTTGTAAGATGGGGGTGTCGACCATCCCCGTTTCAGCGAACCAGACAGTCCGTGTGGGCCAATGCTCCGTGGGAAATGCAGCCCTCCCCCGATGCAGCTCAGCCGGTAAAGGTGGCCGCTCGACAATCACCGCCAATCGCACCGTTATAAGTTCGACCTCCCGGTTCTTGAATTCGTAACCATAAGTCGCACGATGGCGGGCGCCAAAGTCCGCAACGAGTGCATCCATCGAGGCTTTGTCGATCGACTCGAGGTTACACCCGACAGAAAGTTCGAAATTTTGGCCCGCATAGCGCATCTCGACGATCCATTCAAATTTGGCATCGCCAGATTGATAGCCTTCGAGCTCGATCCAACTCGAGCCGGTAGCCCGCAATTCGTCGATTACGGAGACGAACTTATCGATACTGTCGATTTTAAAAGGCATCGGCCGAGTCAGACTGAAGTCACCTCGCAGATCCGCATGCAGCAAGCCAAGTGCTGACATCACGCCGGGATGAAGTGGCACCAGGACCTTAGGAATGCTCATCTGTAACGCGACTTCGACAGCATGCAAGGAGCCAGCACCGCCGAAAGTAACCAGCGTGAAGTCCCGCGGATCGAACCCGCGTTCTACGGTGATGAGCCGCACCGCACTCATCATACTGACACCGACTATGGAAAGAATACCTGCAGCTGCCTCCGTGGCGCTTAGGCCGACCTCGACCCCGATTCTCTCAATAGCCCTCTTCGCCTTGTCGGCATAAATTTTCATACGACCTCCAAGAAGGCTCTCCGGGTTCAGCCTTCCAAGAGCGATGTTGGCGTCCGTTACGGTCGCCTCGGTTCCGCCTCGTCCGTAACCGACTGGCCCGGGATTCGATCCCGCGCTGCGTGGCCCGACTTTAAGTAAACCACCAGGGTCTTTCCATGCAATGCTGCCACCTCCAGCGCCAATGGTGTGCATATCTATTGTCCGAACCACGATCGGAAACCCACCAATGTCACTTTGACTTTTCATTGCCGGGGCGCCGTCATAAATCACACAGACATCAGTGCTGGTGCCGCCCATATCGAATGTTATGAGGTTCCGCCGACCAGCACGCCGACCTAGCGCCGCTGCACCCACGACGCCGCCCGCTGGCCCCGAGAAGAACAGTGAGACTGGAAAGCGACGGACAATCGGAATGGAGGCTGTGCCTCCATTAGATTGCATGACACTTTTCGACTTTAGGGCCCCGATATTTTTAAGGCGCTCTTCTAGGTTCCGTAAATAAAAGTCTGTTATCGGCATCAAACCGGCATTGATGGTCGTCGTGGAAAATCGTTCGAACTCCCGGTACACAGGAGACACGTCGGACGACAGGCAGACATACGCCTCAGGCCACATTGACAATATGATATCTCGGGCAAGTTGCTCGTGAGCCGAATTGGCGTAAGCATGCAAGAAGCAGATCGCAACTGCCTGGCACCCGACTTCACGCAAAGTCTTGATGGCGGAGCGCACATCGGCTTCATTGAGTGGTTCGATGACGGAACCGTCATGCGCCATGCGCTCGCCAACCTCCAGTCTGCGGTCGCGGCGGGCCGGAGGGATGGGTTTGTCCACGTCAAGATCGTAGTATGCGGGACGACGCTGCCTTGCAAGCTCCAACACATCCCGGAAGCCACGTGTCGTAATAAGACCGACAGGGGCGAACTGCCGTTCCAAAACCGCATTTGTAGCAAGTGTTGTACCGTGAACAAGGTAATCCACAGCAGTGGAAGCAGCGCCAGATTCATCCATCAGTTTCTGCAGACCATCGATGATGCCCTGCGATGCGTCATCCGTCGTCAACAGTTTATAGTAGTCATAGCGTCCAGTTGAAGTGTCGACTAAAACCAAGTCTGTAAAAGTGCCGCCTGTATCGATGCCCACCAGTTTCAATTCAACGTCTCCGTTATAAATACGAGAACAGGTAACGTCTGCCGCTCAAGACGCGCCCAATGTAGTGGTAGTGATTCGCAAAGAACTATACGAAAGAGCAATAACACAACGGTTGTGTTTCCTTTGAGGAAGTGATACCCAATGAAAACAGGACGGCCACATCAGCAAGAAATCGGGATTGAGCAGGATGGACGCTTCAAGTTGAAATCGCTGGCACGCGCGCTGTCGACGACATCGGTGCGACGCGCGGGGATCACGCTGATGCCGGCTGAAGACAAATGCAATAGCCCGATTATGCAGATGCTGAACATCTCCAACCCGATAGCGTGCATGTGGCGCATGACCTTCCTGAAACGCTGACTCGGGATCATCATTAGCCAGCAAAAAATCCAGTGCAGATCGTTCCGAAACGAACATGAACTGAAGCACTGTATTGAGCAGTTCATCGAACGTTAGAATCAAAGGCTCATGCCCTTTCAAAGTAGTTGCCACCGCAGGATCAACCACCGCCAAAGATGCCAAAACTGATACTGCGAAGTTAATTTTGGTTTAGAGATATTAAAGAAACGGCAAAAATTTTCATAGCATGATTTTACTTTTGTTTACGATATTATGAATTTCAAGTAGGCTAAAGTGGCCAAAAATCCACAATGTGATTTTTACCTAACCAAACAGTGCTTTCAGGATTACGCGCAGCGCTCATGACGAAAGGGGAGCTTCCAATGGCAATTCGATCTGTTGTAGTTTCTACGATATCACTCATCATCACTTCGGTCGCTCCGGCAGTGGCTGCTACGCAGCCCTACCCAGATAAGCCGGTAACCATCGTTGCGCCGTTTGCGCCAGGCGCGTCGGACATTGTTGCGCGCTTTCTCGCACAACGTGTCGGTAAAGAACTGAATCAGCAGTTTCTCGTGGAAAACAGGCCCGGTGCCAACGGGCAGATCGGAGTGGAGTATGTGATGCGTGCGATGCCGGACGGCAATACGCTGCTTTTTGCATCTGCGAGCCAGATGTCGATCAATCCACAAGTAAAGAAAATGCAGTACGACCCCCGTCGGGATTTTACAAACATCATTCTGCTCGGTTCGACGCCGGGCCTGATTGCGGTCAGGGCATCATTAGGAGTGAATTCGACCGCCGAATTGATTAAATTTGCAAAGTCAAAATCGGATCCACTCAAGATCGGCAACGCGGGCACAGGCTCGTTTAGTGACTTGGCAGTTGAACTTTTTAGCCAGCGCACGGGCATTAGTGTTTTGTCAGTGCCATTCAAGGGTAGCCGTCCAGCAGCAACAGCAATGGAGGGGGGCGAGACGGACGCCCAGATTGGCATTTACTCAAATTTCGTGTCGGGTACGCAAAGCGGCAGGATTAAGGTATTGGCTGTTGCGGCGCCAGAGCGCTTGGAGATTGCACCGGATATTCCTACGGCGGCACAAGCAGGGTTGCCTGATTTCGAAGTCTTTATATGGTGGGGACTCTACGGTCCCGCGGGGATTCCACAGCCGATTGTGAACAAGATAAACACCACAATGAATTCGGTTCTTCGCAGCAGCGATACAAGAAAATACTTTTCCTCACAGGCCGCACGCCCCCTCGGCGGGAGTACAACCGACATGACTGACTATTCCGACAAGGAGTATAGAAAATGGGAAGAGGTCATCAAGGCACAAAATCGGAACACAAAGTAAATTTATCCGAACACTCCTAGTTAAGTTAGATGTGTGCGAGGGTCCGTGTAAGAGTCATCATGTTAACATCGAGTTTTTGAGTATCAACTCTTATATTTTGATATGTTGCGAGTTCGTGATCTGTCCGGTTCTGTAGCACGACATCTGTCCGGTTGTCATAGTCACCCAAAGGGGGTGACCGATGAGACGGACGGAGTTGTTACAGG
>Ga0163153_10004932_pt1 | contig 16267 bp, 11 predicted proteins | sample OliLakLV19MP6IB1_FD_148629 | JGI IMG/M metagenome (GOLD analysis project Ga0163153, IMG submission 148629) | Freshwater microbial mat bacterial communities from Lake Vanda, McMurdo Dry Valleys, Antarctica - Oligotrophic Lake LV.19.MP6.IB-1 | ecosystem: Environmental > Aquatic > Freshwater >... | reverse complement strand
GCGGAGGAGGTTGCGGTGCGGCAGAGGCAGGCGGCGTATTCGACGGGGGAAAGTCATTATCCATAACGGCCCGAAGCTACCGCACGCGATTCAGAACCGGCAAGCGACTTCGCGAGGTCAACACCACCATCGATTCTCTCTCTGGTTCCCGGCAGAACCTTTGTGCTCTTCGCGTCCTCTGCGTGAGAAACAAAGGCAGCCCCTGCTGCGGGCAGGCGTTTTCGTGTTACGAATTGTCACCCAAATGTCGCCGCATCTTCGCACGACCTGCGGGCAATCCATCCTATGCTTTCCGCCGTTAAAGCCACCCGTGGATCAGGACGCTAAAAATCAGAAGGCAATAGGGATTGACCCCGGGCAGCTAGTTTTACAGCCAATCATTGAACAGCAGGAACCAACTCATCCATTGCGGAGCAACCTTATGATCCTGCCCATCACCAGTAGAGCATTCGCGGTCACCCTCTTCGTCGCCAGCCTCGTTGGCGCAGCACCCACCACGGGTTCAGCCGCGCCGCTCGACATCAGCCTCACGCCCGTCGGCACGCATACGAACGGGCCGCCTTACAACAGCAGCGCCGCCGAGATCGTCGCGCATGAACCGGCCACGCAGCGGCTCTTCGTCGTCAATGCCCTCGGCAAACGCATCGACGTGCTGGACATCCAGGATCCCACCACGCCCACCAAGATCGCCGAGCTCGACATGTCGCCCTTCGGCGCGGTGGTGAACAGCGTGGCCGCGCGCAACGGCGTGCTGGCCGTGGCCGTCGAGGCCAACGTGAAGACCGATCTCGGCAAGGTCGTCTTCTTCGACGCGGACTTGAACATCACCGGCGTCGTCACCGTGGGCTCGCTGCCCGACATGCTGGCCTTCACGCCCAATGGCCGCTACGTCCTCGTCGCCAATGAAGGCGAACCGAACACGTATGGCAATTTCGGCAGCGAGACCAACGGACCGAGCGTCGATCCGGAAGGCAGCATCAGCATCATCGATCTCGACTGGGGACCGGACCACGCCACCGTCCGTACCGCGAACTTCAGGGCCTTCAACGGCACGGTGCTCGATCCCAGCATCCGCATCTACGGCCCGAACGCGACCGTCGCGCAGGACATCGAGCCTGAATACATAACCATCTCGGCGGATTCCAAAACCGCGTGGGTGACGTGCCAGGAGAACAACGCCATCGCGACCATCGACATCAAGAGCGCGCGCGTGACGCGGCTGAGCGGACTCGGCTTCAAGAACCATTCGCTCCCCGGCAACGGCCTCGATGCGAGCGATCAGGACGGCGGCATCAACATCGCGAACTGGCCGCTCTTCGGCGTTTACATGCCGGACACCATCGCCTCCTACAAGGCCGGCGGGCAGACCTTCCTCGTCATGGCCAATGAAGGCGACACGCGCGTCTGGCCTGGTTACAGCGAAGAAGTCCGCATCGGTTCGCTGACTCTGGACACGAACGCGTTCCCCAACGCCGCCGAGCTCAAGCAGACCAATCAGCTAGGACGATTGACCATCACGACGGCGAACCTGGATGCCGACGGCGATGGCGATGTGGACGTGCTCTATTCGCTGGGCGCTCGCTCCTTCTCCATTCGCACGACGACCGGCGCGCTGGTCTTCGACAGCGGCGATCAGTTCGAGCAGCTCACGGCCTTCGTCAACCCGGCGAACTTCAACGCGAGCCACACGGCAAACACGCGTGATGCGCGCAGCTCCTCCAAGGGGCCGGAGCCGGAAGGGCTGGTCATCGGGAAGGCGTATGGACGCACGCTGGCCTTCATCGGCTTCGAGCGCGTCGGCGGCATCGCGGTCTATGACATCACGGATCCCTACGCGCCGGAACTGCTCGACTATGTGAACTTCCGGAACTTCACCAACCCGTTCAACTTCGCGACGGCGGGCGATCTCGGCCCGGAAGGCCTGGCGTTCATCGATGCCAACGACAGCCCGAACGACAAGCCCCTGCTGGTGGTGGCGAACGAGATCAGCGGCAGCACGACGATCTTCGAGATCAACCGCGTTGGTAAAACGAATCCCAAGGGCAAGAACCCGCCCAAGAAGTGAGCGTGTGGTTCACTGGGGATTGAGGTAATTCACCGGCCAAAGGTTGTCGTAGAAAGGCAGTCTTTGGCCCTTTTCTATTAACGTCGTCTCCTCCATGGAAACGATCTCACCTAGCGAAGCGCACTCATCTCGTAGCAGACGAGGCCACAAGACTCTGATCAATCCCCTCACGTCGCACCCATGCCCAAGAACATGAATCGCGCCGTTGGCGCTTGGGGATTCATGCGACCCGATAACATGGGGCGTTGCCCCATGCTGATATGGCGACGGGCCGTTGGCCCTCGGCAGGGCTGGATGCCCGCGATATGACAGCGTGGGGCAACGCCCCTGGTATGGCCCATGATAATCTCCAAAGCTGAAAGGGCGGGACAAGTGCGTTCGTCGCTCCCAGAGGGTTCCGGACGTACGGGCCTGAGAAGAATTCAATCCACATTTTACCTGGGCCTGCGCTCGTCCGACTCGCTTCAGCCCGGCTATCACATGCCGGGCAGGCCTGGCTGTCTGAGAATTCGTCTTCGGCCCCTACTCCACTCCGGGGCGCTCGCCCAATTCCGCCTGCCACCAGTCGGTGAACGTCTCTCGCTTCCTGACGATCTCGGTGCGTTCGCCATCATGCCAGAGAATGGCGGCGAGTCCGTGTGAGAAGCGCGTCTCCCACGGCAAGTGATACGCGCCGGCTTCCATCCACACGATCTGATCGCCGACCCGCAGATCGTCGGGCATCGGACAGCGCGCGAGCTGATCGAACGCCATGCAGGTCGGCCCGTGAATGCTGGTGAGCGTCAGAGCGCCGGTCCGTCCGGGCAGCGTGAAGATCTCATGCATCTCCCAGTTCGAGATCAGCGCGTTCATCGTGCGGCCGCTGTCGCAGATCAGCACGCGCGCGTTCCCTCGCTCCTTGAGGTCGAGGATGGAAACCACCAGCACGCCGGAGCGCGCGCTCATCCAGCGCCCGTTCTCCAGCCAGATTTCTTTCGCACCGGGAAACAGCTTCAACGCCTCCTCGTAAACGCGGGCCAGCTCCACCCAGTTGAACTGCGCGTTGACGGGCTTGCCGCCGCGCGTGTGGACGTGAGGCGGAGGGAAGCCGCCGCCGCAGTCGATGAACTTCGGGCTGAACCCCGCCGTGCGGCACGTCGCTGCGACTTCCTTCAAGGCGCGTTCATAAATGCCCGCAGACGCGACGTTCGTGCGGAGATGAAAATGCGCCGTCTCCAGTCTCACCTTCGCCTGGCGCAGGAGGCCGATGACTTTCGTGGCTTCGTCCGGCGTGAGACCGAACTGCGTGGCGAACTCCGGCTTCTCCGGATCGAACTCTTCACGGGTCAGGAAGCGAACGCCACACGTCCAGTCCAGCTTCGCCGCGAGCGAGGCCAGAGCTTCCGCCTCGTTCACTGAATCGAAGTTCACGTTCAATCCCGCGACGGCGTGCTTCGGCAGCCAATGATGTTTGGCCGGGCCGCTGATGAGGATGCGTTCCGGCAGGAATCCTTCCGCGCGCGCCGCGAGAAACTCGAACTCACTGACGACTTCAATGCCCCGGCCCCGCTGCTGCCACCATCGCACGAGCGGACGAAGCGGCTGCGTCTTGAAAGAAAGCCAGTGACGAATGGGAAGATGACCGAAGTGCTGGCCGAGCTCCGCGAGCGCCTCTTGAATCGGGACGACGGAGAAGAGGTAGAAGGGAGTCGCCTGCTGTCCGCGCAGCGGCTCCAGCAGCGAGCGCCAGAAGGCGAGGGTCAGCGGCGGGTGTTGGATGCCGGTGGACACGGGTGAAGTGAGTGTTCAGTGATCAGTCAATGAGTCCATGTGAGACGTCGGACATGCCGCAGGTTTCAGAATCACCACTGACTACTGACTACTGACCACTGCTCCCTGACCCTGCCGCTAGAGCCCAATCACCTTCATCACCGCTTCTTTGTTCGCGGCGACGACGATGGGCGAGAAGCCGGCGGTGCTGATCGCGGTGTCGGGATCTTTCAAGCCGTGGCCGGTCAAGGTCATGGCGACCAGGCTGCCTTCAGGGATCTGTCCTGCCTGAACGGCCTTGATCAATCCCGCAAGTGGCGCGGCGCAGGCGGGTTCGACGAAGATGCCTTCTGTGCGCGCGATCATCGTGTAGGCCGCGAGGATTTCCTCGTCAGTCACCTTGCCGATGAAGCCTTCGGATTCCTTCACCGCATCGGTCGCGCCCTGCCAGCTCGCCGGGTTGCCGATGCGGATGGCCGTCGCGATGGTCTGTGGGTTCTCAATCGGATGACCATCCACAATCGGAGCCGCGCCCGCTGCTTGAAAACCGAACATCTTCGGCAACGTGTCCGACTGCTCGGCGGCGTGATATTCCTTATAGCCGCGCCAGTAGGCGGTGATGTTTCCCGCGTTGCCGACGGGGAGGAAATGAAAGTCCGGCGCATCACCGAGCGCGTCGCAGATTTCAAACGCCGCAGTCTTCTGTCCCTCGATGCGGACCGGGTTCACGCTGTTCACCACCTCGACTTTGCCGGTATCGCCCAGCTCGCGGACGATGCGCAGCGCCTCGTCGAAGTTGCCCTCGATGGCGATGGTCGTCGCGCCATACATGAGCGCCTGCGCGAGCTTGCCCTGCGCGATCTTGCCGTGCGGCAGAATCACCACGCACTTCAGCTTGGCGCGCGCGGCGTAGGCGGCGGCGCTGGCGGAGGTGTTCCCGGTGCTGGCGCAGATGACGACTTCCGCGCCGCGTTCCTTCGCCTTGGAAACGGCCATGGTCATGCCGCGATCCTTGAAGGAGCACGTCGGGTTCAGCGCTTCATATTTGAGGAAGAGCTTGAACTTGCCCCCGATGGCCTCGACGAGATTCGGCGCAGGGATGAGCGGCGTGTTGCCTTCGAGCAAGGTGACGATGGGCGTCGCGTCGGTGACAGGAAGGTAGGCGGCGTAACGGCGGATGACGCCGGGCCAGGAGGCGGTGGGTGATGCGTTCATTCGAAATTTTCCACGCGAACCATCACCGGCGCCGCTTTGACGACGTTGAGTTTCGCAATCTTGGCCAGCGCCTTGGACATCGCGGCGTTCGTGGCGTCGTGGGTCATGAGAATCAGCGGCACGCTGTCGCCGTCACGGTTCTCGGGCTGGACCACGGATGAAATGCCAATCTTCGCTGCGGCCAGGATCGCGGCGATCTTCGCCAGCGTGCCCGGACGATCCACGACGCAGAGCCGCAGATAATAGCGGCACGTGACCTCGTCGATGGGTGACACTTCGCCGTCGCGTTCGTGCGGGACGAAGGGTGGGATGCGGCTGCGCGTGCCGCACTTCAAATCAAGCGCGGCATCCGCGAGATCACTTAGCACCGCGCTCGCCGTTGCGTCCTGGCCGGCGCCGCGGCCGTAGTAAAGCGTGTCGCCCACCACGTCGCCGCGCACATAGACCGCGTTGAAGACATCGTTCACGTTCGCGAGGACATGGGCGTTCGGCACGAGCGTCGGGTAAACAGAAACCTGAATGCTGGCTCCAGTGCCCGCGCGCTTCACGATGCCGAGCAGCTTGATGGTGTAGCCGAGATGCGAGGCGATGCCGATGTCCTGCGCGCTGATGCCACGGATGCCTTCGACGTAAATCCTCTTCGGGTTCACCCAGAATCCGTGCGCGAGCGAGGCGAGGATGCCGATCTTGTGCGCGGCATCGTGGCCATCGACATCAAGCGAGGGTTCCGCCTCGGCGTAGCCCTGCTTTTGCGCGTCCGCGAGAACGTCGGCGAAGTCCGCGCCTTCAAGCTTCATCCGCGACAGGATGTAATTGCAGGTGCCGTTCACGATGCCGTAGAGGCGCGTGATGCGGTTTCCGATCAATCCTTCGCGCAGGACTTTGATGATGGGGATTCCGCCGGCGACGCTGGCTTCGTAATAGAGATTGGTGCCGTGACGCTGCGCGGCCTCGAAGAGTTCTTCGCCATGCGCGGAGAGCAGCGCCTTGTTCGCCGTGACGACCGGCTTGCCGAGGCGCAGCGCGGCGAGCACGGCTTGCCGAGCGATGGTGGTTCCACCCATCAGTTCCACCACGAGATCCACCTTGGGATTGTTGACCACCGCAGCCCAGTCCGGGGTGAGGAGCGAACGTGGAATTGAGACGTGGCGTTTCTTCTTCAAGTCGCGCACCGCCATGCCCGCGACGCGCAGGCCGATGCCGAGACGCGACGCCATCAGCGCGCCGTTGCGGTTGACGGCCTGATACACGCCGCCGCCCACCGTGCCGCCACCGATGATTCCGAGATTCACTTGCCGCATAAAAGAGCGCTCAGGTTGCAGATAATCGGGGTGCGCGACAATTTCTTTTTGGAGGGGTGAGGGATCAAATCATGGTGCATTGGACACCGTGGGTTGGAAAGAAGCGGCTGTTTCCAGGAAAGGAGCGCAGTGGAACCCGGGCATCGAAGCAGGATAAAGAACCCGCGCGGCTGCGTCGCGTTCAAGAGGCAGATGGAGAAAGTGGGGCCTAATCTATTCGTGGAGCGCTGCGCGTGGAATCCTTCGCAAACTCCGCACTCTTGAACACCGATTAGAAACGCTTGGCGGGACGGACGGGCTTGCGCGCTTTCTTGCCGAATGGCTTGCCCTGTCTCCTTTTCGGATGCCGGCGCTTCCCACTGATCGGGGACGGTGCGTCCCCGCCCTGGGTGGAGCGGAGCTGGTGCTTGACGTTATTCGGACCATGCGCCGCAGCCATGTGGATCTGGAGGCCAAACGGCATTTTATTATTACAAATTGGGCAGTTCACAAATTAAGACTCTCTTGAAACGCGAGTCGCAACGGGGTTTTTCCAGGCACAGACTGACGAATCAGACGACGTCTCACAAGAGTTGTTTCAAGCAGAGTGTGGATTTTATTGAAGTTGTGATTTCCCTTCCACCCTGATGGCGAGGTTCAAACCTTTCCGCTGGTGACGGAGCGGTGACGAAACGATCAGAGACTCCTCATGCTGGCTGCGGCTGGAGGTGGTCAAAACCACGAGCCAAGCGGAACTTTGCTCCTTGGCTGCGCCGCTGGGTGGTGGAACGAATGTTTGCTTGGGTGGCGCGCTGCCGGCGGCTGGCTTGTTATTTCTCTTGGGAAATCCTAGGTGGACGCTCCTTGAGGCGCTGGAAGTTTCCCTCCTCGCAGCAATGCACGAAGCATTCCGTCGCGACTTTCAGTTCCTCCCAGCGCGCACGAATCTTCGTCGCCTCTTCCGTCGAGATATGGTTGTCGGCGGCGGCGTTGGCGATCACGGCCAGCAGGTCGGCGAACTCCTGGATGATCTCGTTCGTCGCCGGAATCAGAAAATCTGGATGCGCGTTGTGAACCTTCGGATTGCGGATGAAGAAGCCGCCGCCCTTCTGGCAAATCCACTGGACGAGGCGTTCGTCGTTCGTGCTCCTGAGCAGGGCATCGATGCGATCCAGAGGATTCGACGCGCCGCTGCCGGACGCGTTGTCCGCCGGTTCCGCCCACTTGTAGATCATCGAAAGCGACAGGCCGAGGTCGGCGGCGACCTGCTTGGGGCTGGCCTTGTCGAAAACTTCACGCAGCAGCTCGTGGGAATGCATGGGGCGAAAATGAAGAGGCTCCTTTTCCTTGGCAAGAGGGAAGGAACCTTGATGAATTATGTCCGTCAAGATTTCAGGCGGCGGCAGTCAGGCCCATCACCACGTCAAACTTCGCCGCAAGCTCGCCGGCATGTGAGCCGTGGAGCGGGTCGAACGCAACCGTCACCGAGCTGCGCGCCTTCTCGTCCTTGATGCCTTTCCACACGCCGTCCTTTTCATTGCCGGCAAAGCCCTTGATGTAGCACTGGGTGACCAGCTCCTTCTTGCCCTTCAGCTTCACCGCCATGTGAATGTGCGGCGCACGGCCGGGGTAGGGAACGGGCTTGATGGTGCGGAAGACGTATTCGCCGGACGAGCCGGTGAGGAAACGTCCGAAGCCCTGGAAGTTTTTGTCTTCCTTCGACTTGTTGTTGTCCTTGGTGTGAAGGTAGGAGCCGTTGTTGTCGCACTGCCAGATTTCCACGAGCGCATTGCGGATCGGCTCGCCGCGCGCATCGAGGATGCGGCCATTGAGCCAGGCCACTTCACCGACGGCGGGCGTGATGTTGTTGTTGAGAATCAGGAGATCGTTGTCCGTATCGAGCGGCAGCTTGTCCGGGTAGAACGGCCCCTCGGTCTGCGCGGGCGTGCGGACGAGCGCCTCGGCGAACGCGCCCGGCACGGTGAACAGCGCGGCACCCAGCCCGATGCCTTTCAAGAAACGGCGGCGGTTCTGGGCGAAGGAGAGTTCGCGAGAGTTCATAGGATGGCTCGTGGTTGAGTTGCGGTGATGTCGCGAGATTTCACCCGCACGCTTCGTCCGTCAAGCCGAAGGACGGACGAACTCAATGCGGGGTTGCCAGCCTCATGGCTTGCTGGCTCAATCCCGTTCACACCGTTATGCAGCACAACTCTTCGCAGCCAAAATCCTCGGACACCCTGTCACCTGCCGGCATCTCCCGTCGCACCGCGTTGAAAGGTGCGGTCGGAATCGGTGCGATGGCCGCGCTCTCCGGCTGCGTCTCGACGGAACGTGCGCCGTCCGACCTTATCCGTCGCGAGAACGCGAAGCCGGGAACGCGCGACTGGATGCTGGCCAAGACGCGCATCGATCCCGCCACGAAATATCGCTGTCCGTGGATCGAGGGCTACTGCTCGCACACCAGCATCCGCGCGGGCGAGCGGATTGAATTCTTCGTGAGCACCAATCCTGTGTCGTCCTTCACCATCGACATCTTTCGCATGGGCTATTACGGCGGCGCGGGCGGACGCCATGTGCAGTCGCTTGGGCCGTTCCAAGGCTCAGTTCAAGCCGATCCGCCGGTGGGCGAGAAACGCGTGCGCGACTGCCAGTGGGAATCCTGCGCGTCGTTGAAGATTCCCAGCGACTGGCCGAGCGGCGTGTATCTGGGCAAGCTCACGGCGGCACGCGAAGGCTGGCAGAGCTACGTCATCTTCATCGTGCGCGATGACCGGCGCGCGGACTTCCTCTTCCAATGCTCGGACAACACCTGGCAGGCGTACAATCGCTGGCCGAAACAATTCTCGCTCTACGACAACGGCCAGCACGAATGGTGGTGGGGCGGCGGCGTGCAGGTGAGCTTCAACCGGCCTTACGGGAAGTACTGTCAGATCATGGATGCGCCGCTGAGCACCGGTTCCGGCGAATGGTTTCTCTGGGAATTCCCTTTCGCCTACTGGCTCGAATCGCAGGGCTACGATGTCACCTATGTTTCAAATCTCGACACGCACACGGACCCGCGCGAACTGCTGCGGGCGAAGGGGCTGCTGTCCATCGGGCACGACGAATATTGGTCCATCGAGATGTATCAGAACGTGAAGGCCGCCATCGCTGCAGGCGTCAGCGTCGGCTTCTTTTCGGGGAACGCCGTGTGCGGCCGCATCCTGCACGGAGCGGATTCGCGAAGCCGCAGGCATCGGGCGTTCGAGCGTGTCGGCGTGTTCGGTCCGCCCGGAGGGACGTTTGAATTTCAATCGATGAGCACCCTGCGCCACGAGCGTCCCTACGCGAATGAACTCATCGGCGCGCACAGCACCGGCGCGGTGACCGGTGGTGCGGACTGGGTGTGCGCGCTGCCGGAGCATTGGATCTTTGCCGGCACCGGGATGAAGAAGGGCGAAGGCATTCCCGGTCTGGTGGGTTGGGAATGGCACGGTGATCCGGCGAACATTCCCGGCCTCGAGATCGTGGCGACAGCACCGACGCAGTCTGCTCCCGGCAAGCTGAACAACGGACAGTTCACGGCCACTGTTTATCCAGGCCCGCGCGGCAACATCGTCTTCAACGCGGCGACGTGCTGGTGGGCGGATGGCTTGAGCGCGCCGCCCGGCTACGTGCGTCCGTCTGTTTACACGTCGCCACAGGGACCGGACCGCCGCGCCCAACAAATCACCCGGAACATTCTGGAGCGGATGCGCAGAGGAGCAGGGGTGTAGAAGGTTCAGTTCTCACTTCTGCTCTCAATCCCATTCCCATTCTTCCTCTCCGACTTTGGGCCAGTGCAGAAGGAATTGATGAGCGAGAGGAAGATTGGAATTTGAGCCTGGGCTCCGAGATGGAACTGCCGCATAGAACGCAAAGCGGGGCAAAGTGCTTTGGCGGCTTTTGGTGACCGCGCGAAGGTAGCCGTGGGCTTCAGCCCACGGAAATTGGGGAAGGGGATCGCGTCGCTTGAAAGCCTCTTGAAATGAGAGTGAACCTTCAGTCGTCGCTCCGCGACGAAGACTGCTTCGGCTTAAATCCGCAGGCTGAAGCCTACGGCTACCATCCCATCCTCGCTCCGCGAGGTGGCTGTTAGGTCGCGTGACCAAAGCCTCAGCTTATCTGCTCGCAGGCCGCATCAAGGATTGCAGGCCGGCGCGAAGCTGGTCACCGGTGACGCACCCGCCATTGACGCTGCCGGCCGCGATGCCGCTGACGAGCGCCGTGGAGACGCTCGTGCCGGTGGTCACCCACGTCTGTCCGTTGAAGGTGATGCGGACCTGGCCGGGCGCGAGGACATCCACGAAGTCGCCGCGATTCGCGTAGGGAGCCACCGTGCCGTCGGCGCTCGCGGCGGTGACGGCGATGACTTCCGGATAAGCGCCTGGATAAGTCGGAGCCGTGGTGGGTTCATTCCCTGCCGCACCCACGAAGACGACGCCCTGCTTGTAGCCGTTTTGAATGACGCGATGGAGGAAGGTGCTGTCGCCACCGGTGCCGAGACTGAGATTGATTGGGTTCGCTCCGTCCTTGATCGCGCGGGAAATTCCGTTCGCCACGTCAAAGGTGTTCGCCTGCTCGTTTGGCCCGTACACGTTGTAGGGCTGGACCCGCCATTCTGTTTTCTTCTGCTTTTGGGAGATGGCCTGCAGGATCGCCTGGGCCATCCCGGTGCCGTGAGCAGGAACGTTGGGATTGGCAGAAGGTTCTCCCGCGACGTTCACGGAAGGCAGCATGAGCGCGTCGTAAGCGGCGCCGGTCTTTTGCACGGCGGCGTCAATCAGTCCAATCGTCGGACCTGAACCCGAGGCGCAGCTGGGGGCGATGGGGTCGAGATTGAGGCCCGCCGGATTCATGAGGCCCAGGCTGTCGCCAGCTTCTGGCCGACGGACGTTGTAGTTGTTGTCGATGGATTCGACGGCGGGATTCTGCGCGAGATCCGCGCGCGCGGCCTTGGTCGCCTCCTCACTCTCGAACTCCAGGCGATACGTGTTGAGCGCTTCGTTGCGGCCAGTGATTTTCGCGCCCAGCTTCTTGGCCAGCTCATCAATGCTCTCGCCGGGTTTCAGCGTGACGACGAGCTCGTTCCCAATCGGGATCTTCGTCGGGTCGCCCTTCGGCTTGGAGACGAGCTGAGTGGCATCTTTCTGGGTGGTGCGGAAAACCAGCAGCCGGGCGGGCTGGCCATTGGTCTGCGGGAAGAGGACTCGTCCGAGATCGCCCAGCAGGAAATCGAGAGCCTTGTCGCGAGGACGGTTCTTAAAGGTGGTGGACACATTTCGCCTGGTGCCGGGTTCGAGATAAATATCCCAGCCCGTCGCCTCACCGATCTTCTCCAGCGTCTCGACGAGGGTCCACGAATTCACATCGGCGTCCACGGAGTTTTTGTCCTTCCGCCAGGTGAGCGAATCGGCGGCATCCGCGATGGGAGCCAGCGCGGACAGCATTCCCAGGCAAAGGATGGTGAACACTGTTCGGTTGAACAAACGGCCGGTTCTCATGGGTGGCAATATAGCGGAATTGAACCCTGTGACTACTGAAAGGTTGCGTTGCGGGCATCTGGACGCCTTGGCTGAGAAAAATAAATCACCCTCATCCTCCGGCCCGGTCTATGAGCCACGAGGTAGATTAGGAACTAAAACGTGACGCCACACTCGGGCATCGCTTAAAGGGCAAAGGGCAAATGAGACGTTGCAGGGCTTTGCAAATCGAGGCATGAATGGATCGTGATTTACCCCAATGAAATCAGCCGCAAGCTTGGCTCTGCACGGCTTGCGACCGCCGGGCTGCTGTTGTTTGCCTTGCTGAGTCCGGCGCGCGTGGGCGCCCATGCGGACTTGATGATACAAATCGACCTCATCACGCAGGAAATCGAAAAGGATCCGGGCAACGCGGAGGCTTATCTACAGCGCGGCCAACTGCGACGCGAGCACAGCGATTTTGAAATGGCCCATGTGGACATTGAGAAGGCGTATTCTCTGGCTCCGCACCTGGCAAAGATCGACCTGATGCGTGGAAGGCTGTTCCTGGACTGGGGCTGGCCGCTCTCGTCGAGGGCTTGTCTGGACCGCTTTCTCGCGCGTCAGCCGAAGAACGTGGACGCCCTGGTCCTCCGCGCGCGTGCGTTGTCGCGCCTGGAGCAGCGCCGCGCTTCCGTGCAGGATTACGACTTGGCGCTCTCGCTCTCCACGGAGCCGGGGCCGGACCTGTATGTCGAGCGCGCGCAGATGCTCATCAGTGAGGAGAAGGAGCAATGGGCGGAAGCGTTGCGTGGTCTGGACGAGGGATTGCAGCGGCTCGGCCCGTTGGTGACGCTGCAACTGTTCGCGATTGATGCGGAGTTGAAGCTGAAGAATTACGACGGTGCGCTGGTGCGGGTGGACAAGATCGCCGCGCGTTCGCCGCGCAAAGAAACCTGGCTGTCGAGACGGGCTGAGATTCTCGTGCAGGCGGGCCGTCCGGATGAAGCGCGGTCGGCGTATGAATTGGCGCTCACGGCGCTGCAGGTGCTGCCAGCCACGCGCCGCAATGTCCCTGCGATGCAGGAGCTGTCGAGGCGGATTCAAAAAGAGCTGGGCGCGTTGCGCGCCGGCGCGGGCGGTGGAGCGGTCAGTTCGCAGAAGCCTTGATCGGGCGGGGCTGTTTCGTCCGTGGGTTTCCTGCGGGGGTTTGAAAGTGGCGGACACGGGCCAGTTCACGTTCCGCGCTTATTCCGGATCGGCTTTGGGAAGTTCACCGGAGAATGGGAGTGAGAGTAGGAATAGGAATAGGAATGGGAACAGCGCCCCCTCTTTCGATTGCACCAGTTTTCTCCGTGACATCCGCTTGTGCTTTGGTGATGAATCAACTGAACCTGTGTTGAACTTCAGCATCCCATTCTCATGACCGTTCCAGCCGTATCTGTCGAAACTTGCCCCGTCCCTTTGCGCGTGTTGATGGTGGAGGACAATCCGGCGGACGTGGAATTGTGTCTGCGCGAATTGAGGAAGGCGGGCTATGAACCGCAGGCCGAGGTGGTGCAGCTTCCGGAAGATTTCGTGGTGCGGCTGGGAACCGGGAATTACGAAATCGTGGTCGCGGACGTCGTGCTGCCCACCTGGAGCGGACTGGAGGCGTTTGAGGCGTTGAAGCGTTCTGGAAAGGACATTCCCTTCATTCTTCTCACGGGCACCATGCGCGATGAAGAGGCGGCGCGAACCCTTGGGCATGGCGTGGACGACTACGTCCTCAAAAGCGGCAGGGCGCGCATCGGCGTGGTGGTGCGGCTGGCGTTGGAACGGCGCGCGCTGCGGGCGGAGAACGTCACGCTGCGGAAACGCGCCGATATGTCCGCACAATCGCCCGCTGCGGGCACGACGTTCGCGGAGCTGAATCCGAATGCGGTGCTGGAGCTGGCGGCAAATGGCGCGGTGATGAATTTCAATGCGTCCGCAAGCGAGCTGGCGCGCAGCCTTGGCCGGGAACATGCGGGCGATCTGCTGCCGCTGGATGCCGCGCAGATCGCGCGGACGTGTCTGGCGTCGGGACACAAGAGAACGGGCGTGGAGGTTTGGGTATCGGGACGAGCGCTGTCGTGTTCTTTCTTTCCGATTCAGGCGGTGCAGGCGGTTCACTGTTACGTCAACGATGTCACGGATCGGCAGCGGCTGGAGGCGCAGCTTCGTCACTCGCAGAAGCTGGAGTCTGTAGGAAGGCTGGCGGCAGGGATCGCGCATGACTTCAACAACGTGCTCACGGTGATCCAGGGTCACACGGGGTTGCTGCGCTCGCATTCTTCCGCCTCGCCGGCGATGGGCGAGTCCGTGCAAGGCATCGCGAGGGCGGCGGAACGCGGCACCCGGTTGACCAGCCAGCTCCTCGCCTTCAGCCGGCGAAACGTGCTGCAGCTTCAGTCCATTGACATCAATGAAGTGCTGACCAGTCTCAGCAGCCTGCTGCACCGGACGCTGGGCGAGGACATCAGTTATCAGTTCAATTACGCGTCGGAACTCCCCGCGATCCATGCGGATCGCGGATTGATCGAGCAGGTCTTCATGAACCTTTCGGTCAATGCACGCGACGCGATGCCACGCGGCGGTCAGCTCGTGCTGACGACGTCGCTTGTCGAAATCGACACGGCTTACGTGGAGCGCCAGCCGGCTGAGGCGCGCGAGGGACGGTTTGTCTGCCTGACGATTTCAGACACGGGCTGCGGCATGGATCATGTGACGTTGAGCCGCATCTTTGAGCCGTTCTTCACCACGAAAGAATTCGGCAAAGGAACGGGCCTCGGGCTCGCGACGGTCTATGGCATCGTGAAGCAGCATCAGGGCTGGATCGAAGTGCGCAGCCAGATGGGGCAAGGGACGACGTTCAAAATATTTCTGCCGCCAGCAACGGGTCCGGTCGAACCGGCGGGCGATGCGAAGAACGATCCCGCCACGCTTCAGGGGACGGAAACCATTCTCATCGTCGAGGACGAACCGCCGGTGCGCTGGATCGTGAAGGATGTCCTGACGAAGTACGGCTACAAGGTGCTGGAGGCGGGCAGCGGCGTGGAGGCGCTGGCGCTGTGGCATCAGCATCACGATGAAATTGATCTGCTGCTCACCGACATGGTGATGCCCGTGGGACTCGGCGGTCAGGAACTTGCGGAGAAATTTGCGGCGCAAAAGCCGGAGCTGAAAGTGATCTTCACCAGCGGATACAGCCTCCCAGTCGCCGGGCGCGGCTTCACGGTGCTCGATAACCTGAACTTCCTCCAAAAGCCTTTCGACGACGCCAGGCTGGTCTTGGCCGTGCGCCAGTGCATCGACGGTTGATTCTGTTTTCTGCGCTGAATGAAGCAGCCATTTTTGCAGGCTTTCCTTGAACGTGCGGCCAATGGCCACCGCTTCGCCCACGCTTTTCATCGGCCCGGCAGGGGCGAATGGTAGCCGCGCCAGCTTGGGGTGTGAGGATTCGTGCATCCATTGCCCAAAAGCAGCAGCTATTTCATCGACTTTTGCGCCCCGCCTGGCATGCTCTCATGACTCCCGCCTAATGAGCCGGATGACGTAAATCCTTTCCGGCGCAATTCCTGATTCCCAATTTATGAAATCGCACATGCCTCACCTCTATCTCTTACCCGCATTGGTTCTCTGCTTAATCGGGATCTCCAACGGCTTGCTCTCGGCCCAAACCTTCTCGAACCTCCACAATTTTGCCGATGGCCCCGCCGATGGCAGTCGCACTTTTGCGAGCATGACTCTAGTGAACGGCACGCTGTATGGGACAACAATCCAGGGCGGCAGTTCGGGCTCTGGCATTCTCTTTTCTCTCAATACGAATGGCACAGGCTTCGTCAATCTTCACGACTTCTCGCCGAGTGAAGGCTCTCTTCCAAGAGCCGATCTGCTGTTCTCCGGCAATAGACTTTTTGGGACTGCGCTGCTTGGAGGCAATGCCGGCAGTGGCACCATTTTCACGGTCAATACGAATGGCACGGGATTGAGTGTGCTACACCATTTCCCGGCCTTTGCTGATGCTCCGAATTCTTCCCCCACCAACAGCGAAGGAATAGCTCCTTCGGGGTTGATTGTGGAGGGTAACACGCTCTACGGGTGGGCAATTGAAGGCGGCCTTACCGGCGGTGGCACCCTTTTCAAGCTCAACACCAATGGCTCTGATTTTGGGGTTCTGCATACTTTCGCAACGCTCTCCGGTTCTCCGCTCACCAATAGCGGGGGCTACAGCCCCTACAGTCTGGTTTTGGCTAGTAACACTTTGTATGGAGTCACGAGTCGCGGAGGCGCGGCCGGAAATGGCGCGCTCTTTACCGTTCAGACCGATGCAGCACTTCTCATTATGCAGGGTAGGATTGGGCGGTGCGGCGTCCGCAGAGGGCATGAGGAGCTGCTGTCACCGGAGCGTCACTGTTGTCACACGATTGTAACTTGTACTTTTGACCCCGTACCGG
>Ga0163153_10004927_pt1 | contig 16277 bp, 17 predicted proteins | sample OliLakLV19MP6IB1_FD_148629 | JGI IMG/M metagenome (GOLD analysis project Ga0163153, IMG submission 148629) | Freshwater microbial mat bacterial communities from Lake Vanda, McMurdo Dry Valleys, Antarctica - Oligotrophic Lake LV.19.MP6.IB-1 | ecosystem: Environmental > Aquatic > Freshwater >... | reverse complement strand
CCTCCGGAGACCGCGAACGCCCGGAGCCCGACAGTGGCGAGGACGACCCCGTCTTGGCCTCCTGTTGCTGCGTCTTCCTCCGCGACACCGGCGCGAGATTCACCCTCGCAAACGCGCCGCGCGACGACCGGGTGAAAGACCACCCCCAGCAGCATCAGATGCGTTCCTGCTATGGCGTCCCCCTCCTGAGTGCGGATGGACCGATGTTCGGCACCCTCTGCCACTTTGATTTAACACCTCACGCCTGTCCGACAATGTCAGTCAGACAGGCATGGTGCTTTTCAGGAACAGCGTTTGAAAGGCCAGCACGTCGGACGCGGTGGAACGCGTCCCTACCGGAGATCGCGTCACCACGCGCAAGGTAAGGACGACTTCCACGTCGTCCCTGATCAAATCCTCCCGCCCATTCCGGCAAGGACGGTTGAACACTGCTCCGGCAACGGCCAGGCACGGCGGCGGCGCCTTTCCGCGACGCCTTTTCTGGGCTTGCCCTAAACTGGCGCTAATTCTCTGAGCCAGGAAAGTCTGTGAAGTGAAACGGGTTAACTTTGATGACTCTTCAGACTCTGCCGAACAAGCTTGCCGCGAACCTTAAATCGTGCGAACTACATCCCCGATGAAACGTAGCGTGCCAGATTTGAATGCTGAGTTTTCTGCCACAGAGGTTTCTTTGGCTCAATCAAGCTCTCTTTCATTCAACAAGTGGCAGAAAACGGTCACAAATCTTCAAGTGCTTAGCTTTTCATCTGTAAGTCATTAATCTTCAAGTGCGCCCGTAGCTCAGTTGGATAGAGCATCTGCCTTCTAAGCAGAGGGTCGTGGGTTCGAGTCCCGCCTGGCGCGCCATTTCTTTTTCACTCACTATGCTCAGACTGGAAGACCTGGCCTCATTGCTGGAGGAACATCGGAACGCGGCTTCGGCGAAGGTTGCAGAGTTCTCCATCGGCGGCCGTCCTTTCCATTTCAATTCCCAGCGCGCCGTCATGGGCGTGGTCAATCTCTCCGCAGATTCCTGGTATCGCGAAAGCGTCTGTCTGTCCGCCGACTCCGCCATCCAGCGCGCGCGAATCCTCACGGCTCAAGGCGCGGACATCATCGACCTCGGCGCAGAATCCTCCCTCGCGCACGCGCAGCGCGTCGATGTCGCCGGTCAGAAATCAGCCTTGATCCCTGTCATAAAGGCACTGAGCGCCGGGAAGATTCTTGTTTCGGTTGAGACGTATCAGCCCGAAGTGACCTGCGCCTGCCTGGAGGCCGGAGCGAACATCCTGAATCTCACTGGCACCGAGCGCAGCGATGAGATGTATCGCATGGTCGCCGCCCATGACGCAGCGGTGATCATCTGTTTCGTGCAGGGCAGAAACGTGCGCGAAGTGGGCGACTTTGATTTCGCTTCTGATTCCACGTCGATGATGCAGGAATATTTTGAGCGTGAGATAGAAATCGCCGCGCGCCAGGGCGTCCGGAAAATCTTCATCGATCCAGGGCTGGGCTTCTACTACCGGAATCTTCAGGACAGCGCCGTCCGCATACGGCATCAGATGAAAACCTTCCTGAACACCTTTCGTCTGCGCACTCTTGGGTTTCCCACCTGTCACGCCCTGCCTCATGCGTTCGAGTATTTCGGCGATGAGGTCCGCTCCGCTGAACCGTTCTTCGCCGCACTCGCTACGTTGGGGAAGACAGACCTGTTCCGCACCCACGAAGTCTCCAAGACGAAAGCCGTGCTCGACACATTGGCTTTGTACTGACCCAAGCCTCCTCAGCGCGCCTCGCCACAGGTAAAAAAACGGCCCGAAAGACCGCCTGTCGCAGGCCTTTCGGGCGTCTGAAAAACTATCGAGGGAAACATTATCGCTGGCGGCGCTTCACTTTCAACTGGGCCAGTGAGTGCATCAACGAAGCCTGAACCGTCGCCGATTCCTCGTCGCTGAGCTTCTCGGCGAGACGGGCTTCCGCGCGCTTGCGGGCTTCTTCAGCCTTCGCTTCATCAATGTCGTCGGCCTTGATCGCCATGTCGGTCATCACCGCCACGCGGTCACCGGTGATCTCGACGAAGCCTTCACCCACGGCGAGGAAATGATCCTGGCCGCCCTTGCGGGCCACCAGTTCACCCGCGACCACCTGAGTCATCAACGGAACGTGCATCGGGAAGATGCCCATCTCGCCTTCGACGCCAGGCAGCGTGACCATGTCCACGTCGGCGGAGTAGATCTTCGCCTCGGGCGTGACGATTTCGAGTTTTAGCGTGGCCATGATTCAGCTCGGATCAAGCTTCCTTGATCTCGTCGATGCCGCCCTTCATGTAGAAGTTGATTTCGTTCACGTCATCGTGCTTGCCTTCAAGAATCTCCTTGAAGCCGCGCACGGTCTCCGCGACCGGAACCTGCTTGCCTTCGCGGCCGGTGAAGACCTGCGCCACGGTGAACGGCTGGCTGAGGAAGCGTTGAATCTTGCGGGCGCGGAACACGGAGATTTTGTCCTCCGGCGAAAGCTCGTCCATGCCGAGAATCGCGATGATGTCCTGCAGATCCTTGTAGCGTTGCAGCACTTTCTGCACACCGCGCGCCACGTCGTAGTGCTCCTGTCCGACGATGTCCGGGGACAGCGCGCGGGAGTTCGATGACAGCGGATCGACAGCGGGGAAGATGCCCAGCTCAGCGATGGAACGCTCGAGCACGATGGTCGCATCCAGATGCGCGAACGTCGTGGCCGGCGCGGGATCGGTCAAGTCATCCGCAGGCACGTAAACGGCCTGGAACGAAGTGATGGAACCTTTCTTCGTCGAAGTGATGCGTTCCTGGAGGTTGCCCATCTCGGCAGCCAGCGTCGGCTGGTAACCGACGGCGCTCGGCGTGCGGCCGAGGAGCGCGGACACTTCGGAACCCGCCTGCGAGAAGCGGAAGATGTTATCGACGAACAGGAGCACGTCCTGGTTCTTTTCGTCGCGGAAATATTCGGTCACGGCGAGCGCGGAGAGCGCGACGCGGAGACGGGCTCCTGGCGGCTCGTTCATCTGGCCATAGACCAGACCGATGCGGGAGCCTTCTTCCAGAATGGGCAGGCCGTTTTCGCCGAGCACGGAATGCCCCTTCGCGTCCTTCTTGGTCTTGATGACGTCGGCATCGATCATTTCATTGTAGAGATCGTTGCCTTCACGGGTGCGTTCACCGACACCGGCGAACATCGAGACGCCGCCGTGCAGCTTCGCGATGTTGTTGATCAGCTCCATGATGACGACGGTCTTGCCGACGCCGGCACCGCCGAACGCGCCGACCTTGCCGCCCTTCAAGAAGGGGCAGATGAGATCAATGACCTTGATGCCCGTGGTCAAAACTGTCGGCGACGTGGACTGATCCACCAGCGGCGGCGCGGAACGATGGATGGGCAGATACGCGTCTGCCTTCACCGGGCCTTGCTCGTCAATCGCCTGGCCCGTCACGTCGAACACGCGGCCCATGACGGCGTTGCCGACGGGCATGGCGATGGGCTTGCCGGTATCCGTAAGCTCCATGCCGCGCTTGAGGCCTTCGGTGGTGCTCATGGCGACCGCGCGAATCCAGTTGTCGCCGAGATGCTGCTGCACCTCGAGGGTCAGCTTGGTCTTGCCCTGCCCTGGCAGGTCGTATTCGACCGTGAGGGCGTTGTAGATGGCCGGCAGGTGGGCCGAGAACTCCGCGTCCACGACGGGGCCGATGATTTGAACGATTTTGCCTTTGTTCATGCGTGCTGAGAATTAACCCATCGCCATCTGGGCGGTGGTGATTTCCAAAAGTTCCTTCGTGATGTTCGCCTGACGCAGCTTGTTGTATTCGAGCGTGAGGTCTTTGATGAGCTGCTTCGCGTTGTCCGTGGCGTTCTTCATGGCCACCATGCGCGAGCTGTGTTCCGAAGCCTTCGCTTCCAGCAGAAACTGGAACACCTGAAAATTGACGTAATGCGGAAGCAGGTTTCCGAGCACCGCCGTCGGGTCCGGCTCGAAGAGGTATTCGACCTCGCTCTTCTTCAATGCACCGCCCGCACCCTGTCCTTCCACACCCACTTCGACAGCCTGAATCTGGCCAATCGGGAGAAGCTGCCGAAGCTCCGGCTTCTGGGTGAGCGTGTTGATGAAGTTCGTATAAAGAACGTCCACACGATCCACTTCGCCTTTCAGGAACATGTCCTGGGCAAACCTGGAAATCGCGCGCGCCTCCGAAAACATCGGGTTGTCCTTGTAGGTGAACTCCGCCGCCAACTGCCGCTTCATCCGCGACACAAACTGTCCGCCCTTCTTGCCTGCGCAGATGTAAACCGTCGTATCCTTGTCGAGCCTGCCCGCCTCGCGCAGCAGGTTGGAGTTTAACGCACCGCACAAACCCTTGTCCGTGCTGATGAGAATCACTGCGCGCTTCCTGCCTTCACGCTGCTCCATCAGGGGGTGGGAGAAATCTCCCGCGCCGTCAGAAACTGCTGCGAGCACCTGGTTCATCAGCGTGGCGTAAGGGCGACCCGCCAGAGCGGCAAGCTGCGCCTTGCGCATCTTCGACGAGGCAACCATTTGCATGGCCCTCGTGATCTGCGCCGTGTTCTTGACCGACTTGATACGTCGGCGGATGTCGCGTGTGCTCGCCATGAGTGCTTAGAGCTTAACGATAGGTCTGCTTGAACTCGCTGACAGCGGCCTTCAAGTCAGCAGCCAATGCGTCATTGATTGCGCCTTCTTTGCGGACGCGGTCGAGCAATGCCTGCTTCCGGTTCGTCAGGAAGTCCGTGAGCTTGTTCTGGAAATCTTTCACCTTCTCGACAGCGATGTCGTCCAGGAAGCTGTTCTGCATGGTCCACAGAATCGTCGCCTGCACTTCGACCGGCAGCGGGTTGTATTGGTTCTGCTTGAACAGCTCGACGATGCGTTTGCCGCGTTCGAGAATTCCCTGGGTCTTGGCATCCAGGTCAGAGCCGAATTGCGCGAAGGCCGCCAACTCGCGGTATTGGGCGAGGTCACCCTTGATACGACCAGCGACTTGCTTCATCGCCTTGATCTGCGCGGCGGAACCGACGCGGGAGACGGAGAGACCGACGGAAATCGCCGGGCGCACGCCTTGATAGAACAAGTCGGTTTCCAGATAAATCTGACCGTCCGTAATGGAAATCACGTTCGTGGGAATGTAGGCCGAAACGTCACCAGCTTGAGTCTCGATGATCGGCAGCGCGGTCAGCGAGCCGTTGCCATTCTTCTCGTTCACACGGGCGGAACGTTCGAGCAGGCGGCTGTGCAGGTAGAAGACGTCACCGGGATACGCTTCGCGGCCGGACGGACGCTTGAGGACCAGCGACACCTGACGGTAGGCGACGGCCTGCTTGGAGAGATCATCATAGATGATGAGCGCGTCCATGCCGTTATCCATGAACCATTCACCCATCGATGCGCCGGAGAACGGCGCAAGATATTGAGCCGCAGCCGGAGAATCGGCACCGGCCGCCACCACGATGGTGTATTCCATCGCACCGGCCTTTTCCAGCTCAGCAATGACGCGGGCGATGTTCGACTGCTTCTGGCCGACGGCGACGTAGATGTTGTAAACCGGGCGGAAACCTTCAACGCCGACGTTCTGCTTGTTGATGCGGGCCTGATTGATCATCGTGTCCACGCCGATGGTCGTCTTGCCCGTGGAACGATCACCGATGATCAGCTCGCGCTGGCCGCGTCCAATCGGAATCATCGCGTCAATCGCCATGATGCCCGTCTGCAACGGCTGGCTGACGGATTTACGCTTGATGATGCCGGGCGCGATTTTCTCCACCGGATAGAACGCGGTCTCCTTGATGGGTCCCTTGCCGTCGAGCGGGCTGCCCAACGTGTCCACCACGCGGCCGAGCAACCCTTTGCCGACCGGCACGGAGAGCAGCTTGCCCGTAGTTTTGACTTCGGTGCCTTCGCGAATGCTCAGGTAATCACCCAGCACGATTGCGCCGACCTCAGTCTCTTCGAGGTTCAGCGCGATGCCGATGAGGCCGTTGCCGAAGTCGAGCATCTCGTTGAGCATCGCCTCGGTCAGGCCTTCAATCTTGGCCACACCGTCCGAGATTTCACGCACGGTGCCGACATTCTGCCTCGTCACCGACGTTTTAACGCCGGAGATCTGGGCTTCAATTTCCTGGAGAATCGAACTCATAGCTCTATTTCAAATAAATCACTGCGGTCTTACAGACTTTCAGCCAAACTATTCAAGCGCGCCTGCACGCTTCCATCATAAACATCGCTCCCGACCTTCACGCGCAACCCGCCGATCAATCCGGCGTTCTGCGCAAAGGTGAGGCTCAGGCCGGCGCCGTAACGGTGAGCCAAGTTCGCCTTCACGCTTTCCTGCATCGCGGGCGTCAGGGCCACGGCGCTCTCGACCGTCGCCGTGCGGCGGTCGATGTCCAGCTTCACCAGCCGCTGGAATTGCGAGAGAATCGCCACGTAGCCGCGAGGCTTCCGCGACACCACGGCCTGCACCGCCTGACGCACCTTCGCCTCATCCAGCAGGGCGTCCGTCCGGCAGGTCAGAAACAGATGCTTCGCATCGCGGCGGGCTTGTTTGCTGATTTTCATGCGTGAACCAATGCGGCGGAAAAATTACGCGGCCAACTGGCGGTTGGCTTCATCGGCCAGACGAGCCTGGTCTTCCGGAGAAAGAATCTTGCCGGCGACCTTCGCCGTCGTGGCAACCACCAGACGGCCGACTTCGCGCCGGAGCTCCGTCTTCATCCGGGCCAGTTCGGCGTCGTTGGACTGACGGGCCTTGTTGATGATGTCCTGCGCGGCAGCGACGGCCTTCTGCGTTTCGGTCTCGGTGACCTTCGCGGCGGCGGCACGGGCTTCTTCGATAATCTTGTTCGCCTGCGTGCTGGCCTGACTGAGCAGCTCCAGCGACTTGGCCTGCGCATTGGCGAGGTCACGCTTGATCTGCTCTGCGTTGGCCAGCCCTTTGGCGATGAGCTCGCGGCGCTCTTCAAGGACCGTGAGGATCGGCTTGTAGGCGAAGCGATGCAGCAGGAACGCCACGATGCAGAAGCTGATCACCTGCGAGATGAACAGCGAGGTGTTAAATCCAAACTGCTCGCCCGTCTGCCTGGCGATGTCGCCGATTCCGGCGGCGGCGAAAAACAAGGTCTGTTGCATAAAAAATCTGACGTGATGCCAGGTTCAGGCGCGGGATTTTGGCCCCGCGCCTGAGATTGCTTACTTCTGCACGAGGAAGATCGCGAAGAAGACAATGCCTTCAGCGAAGGCGGTGCTCAGAATGGCCTGCACGAGGATCTTCGTGGCAGCACCAGGATTCCGGCCCACAGCTTCGGAGGCCTTCATGCCGATCATTCCGACACCAATCGCAGCGCCAGCCGCAGCGAAAGCAACGTGCAGGTTTCCGGTCATTTCAGCGAGTAATGGCATCAACATATGTGTTTCCTTTTAGTTGTTTCCCAGCGACGCCCGCAGTCTTGCCACGGTCCCGTCACCGAAATTGTTCAGTGGGCGGCCTTTTCGTGACCGTGGCCGTGAGCATGACTTTCCTCGTCATGCGTGCAGATGAGCAGCGTGAACACCGCCGTGAGCAGCATGAACACCAGCGCCTGCACCAGGCCGACCAGCAATTCCATCGCGTAGAACGGCAGCGGCAGCAGCCACCCGAAGTAGGTGCCGCCCATCACGGCCATCGTTTCCAGCATGTTCTCACCGGCGAAAATGTTTCCGTAAAGACGGAAGCTCAAGGACACAGGGCGGAAGACGATGGAAACCACTTCCAATACGCCGACCGCGAGAAAGACAACGATCATCAGCAGCTTCAACAAACCCGTTGTGTCACCCTTGGGACCGAAGATGTGCATCAGGAAGCCGCCGGGGCCGTTGGCTTGCAGCGCCCAAACCGTCCAGCAGACGAAGAAGACCATCGACATGGCGAGCGTCATGTTCAGGTCCGCATTCACACCGCGAAGGAGAGGACGGGAGATGTGATGGAGATGACCGTTCGCATCCGGCGTTCCCCAGCCAATCGTTCCAACGCCAGGAATCAAACTGAACCAGTTGGCAAAGAGGATGAAAATGAAGAGCGTGGCGAAGAACCAGAACGTCTTCTTCACCAAGTCGTGGCCGATGATGCCTTCGAGGAAACCGTAAAGACCTTCCACCATCCACTCCCAGAAATTCTGCGCGCCTTGAGGAACCTGTTGAAGATTCTTCGTGGCTGAACGGGCAAAGATGATGATGCCCAGCGCAACAACCCATGTGAGAATCATGGAGTTGGTCACGACCAGCGGTCCGATATGAAACTGCGGCGCAGCCGTCGGCAATCCATGGCTCTCTCCGCCGCCATGATCCCCAGCACCGGCATCGTGAGCAGCCTCGACCGCATGACCCGCCGCAGCATCCGCCGCCCAGCCTGCGAACGGCAGAGCGACCATCGCCGCCAGCACCAGCACCACTAAAATTGCCCTGAGTTGTTGCATTGCCTTCGCCAAATCGAGAGACACGAAAACACTTCCCGCGTCGAAAATCTTCGCCTGATAACCCGACTGAATGTCGGAAGAGGCGGAGAAGTTGCCGAAGCGTGAAATATTTCACAAGCGTTTTTTTTCTGAAACGTTGCAGTTTGACCAGACCTCATCCAAAGGGGGGAATCAAACTGATGCAGCCGCCGCCACGGCAGTCGTTTCCTCTGAAGACGCTGACAGGAACCGCGCAGTAGAAGAACGTGAGAGACGGCGGTGGCGTTCCAAGCAGGACAGGCTTCCAGCCTGTCTGCGAACGGCTATGGGTTACTCAACGGTGTGGTGCGTTGGATGGACAACGTGGAAACTCCAAGTCCATCGGTCTGTGGACAGGCTGGAAGCGCTGTCCTACTGAATCGTTTCAACTCAACGGACCGGACCATTCATCGCGCCAACGGAGCGACGGTACAACAGCTTTTTTAGCAAGAAAGCCGCTCCATAAAGAAACCCGAGCAGCGCGACATCCGTCGGGCCCACGGGCAGATCCCAGCGATACGCGATGCAGAATCCGAGGAACGCCGAGACCACGCCGATGACTGCGGCGAGCACGGCGAACTGCCGCATGCTGCTCGCGAGCTGATGCGCGATGAGCGCCGGGAGCAGCAGAAAGCCGAACGTCACCAGCGGACCGACGCTCAAGACCGACACGGAAATCGTCAGCCCGATCACCGCGAACAGCAGCGCGTCCCAGCCCATCACGTTTTTCTTCAGGCTCACCGCCATGTCGCGGTCGAAGGAGACGAGCATGAACTCCTTGTGAAACAGAAACAGCGCGGCCACGACCACGCCAAAGGTTCCCGCCGTCAACAGCAGGTCCGCGCTGGACACGGCGATGATTTCGCCTTTCAACCGGTCCAGCAGTCCGTGTTCGCCGAAAGGGTTCTTCACGAGCAGCAGGATGCTCCACGCACCCGCCAGCACGTAGGCCGCGCCGACGCGTCCCTCGACCGATCCTCGCCCGCGCCGTTCCATCACGGCGAACAGCAGAATGGTCGCGAGCGTGAAGGTCGCGGACCCAGTGAAGGCCAGCAGTCCTTCGCTGCTTTCTTCAACGTGCGGAATGATGTGCCACGCGTGCAGCGCGAAGGCTGCGGCGATTCCGCAGGACGACACCTGCGGCAGCGCGACGCCCATGAAGACCAGACGCCGCAGGACGAGATGAACGCCCACGAGCGGACAAGCCAGGCCGATGAGCAGGCTGATGTAAACCGAGTTCCTCAGCAGGAAGTCCGGGGCCAGAATTTCGCGGAGCATTTCCATCTCAGGAGAACTGAAGCTTCAACATTTCCTCCAGCCGGTCGCGCGTGAGCAGTTCATCGGCGCGGCCCTGGGTGATCCGGCCTTCCTGAAGCCAGATGACGTGCTGAATGAACTGCCGCATCGCCGCGAGATCGTGGTTCACCATCAGGAGCGTCAACGCCTGCTCGCGATGAATGCGCCCGAGCAGTTCCATGATCGCCCGCGACGTGGCGGCATCGATCCCCGCCGTCGGCTCGTCGAGGATCAGGAGGTCCGGTTTCGCCGCCAGCGCGCGCGCGATCAGCACGCGCTGCTTTTGTCCGCCGGATAATTCCGAGAAGCGTTGCCGGGCCAAGTCCCCTGCCCCGGCGGATTGAAGACATTGCTGCGCCCAGTCGCGATGCTCGCGGCCGAAGGAACGTCCCGGACCAACCCGGCCACAGCAGCCCATCAGCACCACTTCAAGGCCGGAGAGCAGAAAGATGGAGTCCAGCGCCTCGCGTTGCGGAACATAGCCGAGCACCGGATCGGGTCCGTCTTGCGAAGCGAATTGAATCTTCCCGGACAGCGGAGGAATCACGCCAATGATGCTCTTGATGAGCGTTGATTTTCCGGAGCCGTTCGCGCCGAGCAACCCGGTGAAACTGCCACGCGGAAGCTTGATGCCGATGCCGGACAGAACGACGCGGCGGCCATAGCCGACCGCCACGTCGTCCAAACTCAGAAGCCAGTCCTCTGTCACTTGAGTTCCTTCAATGCCGCCATAATCTGCGCGACATCGTAGTCAAACAGGCTGAAGTAGTCCTTAATTTTCTCCTGCCCGCCGACCATGCCCGGAACGATGACCAGCTTCGCGCCAATCGCATCGGCCACGTACTGCGGCGTCTTGCGCGGACGGTTTGGCTCGATCATCACCAGCTTTGCGCCCGCCTCCTTCATGCGCGTGATGAGCGCGCTGATGTGCGTGGGTGAAGGCTCGAGGCCTGGCTTCGGCTCGATCTGCCCGATGACCTTGAGGCCGAAGCGCGCCGCGAAGTACTCGTAGGACTTGTGATACGTGACGACCTTCGTGCCGCGATACGGCTCCATCAGCTTCGCCCATTCGACGAGCTTCAGGTCGAGGCGTTCGTTGAACCGCTTCAAGTTCGCCTGGTAGAACGCCGCGTTCGCCGCGTCCAGCCTGCCGAACACTTCCGCGAGATGCGCCGCCATGATTTTCCCGTTGGCCGGATCGTGCGCGAAGTGCGGGTTGCCCGCCGGATGCACGTCGCCCATTGAGCGGTCCACCGGACCGGACGGCACGTCGAGCAGCGTGATGCCCTGCGCCATCACGACATGACCCGGAGCAGCGCCGAGCAGCTTTGGATTGCGCGCGTTGTTCACCAAGGCCGGCAGCCAGCCGATCTCCATCTCCGCGCCACCTTCCAGCAGCACGTCGGCCTGGTTGAGCACGCGGATGAAGCTGGGCCGCGCATCGACGAAGTGCGGGTCTTCCGTGCCTTTGGCGAGGCTGGTGACCTTGATTTTGTCGCCGCCGATTTCTTCGGCGATGGAACCGTAGTCGGGCAGAGTGGCGACGACATTGAGTTTGGCCTGAGCCGGACTCGCCGCTCCAAGCAGCGCAGCCAGGCCGATGAGTGAGAAAAGAGTTTTCATAGAATCAGGAACGGGACTTTGAGTCACGAGTTACGAATTGAGTTTCACCCTCAAAACTTGTGCGCGGCATGGGCGCCGAGGAGGAACTCGAATTGAATCCAGATCGAATGATCGACGCCGACGTTGTCCCGATCATCGTAGTTGTATTGCACGCGAATCTTGGAGAACTCGCTGGGGAAATACGTCAGCGCCGGAGAGACGCGCCACCGCATGTCGCGGTCGGGATCGGGTTCCAGCCCAGCCTGACGTCCGGTCACGTAATCGCCGCGCAGCGAAGCGACCCATCCCTTGCGGAAGCCGTAGGAGATCTGGGAGTACCCCCCCCAGTCCTTCAGCGTCTCCGCAGGAAGCGCGGGGTTGTCCAGGTCGCCGGCGTAAGCTGCGGCCTCGTAGCGGCGATACATCCACTCCGTCTGCCAGGTCACGAATGGGAAGCCCTTGGACTGCGTGCGCGGCTTCCATTTGTAGAACAGATCCGCGCCGTAGATCTGCGTGTCGGTGTTCTTGCCGGTGGCGTTCGGGCCAAACGCGCCGGACGCGCCCAGCATGACGGTCTGTTCGTCCGTGAGGTCGAACGCCGCGACGTAACGCGGCACGTAGAGCAGGTCGCCAAATCCTTTCACACGCGTATCGACGGCGGGCCGCCCAAACACCAGGCCGTCCTCGTGCGCATCCCGGAAGCTGAAGGCGGTTTCGCCCTGGCTGTTCTGCATGGAGAGGAACAGCTCCGAGTAAAATGGTGTCGATGCAAGCCATGAGACGCGTGCGCCCGGATTACGCAGGCCGTCCGCGCCGAGGAAACGTCCGTTGACCAGCGGTTGATCGACGAGGTCCCAGCTATGCGGATGCATTGGGTTCAGACGCCCAAACTCGGAGAAGTATTGTCCGGCCTTGACCTGTAGATTCCAAGGCAGCGAGATCGTTTCGAGAAATGCCTCCTCGACTTCAATGGCCGTCTCGCCCTCAGGATCAATCTGCATGATGATGTTCGCCTGGCCGCGAAAGTAGGGATCGATCTTGCCGTCGAACGTCGTCTCCAGGTTTTGCACCGTGAAGCCCCGCTGCTTCGGATCGTGACCACCAGGCTGGAGCGACTCGACATCCTCGGCGCTGGACCAGCCTCCGGCCACCAGGGCGTCGAACGAGATGTTGAGGAAGTTTTGCTGGCCACCGGCAAGGCGGATGGAATCGCTTGGCGACCAGGGTTTCGTCTGCGCGCCAGCCGGCGGCATTGCCTCAGCCTGCCCCGTGGTGGGCAGCAGCGGTTCCGGAGTCTTCTTCGCTTCGACGGGCACGATGTTCGTCATGCCCTTCTGCATTTCCTTCACCTGCTGGCCGAGCGATTCGATCTGCCTCTGCTGTTCCTTGATGATGCGCTCGAAGTTTTCCTGCATCTGCTTCATCTGCTTCTGCACGGGGTCGAGCGGATTTGTCTCCTGGGCCTGGAGCGAAATCGCGCTCAGCCAAAGGGCAGAAGACCACCCAATAATATTCCTGACATTCATGGTTTTGTTCTTTGAAAGGTCGCAGCGCCCACACGGACACTGCACACGGTAAACAACTGGAAAGGTCGACGGCGGGAAGCCGGCGAGTGAAACTAGGGGAGAACAAAACCGGCAGGAGGCGCGCGGCCTGGCGCCAATCGCAGGTCAATGCGCTGGACGAAGAGAATGATTTCGAAACTGGAAATGGAGTCCGCCGGAAGAACCGGCGCCGCCACGAGCACCAGAACGGGCGCATGGAGAACCAGGCTCTTGGCAAATCCCAGGATGAGACACTCGTGGTCCGCGTGCAAGGCATCGGCGTGCAGGGCGTGATGAAACCGCTCGGACACCGACAGGCCAATCAAACCGAGCCACAGGCCAAGCATGAAAATGGACATCGCCATTTTGCCGGCGATCCGGACGCGACCCGATGTAGATTCAGCGTGCAACTGCCGCAGATAAAACAGGACGCCGATCCAGACGCAAGCAGAACATTTCACCGGCAACCTACGGCGCTCCCAAGCCTTGGGGCAGCTCGACCACCGATTCGGCATCGAACTGAAATATGCCGGTGAGGTAACCCTGAACGTAGGTCTCGCCCACGCGAAGCGTTCCCGAAACCTTCCACGGCACGGGCTCGTCGGGCTTGATTCCAGGCGGATGCTTCACGCGGATGAAATGATTGATCTGCGCCTGCGCGCCAAAGCAGCACGTCCCCTGATCGCGCAGCAGTAAAAATTCCGTGACCACGCCGCGCCGGGTTCGCAGCGGCAGGATGAAGCCAGTCACCACTGCCCGTTTGCCGTCGTACGCCTTGATCTCTGGCGGGATGGTGTCGTTCGAGCGCAGCATCGCCCGGCCTGCGTTCGTCTCGGAATAGACTTCGTACAGCTCGTACTTGAACGCGGAAAGCTTGTCGAACCCCGGCCGGAGGAATCCGTTCTCCACCAGATCAGGCCGTGCCAGCAGCTTCGCCATTTCCACTGCACTCAGCACGTTTGCTCCGGAGGCAGACGAGGCATTCGTCGGCGAGATCGCGCCTTGAATCTGCGTCCCTCGAACGGATGGCTGCGCCGAGAGTGAAGCCGCCGTGTCCTCGCTCCGCCCGCAACCAGGCGAGGCAACGCTCACGAGCAGCGCAAGAACGAGGGATGCCATTGCGGCGGTCCACTCACGGTCGTTGGCGCGGTCTCTGTTCATCCTAAACATCTGAGCTCATCCGAACCACAACCGCAAGGCGTGCTCCAAGAGTCCCGCGCAAACGGGATGCCGCAGAGTGAAGAGACGGCAATCATCGAGCTTACGCCTCGGGCCTGATCACCGGCACTGCATGGCTGGCGAGCGGGTTCACCGCAAAACCACCGGCTTCTAGTCGCATGTTCCATTGCTCAATGATCGACAGCGCCAGAACCACATCGAGTCGGATGTGAATCGCGGGATACTTGGAAAGATTCGTCCGTGCGAGTTTGAACAGCGCCGAAGACGGAAGCAGCCGCGGCCTCAGCTCGGTGTGCTTCTGCAGATGCACGAACGCGCCGGCGAACTGGATCAAGCCTTTGAAGAAATCGCCATCCGGCCCATGCCGGTCCGCCAGCCAGAGTTCCTCCAGCACATCATGCGCTTCGTAGAACAGGCCGCGATTGAAGCACTCGAAATAACCGAGATAATGGGCGTCCAGTTCATGGCCTCGGCAGCCTTCGATCAGCGCGGCGATCTTCGCGGTCTTCTTGCTCACGGGCGCAAGTGTAGAGCGTGCAGTCTGGCGCGTGAAGGCGGATTGCATTCGCTGCGCCACGGCCAAACCGACTAAACCGTTGCCAAATCTCCATCTGCCACTTTAGGATTCGTTGTTCCGAACGCATCCGCTTCGGAAGGCGCATGACCGAATATAAAGTCAAATTCGAGGTGTTCGAGGGACCGCTCGACCTCCTGCTCTATCTCATCAAGAAAGAGGAGGTGGACATCTACGAGGTCAACCTCACCCAGCTCGCCACGCAGTTCATCGAATACATCGATGTGATGCGCATGCTCGACCTGGACATCGCCGGCGAGTTCCTCGTGATGGCCTCGACCCTGATGTACATCAAGAGCCGCGAACTGCTCCCCGTCGAGCAGCAGGTCACGCCCGAGGGCGAGGAGGAAGGCGAGGATCCGCGCTGGGAACTCATCCGCCAGCTCGTTGAATACAAGAAGTTCAAGGACGCCGCCGCCCAGTTGCAAACCCTGGAGCTGCGCCAGGAAGAAGTTTATCCGCACCTGCCGGCCCGCCCGGACTTCGGTCCCGAGGAGGGCCAGAGCCGCGGTCAGGCGTCGCTCTTCGATCTCATCAACGCCGTCAATGCCGTCCTCAAACGCATCAACACGCGGGAGGACTTGCGCGACATCTTCGAGGACAAATGGACCGTCAGCGAAAAGATCGAGACGATCTTGAAAGAGATCACCACTTCGCATTCCCTGAAATTTTCCGCCCTCTTCGCGAGCGCCACGAGCCGCACGGAAGTCGTGGTCACATTCCTGGCGATGCTTGAGCTCATCCGTCTCAAGCAGATCGTCGCCACCCAGGAATCTCCGTTCAGCGAGATTGAACTCTGCCCGGCACCGCCCGCCGTGGCCCACGAGAACCCGGCCACGGCTTACGCCGAAGCCGTGGCTCAGGACGTCATCGCGCCCGGCATCACACCAGCCACGTCGCCCGATGGTGCGCCGGCGGCCGACATTGAATCTGCGCCCGCCAACTGATCATGGAACTCAAACTCATCCTCGAATCCATCCTCTTCTCCGCCCAGCATCCCATGAGCCCGAAGGAGCTGCGCGATGTCCTCGCCGGCGCTGCGGAGCAGTCAGAAGACGCCGCCATCAGGGCGCTCAAGAAGACTGCGTTTGAAGCCATCACCGCCGCGCTCGAAGAGCTCGCCCGCGAACACGAACAGGCGCAGCGCACGTTTCGCCTCGCCTGCGTCGCCGGCTCCTGGCAGTTCGTCAGCCAGCCTGAGTTCGCCCCATGGATCAAGGTTCTCGTCGGCCACAAGAGCCGTCCGCCGCGCCTCTCCCAGCCCGCGCTCGAAACCCTCTCCGTCATCGCCTACCGCCAGCCCTGCACCCGCGCGGAAGTGGAACAGGTGCGTGGCGTCGCCGTGGACGGCGTGATGCAGACCTTGCTTGAACGAAACCTCGTCGAGGCCGTCGGTCGAGCCGAAGTCATCGGACGCCCGATCACTTACGGCACCACGCGCGGCTTCCTCGAATACTTCGGCATCAAAAATCTCGATGATCTCCCCGCCGCCGATGAGCTTCGCCGCATCGTGGTCCAGAAACCGGAGGCGCTGTTGACCGTCGATCCCGGCCTTGCCACCGCGCCGCCGGATGAACTCGCCCTCTCGGAGTCGT
>Ga0163153_10004925_pt1 | contig 16287 bp, 13 predicted proteins | sample OliLakLV19MP6IB1_FD_148629 | JGI IMG/M metagenome (GOLD analysis project Ga0163153, IMG submission 148629) | Freshwater microbial mat bacterial communities from Lake Vanda, McMurdo Dry Valleys, Antarctica - Oligotrophic Lake LV.19.MP6.IB-1 | ecosystem: Environmental > Aquatic > Freshwater >... | reverse complement strand
GCGCTCGCTCATGCGTGCCTCCCGGCGGCCAGGAGGTAAAGGATGGCCATTCGCACGGCCACCCCGTTGGTGACCTGTTCCTCGATCACGGAGGCGACGCCGTGCGCCACGTCGGGAGCGATCTCGATGCCCTCATTCATCGGACCCGGGTGCATCACGAGCGCGCCGGCATTCGCCAGGCCGAGGCGGCGGGCGTTGAGCTGGTATCCCCGGATGTAGTCGCGCAGGGAGGGGATGAGGCCACTGTCCTGGCGTTCTTTCTGGATGCGCAGGGCCATCACCACGGATGCCCCATCGAGCGCTTCATCGATGCGAGTCGTGACAGTGACCTCCCCGGATTCGTGCCGTCCGCCGAGCGTCGTGGGCAGAAGAGTCGCCGGGCCGCAAAGCGTGACGCTGGCGCCCATTGCCAGCAGCGTCCAGATATTCGAGCGTGCCACGCGGCTGTGAAGGACATCGCCGATGATCGCAACCTTCTTGCCTTCAATGCTGTCGCCCATATGGCGGCGCATGGTGAAGAGGTCCAGGAGGGCCTGCGTGGGGTGGGCGTGCATACCATCGCCACCGTTGATCACGCTGGCCTTCGTGTGCCGGGCGGCGAGATACGGCGCGCCTGAGCTACCATGGCGCATCACGACGACATCCGCGCCGATCGCTTCGAGCGTGCGCACCGTGTCGATAACCGTCTCCCCCTTTTCCACGGAGCTGCCGGACGCCGTCAGGTTCACGACATCCGCGCCCATCGCCTTCGCCGCCACTTCGAAACTGGCGCGCGTGCGCGTGCTCTGTTCGTAAAACAGAGTCACGACTGTCGCACCGCGAAGCGTTGCCACCTTACCGATCGGGCGCCTACGCACCTCGGCCATCGCCTCGGCGGTGTGCATGATCAGCTCGATTTCATCGCGCGAGAGGGTGTCCGTATCGAGCAGGTCCTTCGCCTTCCAACTGGTGGGGGGCGTGGGCGCGTCGATAGCCTGGGTTTCAGGGTCACGCAGTTCCAACACGCGCCACCTCCAATCCGGTGAGGAAGACGCCGTCCTGCCCGTCCGTCTCGAGGAGCATCACATCGACCGTCTGGACGAAGGCCGTGGGCAGGTTTTTGCCGACGAAATCCGGGCGTATCGGCAGCTCACGGTGCCCACGGTCGATCAAGACCGCGAGCCGCACGCGCCCGGGCCGTCCGAAATCGATGAGCGCGTCCAGCGCGGCGCGGATGCTCCGGCCGGTGAAGAGCACGTCATCCACGAGGACAACTGTCTTGCCATCGATCGACCCGGGAATCTCGCTCGGCCGCAGCATGGGGGGCGTACCCAGGCGCGCAACGTCGTCGCGGTACAGACCGATATCGAGGCGTCCCACTGGTACGGCGGTGTGTTCGAACTGTTCGATGGCGGCGGCGATACGTTGGGCCAGCGGATATCCGCGGCTAAGGAGACCGACGAGCACGAGATGTTCGGCGCCACGATTACTCTCGATAATCTCGTGGGCCAATCGACGCACGGTGCGGGCGATTTCGTCCGGGCCAAGGAGCTGTTCGCGGGGCATCAAAAACGCCTCCCCGGATCTGGGCAGGCGCTGCGGGCATGTGCGTGTACGAATGGTCGCGCCATGGCGCGCCTCCTCCCTTATCAGCCTCGCGGGACTGTCTTAAAGGGTCTTCAGCACCGTATCGCAGGAGGGCCGGGAAGGCAACAGGAATCGAGAGAATCCAGCCCGTTCTTCACATTCACCCCGAGGCCGCGTAAAGATCGGTCATGCTACTCTGGCGGCACCACGAATAACCTCCAGGGAGACTCCAGAATGCCTCGCAAGAAGGTCACGATTATCGGCGCGGGAATGACGGGCGGCGCGATGGCGCAACGCCTCATCGAAAAGGACATCTGTGACGTCGTCCTCCAGGATGACCCCCAGTTCGCGGGCACGATGCACTTCGGCAAGGCCCTGGACGAATCCCAGGCCGCATCGTGGCAGGGCTTCAGCAGCCGCATCAGCGCCACCGACGGCTGGGACGAAACGGCCAACTCCGACGTCATCATCTGCACGGCCGGCGCGCCCCGCAAGCCGGGCATGAGCCGCGAAGAGCTGCTCAACGGTAACGCGGCGATCGTCCGCGCGAAGGTGAGCGCCGCCGCCAAGGCCTCTCCCAACGCTGTCCTCATCATCTTCGCGAACCCGATGGACGCGATGTGCCATGTCGCCCTCAAGGCGAGTGGCTTCCCGCGCGAACGCGTGCTCGGCCAGGGCGGCATGCTCGACAGCGCCCGCTATCGCTACTTCGTCTCGGATGCGCTCGGCGTTTCGCCGCTCGATGTCCACGGCTACGTGATCGGCGGCCACACCGACACGACGATGGTGCCGGTCGTCTCCCAGACGCGTATCGGCGGCGTCCCGCTCGCGGACCTCCTCCCTGCCGAACAAATCGCGGCCCTGGTCGCGCGTACGATGCGTGGGGGCGCGGAGATCGGCGAACTCTACAAGACCGGTAGCGCCTACTACGCCCCCTCGACCGCAACCGTCGAGATGGCCGAAGCGGTGCTCATGGACCGCCGCCGCCTCATGCCCTGCAGCATCTACCACCAGGGCGAATATGGCATCAAGGACGTCTTCTCCGGCACCGTCTGCCAGCTTGGCGAAGGCGGCATGCAGCGCACCTTCGAGCTGCCGCTAACGGACGACGAACGCGCACGCGTCGTCGACGCCGCCGAAAAGACGAAGGAGCTCGTGGGGCTGATCACGGAGTAAACGTAAGGCGCAATGGCGTGGCTACGCTCCCCTAAGGTGGCCCTGTCAACTTTCCCGGTGCATTATGCAAACTCATGGGCAGGCCATGAAAAGCAGGAGTGATCAATGCCCAACATCACAGGGATCGCGCACGTCGAACTTTCTGTTCGTGACCTCGATGCAAGCACCGAGTGGTACGCCCACGCGTTCGGGTTCGAAGCCGTCTGGAGCGGCACGGATGCCGAGCGTGAACTCGTATCGCGGGCAATCCTTCATAGACCGTCGGGGATCGTCCTCGGGTTGATGAAGCACGCCGATTCTGATGGTTCGATCTTCAGCCCCAACCGCACCGGGCTTGACCACATCTCCTTCGCTGTCGCCGACCGGGACGAGATGGGACGCTGGCTGGCACATTTTGACCGGCTTGGCATCGCGTACTCACCGATCACCGAGGTGGAGTGGGGCGCCCAGTTCACCGTGGCCGACCCGGACGGCATCGCGATCGAATTGAACCTCAACGAACGCCGGGCGCGACCCGCCGACTAAAGCGCCGCCCGCAGCTGAGCGGCGGCCTTCCTGACCTGCGCTGGCGCGGTCCCGCCAGGGAGATCGCGGGCGGCGAGTGCGGAATCGACATCGAGGTCGAGGATGTCGGCTTCGAACAGCGTGCTCTGGGCGCGATACACCGCCAGGGGCAACTCGTGCAGTTCGCAGCGCCGCTCTTCGCAGGCGCGCACGATGGCGCCGACGATGCCATGCGCTTCGCGGAAGGGCATGCCCTTTTTCACAAGGTAGTCTGCAACGTCCGTCGCCAGCGAGTAGCCGCCCGAGGCCGCGACACGCATGCGATCGAGGTTGAACGTGAGCGCGGGCATCATCGCCGCGAAGATACGCAGGGTGGGGACGACGACGTCGGTGGCGTCGAGGACCGGCGCCTTGTCCTCCTGGAGGTCGCGATTGTAGGCGAGGGGGAGGCCCTTCATCACCGTGAGGATGTTGATGAGGTCGCCGTAGACGCGGCCCGTGCGCCCGCGCGCAAGCTCTGCGACGTCGGCGTTCTTCTTCTGAGGCATCATGCTTGAGCCTGTCGCGAAGCGGTCGGGGAGGGTGACGAAGCCGAACTCGGCGCTGGCCCAGAGGACCACGTCTTCGGCGAGGCGCGAAATGTGCGCCTGGCAGATCGCACAAGCGGCGAGGAACTCGGCGATGAAGTCGCGGTCCGCGGTCGCATCGAGGCTGTTGCGCGAGACCTCCGCGAAGCCCAGTTCGAGCGCAACCAACTCCCGGTCCAAGGCATAGGGCGACCCGGCAAGCGCGCCGGAACCGAGCGGCATAACGTTCAACCGTTTACGGCAATCCAGGAAACGGTCGCGGTCACGCAGGAGCATCTCGCCGTATGCGAGCAGGTGGTGGCCGAGCGTTATCGGTTGGGCGCGCTGGACGTGCGTGTAGCCGGGCATCGCGTCGGCCGCATGCTTTTCGCCGAGGTCGCAGAGCGTCGCTACGAGCGCGGTCGCTGCGTCGATCGCGTGCCCGCAGGCTTCGCGCACGAGCATGCGGTTGAGGAGCGCGACCTGGTCGTTACGCGAACGGGCTGTGTGCAGCCGCCCCGCCGCCTCGCCGATCTTCGCGCGCAGTTCGGTCTCCACGTGGGTGTGGATGTCCTCAAGTTCTGGCCGCCAAACAACCTTGCCAGCGCGGAAGTCCGCGAGCACCTCGGCCAGTCCGTTGACCATGAGCATCGCGTCCTCGGTGGGGATGATGCGTTGCTTGCCGAGCATGCGCGCATGGGCGATGGAGCCGGCGATGTCGTGCTCGTAGAGCGTGCGATCCACACCGGCGGTGTAGTCGCGCGTGAGCGCATCCATGTCGCCTTCGAATCGGCCACCCCAGGTCCTGGCTTCAGCGGGCATGGGCATTCTCCCGCAACGGCTCGTAATCCAGCAGTTCGGTCAATTCGGCGAAGGTGAAGTCTGGTTCGACCCCCTCCGCGTCTGGCGGACTCTTGCGCCAGGCTGTGCGGATGCCGAGCCGCTGGGCGCCGGCGACGTCCTCGGCGAGGGAGTTGCCCACCATCAGCGTCTCCCCAGCTTTGACGCCGAGCGTTCTCATCGCGTGCTGGAATAGCGCAGGATGCGGCTTCAGGAAGCCCACCTCGACGGAGACGGACTCGCAGTCCCAGCCGATATCAAGGCCCGCGTCCCGAAGATCAGAGCGAAATCGTTCGCCGCCAAACGCGCGGTTGGTGACGGCGCCAAGGAGAAAGCCACGCTTGCGAAGCTCCAGCAGCGTTGCCACGGCGTCATCGAACGGAACCTTGCCACCTTCGCTGCCGGAGATGTAGGTCGCTTCGAGGAGACGCGCCGCCTGCGCCTTGCGGACGGGGAGGCCCAGCTCGCGCAAAGCCACGCGCGCCACGGCGCCATAATCCGGCTCCACGAGGTCCGTTTCCCTGGCGCGCTTCATGGCCGTTTCGAGCGCGAGCCATGCCGCCCGTGCCACCTGCCCCGGATCGGGATGATGAATGCCAAACTGCGACAGCACAGCATCGCAACGTTCCGCCGCAAGCCGCCGAAACTCCTCCGCCGGAGGGGCCGCATCTGAATGCCACAGCGTATCGCCAATATCGAAAAGCACTGCGCGGATGGGCTGCACGTTCGTTTGCCGACTCCAGACTCCGGGCCATCATCACATCGGCCCGGAGTCCGGACAATTGCGAGCAAGGAGTCGGCGGTTCAGTTGGCCCCCCGGCCCTACAATGCGTCTCATGCCCATCCGCGCCTTCCGCACGATCACTGTCGAACCGAACCTCCCGGAGACGCTTCAGCCACTCATCACGCTGTCGCGCAACCTTTGGTGGACCTGGAATAAGGATGCCGCCATCGCGTTCCGCGATATCGATCCCGCCCTCTGGGAACGATGTACACACAATCCGGTGCGCATGCTCCAGATGGCTGACACCGATCGTTTCGAACGGCTCGGCCGTGATGAAGAGTTCGTCGCCCGCGTTCGTTCTGTCTGGGAATCGTTCCATCACTACATGGGCCGTCCACCGCGTTCAATCCTGGGAGCCGGTGGCGTCGTTGCCTACTTCTCGATGGAGTTCGCACTCACGGAGAGCCTGCCGAGCTATTCCGGCGGCCTTGGGGTGCTCGCTGGGGACCATCTCAAGTCCGCGAGCGACGTGCGCCTGCCGCTCGTCGGCGTGGGACTCTTCTACCAGGAGGGGTATTTCCACCAGCAACTCGACGAGAGCGGCTGGCAGCGCGAATCGTATTCGACGATCGACCCGGTGGGGCAACCCTTCGCGCAGGTTGAAGACGCCTCCGGTCACCCGATTTCGGTGCGCGTTCCGTTTCCCGGTCGAGAGGTGATAGCGGCGGTCCTGCGGCTGGATGTCGGCCAGGTCCCTCTCTATCTGCTCGATACGAACGTTGATGAGAACAGCCCGGAAGACCGGGAGATCACGTGCCGGCTTTATGGCGGGGACGACGAGATGCGCGTGAAGCAGGAGATGGTGCTTGGCATTGGCGGGGCGAGGGCGCTGGAAGCTGTCGGCATCCAGCCATCAGTCTACCACATGAACGAAGGGCATTCGGCCTTCCTCGGGTTGGAACGCATCCGAAGGTTGATGGAAGAACAAGGCCTTTCGTTCGATGAGGCACGGATTCCAGTGTCTGCTTCAACGGTATTCACGACGCACACCGCGGTTGCGGCGGGCATCGACAAGTTCTCTCCGGACCTCCTGAGCGCCCAATTGGGACCTTACTACCGCGCCATTGGCCTGGACGACCACGCCTTTCGCGGACTCGGCCGTACGAACCCGGACAACGAACTGGAGCCGTTCTCGATGGCCGTTCTCGGATTGCACCTGAGCGGTAAGCGAAACGGCGTGTCGCAGCTCCACGGCGACGTGTCGCGCCGCCTTTGGTCCAACGCCTGGGCGGGAGAGCCGGAAGAGCTTACGCCCATTGGCGCGGTTACCAACGGCGTGCACCTGCCCACCTGGGTCGCCAACGAGCTGTCCCATCTCTACGACCGCGCGGTCGGAGCCGATTGGCGGGATGCACCGCAAGACGCTTCCCCCTGGCAGAATCTGTGTGACATTCCCAATGCCGAACTCTGGGAGACGCACGTCATGCTCCGCGAACGGCTTGTCGCGCGCGCCCAGGTGCGATTCATCACCGATGCGGCGCGCGCGGGACGCATCGTGAATGGGCCGCGACCGCTTCGCCCAGACGCTTTGACGATCGGGTTTGCGCGCCGGTTCGCCGCATACAAGCGCGCAACGCTGCTTTTTCATGACCCGGAACGCTTGGCGCGCATCCTCAATAACCCCGACCGGCCCGTTCAAATCATCTTCGCGGGCAAGTCCCACCCGCGCGATGAGGGGGGCAAGCAGCTCATCCGCGAGGTCTCGGAATTCAGCCGACGGCCGGAATTTCGGGATCATCTCGTCATCCTCGAAGACTACGACGTAGACCTCGCGCGGACGCTCGTCCAGGGCTGTGACGTGTGGCTAAACACGCCCCTTCGCCCGATGGAAGCGAGCGGTACGAGTGGGATGAAAGCCGTCGCCAACGGCTGCCTTCATCTGAGCGTGCGCGACGGATGGTGGGCGGAAGCATATCGCGAGCCGTTCGGCTGGGCCATCGGCAACGGAAGCGTGGGCAGTGACCCTGCCTCCCAGGATGAACTCGACGCCCACGCGCTCTATGACCTCCTCGAGCAGGAAGTCGTTCCACTGTTCTATTCACGAGACGCGTCGGGCATGCCCGACGCGTGGGTCGACCGCATGCGAGGGTCGATTTGTGAATACGCGCCGCGTTTCAACAGCGGACGCATGGTCAACGACTACGCCGACGGTTCGTACGTGCCAGCGGCTGAGGCGGGCCGGCGATTGAGCCAAGACGAGTTTCGCGTCACGCGGAATGCAGCCGCATGGCTGGCCCGGATTCGGAGCGCGTGGTCCGGCGTCAAGATCCTTTCGATAGAAGATGAGCCAGGGCGCCAGGCGCAGACCGGGAAACCAGTAAAAGTCTCCGTTCAAGTCCACACCGGGCAACTCGCCCCGACGGACGTGCGCGTCGATCTCGTCTTTGGTGAAGCTAACTTGGCCCAACAGAGCGCCGCGACGGGCATTAGCTCTCTGATGTTCAGCGGCGCCACGAGCGAAGGCGTGCATCAATTCGTCGGCGATTTCCGGCCAGCCCACGGTGGGAGAATCGGCTACGCGATTCGTGTTTTGCCTTTCCACGCCGACCTCGACACACTGGATACAGGACTGGTTCTCTGGTCCTGAGGAGGTCGCACGATGAACCAAAGCGGAACCGCGACATTCGTTCTCCATTCGCACCTGCCCTACTGCCGCCTCGCCGGGAGCTGGCCGCATGGAGAAGAGTGGATACACGAGGCGCTTTTGGAGTGTTATCTGCCGTTGATTGGCGCCTTCCGGAGACTTTCCAAGGAGGTCCCCGGAAGCCTCGGCGTGACGATCAACATGACCCCCATCCTCACCGAACAGCTGGCGGATCCGCTCGTGCTCGGCCACTTCCGTTCGTATCTCGCGGAGCGACTGACGCGTGCGGAGACGGACGTCGCGCGCTTTGAAGCGGCCGGCGGTCTGCGCGCCCGTACGGCGATGTTCCATCGCGACCAGTTCGCGGCCATGCACGACCTTTTCGAACACGAATTACAGGGCGATGTTGTCGGCGCGCTGGGGGCGTTGGAAGCGGGCGGGCGCCTGGAAATCGCCACATCAGCGGCCACGCATGGCTACCTGCCGCTGTTGGACGCCGACAGCGCCGTGGAGTTCCAGGTGGCAACGGGTATTCAATCGCATCGCCAACATTTCGGACGGTCACCACGCTCGTTCTGGTTGCCGGAGTGTGCCTACAAGCCGGGCCTCGAACGGGTTCTCGAACGGCACGGCATTCGTGTGTTCTTCGTCGAGACTCACCTCGTCACGGCGGGAGCGACCATGCGCAAGACCGTGGGCGGGATGCGGGGGATCTATCCGGCGGAGGCGCAACTGGCGGCAAGCGAAGGAGCAGACAGCCGCGGCACGACATTCCGTCCCTACCTCGTCGGAGACTCCAGTGTCTCCGTGATCGCGCGAAACCAACGCAGCGGCAAGCAGGTGTGGTCCGCTGCCGACGGCTATCCCGGGGACGGCGCCTATCGCGAGTTTCACAAGAAGGACGACCTGAGCGGACTCCACTATTGGAGGGTGACGGGCGAAGGCGCCGACCTCGGCGAAAAGGCGGAATATGACCCCGCTGCGGCGATGCAAGCGGTCCAGGGCCATGCACGTCACTTCGTTGGAGTCGTGCACGAGGAATTGAAGGCTTACAGAGAAGCGGGCGGGAAAAACGGCCTGCTTCTTTCGGCCTACGATACAGAGCTGTTCGGCCACTGGTGGATGGAAGGCGTCGACTGGCTGGAAACAACGCTCCGCTCGCTGGCAGCGGATCCACTCGTTGAACTGAGCACTGCAGGAGCATTCGTGGCCGCCAACCCCCCGGGCGAACGCATCTCCCTGCCCGAGGGCTCGTGGGGTTCTGGAGGCGACCATCGCACCTGGTCCAACGAGGCGACCGCCTGGACGTGGCCCGAAGTTCGTTCTCGCCAGGAGCGGGCCGCGCGCTTGCTCGGTGAAAATAGCAGGGCAACGCGCCAGCTGGCACGGGAACTCCTGCTCCTCCAGGCGTCCGATTGGCAGTTTCTCATGACGACCGGCCAGGCGAGCGAGTACGCGACTATGCGATTCCGCTCTCATTGCGAAAGGTTTGACCGCCTCGCGAACGCCATTGAGCAGGACTCGCCCGAACTTGAGCGGCTCCTCGGGGAGTTCGAGGAGCTTGACAACCCGTTCCCTGCGATCGACCCGCAGGCTTACGTTGCCCAGTCCGTCGGTGTGACCGCATGAGCCTGTCGGCAAGACTAGCGGAGTCTGCAACCACGTACTGGGCTCAGCTATTACATTTCTACCAGCCGCCCTGGCAGAGTCACGACGTGCTCCGCAAAATCGTCGATGAATGTTACCGCCCCGTGGTCGGGATATTGCTCGAACACCCGAACGCCCGCATCGCGGTCAATATCAATGCCGTACTGACGGAGATGCTGTTGGACCACGGAGCAGCGGACGTAGTGGATGGCTTGCGCGAGTTGGCGGCGCGCGGCCAGATTGAGCTTGTGGGCAGCGGCAAGTTCCATCCCATCCTCCCGCTAATCCCCGATGAGCTGCGTCGCAGATCCATCCGCGAGAACGCGGAAACGAATTCGCGATTGTTGGGCGCGGAGGCCTGGCAGCCGCGGGGCTTCTTCCCGCCGGAGATGGCATTCGACGCGAACCTCGCGCCGCTTGTGATCCAGACTGGCCATGCATGGGCGATTGTCAGCGGGGTCGCATGCCCGGGTGATTGGCCCATGGACCGCATCGACCGCATCGCATCCGACGGCGCGGACCTGCCGATCCTCTTCCGCGATGACACGCGAAGCAATCGCATCTCGTTTCGAAGCGTTTCCGCGGAAGCGTTCATTTCCGACCTGGCTAATTGGGCGCCCGCGTCCGGTGGCCCGGGGTATATCATCACGGCGATGGACGCCGAGACCTTTGGCCACCATCAGCCCGGCTGGGAGCAAGAGTTCCTTGCGGCCGCCTACGGCGCGCTAGCGGCCCGAAACTCCAACGGACGCGCCGTGCGCATGGTCCAGCCCAGCGAACTGCTCCACCTCTTTCCCGGTGGGCAGGAGGTGGAGCCCCTCGCATCCTCCTGGAGCACCAGCGCTGACGAAATTGGCGCGGGCGACCCGTTTCCGCTCTGGCGGTCGCCAGGCAACGAAGTCCACGCGCTGCAGTGGCGCCTCGTCGAAGTGGTTGTGGCACTCACGGCAACGGCCTCGCGCCTCGCCGAGAACGATGAATCGCGGCGGTATGCCGAACTGGCAGAGATGGCGCTCCAACCCGCGCTCCAGAGCTGCCAATTCTGGTGGGCCAGCCGCCGTCCCATGTGGGACCCGACGTTGGTGTACCGCGGGCTGGCGCTCATGGAGGAGACGTCGCTGCTCGCCTCACGCGCCATCTGGAAGAGCAATGCCAATGCCCCGGAAAGCGCGGAGGCGAATCACCTCATAGCGGCGAACGCCTCCCTACGACTGGAACTCGAAGCACTTTTATTCGGGCAACAATCCCGTTGAAGATCCTCTTCGCGTCGGCCGAAGTCGATCCCTTCGCCAAGGTTGGCGGCCTCGCGGATGTCGCCTCCGCCCTGCCACGGCGCCTGCTCGAAATGGGCCACGACGTCCGCGTGATCACACCGTGCCACGCGAGCAGCCTTGCCGCTTTCAACGCGGGCGACGCACCCATTGAGCTCACGGTGCGATCGCCGGACCGCATTCGGACGGCACTGGTGGCCACGCGCCGGGGCACGGGCGGAGTACCGGTGCAACTCGTCCTCAACGAAGAGTTCTTTGGCAGGCCAGCAGTCTATGGCGAAGGCGACGACCTCCATCGTTACCAGTTCTTCTGCCGCGCTGTCCTCGAAACGCTGCGGCAGGATGGCTGGGTTCCCGACATCCTCCACATCAATGACTGGCACACGGCGCCGCTGGCGTATGCCATCCGGAACCTTGCCTGGGCGAACCCGCCGCTGCGGGGCATCGCATGTGTATTCGCCATCCACAACCTGCGTTACCGCGGGCCGGACGAACTAAACGACATGATCTGCCAGGCGATCCATTACAGCGACCTTGTCACGACGGTGAGCCCGACCTACGCGCGGGAAATCCTCACGCGCGAGCACGGCGAAGGGCTCGACGCGCTCTTGCAGCTGCGCGCCTCAAGCGGTGCGCTCGTCGGCATCCTCAATGGGCTGGACTACGATCTGTACAACCCCAGGACCGACCCCCATATCGTGCGCCAATTCGAACTCTCGACTCTCGAACTTCGCGCGGAAAACCGGGAGGCGCTGCGGGCAGAATTGCGACTGCCCGCGGCCACCGGTCCTTTGGCGGCGATGGTGACGCGGCTTACCGAACAGAAGGGCATCGACCTGGTCCTCGAAGCGCTCCCCGAGATCCTGGCGGCCGGCGGACAGCTCGTCGTGCTTGGCGATGGCGACGAAGCCCTCGCCGTCGAACTCCTGCGGCTGCAGGCGCAACATCCGGATTCGGTGCGGCTGGCGGCGCGCTTCGACGATGCGATGGCGCGCCAAATCTACGCCGGCTGCGATGTCTTCCTCATGCCCTCCCGCTACGAACCGTGCGGGCTCGGGCAGCTCATGGCGATGCGCTATGGCGCCGTGCCCATTGGTCGTCGCACCGGTGGGATCGCGGACACCGTGCTCGATTCCACGGACCATGGCGAACACGCGACCGGCTTCCTCTTCGACGAATTCACCAGTTTCGCTTTCGCGGCGGCTTTTGAGCGGGCGGTCGTGGCCTTTCATCGCACGGGAGAATGGGCCCGTCTCCAGGTGAACGGTATGAGCCGCGATTATTCCTGGCGGGCATCAGCGTCGCATTATGAAGATGCTTACAGTGCCGCGCTTCGGTCACGCGGAATCGTTCCACGGGAATAGCCGCCGTGGCGTCTTTCGACACGCCTGCTATATTCCCGGAATGGCGCACTCAACCAGGCATCGAATCCGCGCAGGTCGAGACGGCCTGGCTCCGGCGCTCCGATGACCGTCCACATCGTCGGCCTCGGCCCCGGGCGTCCGGGGTCGCTCACGGCGGAGACTGTCGAGCTCCTGGGCTCCGGAATGCCGGTCATCCTTCGCACGCGCCATCATCCAACGGTGGATATGCTCGACACGGCGCAACGGTTCGCGGATTGCGACGACCTCTACGCCACGATGCCGGGATTCGATGAGGTGTACACCGCGATTGTCGAACGTGTCATCAATGCCACGACCGTCGGCGATGTCATATACGCTGTGCCGGGACATCCACTCGTGGCGGAACGTTCGGTCACGCTGCTCATGGCCCGTTTGGCGGAGGCGAACGTTCCCGCCGCCGTCTATGCCGCGGTCAGTTTCGTCGATGCGGCGGCGACGGCCCTCCGGCTGGACCTCGGCGCCATCCAGGTCTGCGACGCGCTCGACCTTCGCATCGATGGCCAGCGCCCCGCGCTCATCAGCCAGGTCTACGACCGGGACGGCGCCACGAACCTGAAGCTAGGATTGCTCGATGTCTACCCGTCTGCGCATCAAGTCACCGTCCTTTCGGGACTTGGCACGGGCGGCGAATCCATTCGCTCGGTGAGCCTGGCCGATCTCGACCACCGCCCGTTTGGATACCTTGACACGCTGTATGTACCAGCCCTGGCAGCCATCGATGATGTCCGCCGCTTCGACGGTCTGCACGGCGTAGTCTCCCGGCTGCATGCGCCCGACGGCTGCCCATGGGATCTCGAACAGACGCACCAATCCCTCCGCAAGCACCTTCTCGAAGAAGCCTACGAGACACTGGAAGCGATAGACTCGGGCGACCCGGCGCGGCTCTCCGAAGAACTCGGTGACCTCCTCCTCCAGGTGCTCATGCACGTCGCCGTGGCGGACCGCGCCGGGACGTTCGCATTGGGCGACGTCACCGAACACATCGCCCGCAAGCTGATCCACCGTCACCCGCACGTGTTCGCGGACGGCGCCGCCAAGACCGCCGACGACGTCGCGCGAGACTGGGAGCGCCTCAAACAGGAGGAGAAGCCGCGCCAATCAGTGCTTGAAGGAGTCCCGGGCACGCTCCCCGCCCTCGCAGCCGCACAGACGATGGAAGGGCGAGCGCGCAGCGTCGGATTCGATTGGCCCGATATCGAAGGGCCTCTCGATAAGCTCGCCGAGGAGATCGGTGAGTTCGCGCGGGCTGAGGGCGCGGCTGCGCGCGAAGACGAGTTCGGCGACATCCTCTTCGTGATTGCAAGCATTGGGCAACGCTTGGGGATCGACGCGGAACAGGCATTGCGCGGCGCCAATGCGAAGTTCAGGCGGCGCTTCGGCGAAGTCGAACGGTTGGCGCGGGAGCGAAATGTCAGCCCATTGGGTCTCTGGGACGAAGTCAAGCGTGAAGAACGCGCAGGGCGGTTGTAGCGCCGCCTTACGTTCTGTAGGCTATTACTATCTTCCTGATACCGAGGCACACCCCGCTCATGACCCAAACTGCTGATAGTCCCATCACCAAAGAACGCTTTGCGAAGGGCAAGACCTTCCAGGAATACCTCGACAGCGGCATCAAAAACAAAGAACTCTTCGAAGACAATTACAAGGGCACGGAAGTCAGCGCTGAACAAAAGGCCAAGCTCGAGGGCCTCGTCGCCACCAAGAAACTCGACCACATGGTCGTCATCGGCGAGGACTGGTGCCCGGACGTGTATCGTGGCGCCGGCGTCGCCGCCCGCATCGCCGAGGCCGCGGGCATCGAGATGCGCTTCTTCGAACGAGACCAGAACAACGACATGATCCAGGCCTACCGAAAGGACGGCGAGTTCGAATCCATCCCCGTCTACGTGTTCTACGACAAGGATCACAACGAACTCGCGCACTTCATCGAGCGCCCGAAGCTCGCCAACGACCAGATGCACGAAACCCGCGCCGTCCTCGGCGACATGACGCCAGCCGGTATCGAGGCACGCCTCGGCCACGCCCCAACCGAGGAAGAGATCGCTGCGGAACGTCTCAAGGCCCGCGAAAAGTACATGGAGTGGCAGAAGACGAGTGCAACGTGGGCCGGTTGGCGCACCGCCGCCGTCGATGAGGTCATCGAAATCCTCTCGTAGGAAACCAAACATGGACGGACAGGAGCACTTCGCGTCTGATGCCCCAACGCCATGCGACGCATAGGAATGTCGGAGCCGGGAGCGTCGGAGTCAACGGCCCAATCGTTGGGTAGCTCAGGCTAGATCAGCAACTCCGATACTCCGCACTCCCCACTCCGATACTTCTCCACCGCAGCCTTGCGCGGCTGGCCTGCCAGCCCCAAGATTCCGCCCAATGGCACGCCGCTCCCGACCACCGAAGCCGGTGTTTATCCAGGTTCTGGTGTTGGGGGCGGCGTTTCTGTTGCTCTGCGGCGCCTACCTTGTCGCGATGCGGCTCTCGGTCGATATCTCCCGGCTCGAACGGGGGGAGCTCGGCGATGAACGCGACGAACTCTATCTCGCGATTCACCTGGGAATGGCGTTCGCCGCCGCGGTCCTGGGACTCGCGCTGGGCAAGTGGCTCAACGGGCTTGGCTTCGCCGTGATGACGTTCTTCTTCGCCGGACTGCTTGTCGCAATGCTGCTCGCCCTGTTGGCCAGTCAGTCGCTCGCCTGCTCCGCCGGCCACAACGACCTCATCCGTCACTGGACGTGCTGAAGCCCAGGGACGGAGTGGGGAGTGTTGGGTATCCTCACCGCTTCGCGCAGCGTTTCAAAAGTTGGCTCCCCGACGAGGACTCGAACCTCGAACACCGCGGTTAACAGCCGCGTGCTCTACCATTGAGCTATCGAGGAAGCTGAGTTCTAGTTTCTCGGCGGGGCCGCGAAAGAGCAAGCGAAACGTGGTTCGTTCGCTCGCCACGCTTGGCGAAGACGATTGCCCCGACGGGCAGGCGTTGCTAGGCTGACTATTCCCGTGGCAGGGTAGCTCAGCTGGTCAGAGCGCACGACTCATAATCGTGAGGTCGAGAGTTCAAGTCTCTCCCCTGCTACCACTTCATGTTCCGTTCGCGACCAACGTATGTCATAGCCTTGCAATCGTCACTAAATTGGTCCGAAGGATCATGCGACATGGACTACATAGAGTTCGTCGATGAGGCAATGAAAGCTCTCGGTCGGGTTGGCGCCGCTCGGACGGCAACGAACGGTACTTGGGGGTTCAGCCATCGACTATAGCGAGCGAAATGGGCCTCTCCGGGGACCGCGCGGAGGAGAGCCTTTCCCACCCGCTGAAGCGAACGAACTGCCTTATTTCTCCAACAAAAGTTTGGGCAAGCTCGTCGCAGGCACCGTCCCAGTACATAGAGTCTTCGCGTGACGAAGCTGATGGGATTGCCAAAGGGGTCCCTGGCGTAGAGCATGCGTTCGCCCCACGCATCCCGGCGATCGGCGTCAGTTCGATCGCTCTGCTCCGGCGAGCCGCCCGGCGTATGCCTCGAGGTCGTCCACGGAGAAATAGAGGTACTGCACAACGGAACGGTACAGTTCGACCAAACACCGTGATCGTTTACGTCGAATGAAACTTCGTCATTGAACTCGCCTCCGTTCAATCTGAATTCGACGCTTGCGACCGACTGCTTCAACTCGTCGCCGATGGCCGGGTTGAATTGGTAGTCCGCGCACTCTGCCTCAGCGTCGCGGCACCGGAACACCGTGTAGCAGTCCCTCAACGCTCAGGTCTTCATCGATATCTGGCCAGTGAAGGCCGAATCCACCTCCGGACACGCGGAACTTCGCCCGCTGCTCGGGTGTCGCGTGCATTAAGCGCGGGAACCATGCCAACGGGACGATGAGCGTGCGGCCTTCGTAGGGATCGACGGCGAGTGAGTGATCGTCCACCCGTGCGGCCTTTACCCGCTCCCCTGGTC
>Ga0163153_10004922_pt1 | contig 16297 bp, 15 predicted proteins | sample OliLakLV19MP6IB1_FD_148629 | JGI IMG/M metagenome (GOLD analysis project Ga0163153, IMG submission 148629) | Freshwater microbial mat bacterial communities from Lake Vanda, McMurdo Dry Valleys, Antarctica - Oligotrophic Lake LV.19.MP6.IB-1 | ecosystem: Environmental > Aquatic > Freshwater >... | reverse complement strand
CGTAATCTTGCCAATGCTCTCGTTCGCCTTGATGACAGCTTCGCCGCCGTCAAAGTTTTTGCTCAACGGATCGCGCGCCGCATCGAAGCCTTCCGTCACGAGCTTGATGTCGCCGGTGAACCCTTCACGACGCTGCGCAAAAACCTCGATGGACCCGGCCTGATTCTGTTCGGCACCGACGCCCAGCGTCATCGCATCAAGCGTGAACGGCATGGCGTCCAGCACCGTGAGATAAGCCTGCCGCACCGGAGTGTCTCCGCTCAACGGCGCGGCGGGCAGCGTCACGGTCTTGCCGCCGATCACGCCGCTGGCGGTGAGCTGAATCGGATAGGAACCAGGCATCGCGTCCTTCGTGGCCGTGATGAGCAGGAGCCCGCTGCTCGGTGCATTCGGGATGACAAGCGGCTCGGCGAAGACGCCGCTGGGCAGGCCTTCACACGCGAAGCGCACCGGGCCATCGAAGCCGCCCGCACGCGTGATTTCGCAACGAAGCTTCGTCGTTCCTTCGCGATGAACGCGCAGCGCGTCCGGCAGAAAGCGACCGACAAAACTCGCCGCCGCTGCCGCCGTGGGCGGACGGACGCTCAGGCGATAGCCGAAGCGGTCGCCGCCGCGATCCGTGATGTCACGAATCGCGAACACGTAGTCCGTGTCCTTCCTCGCGTCGAATTCGAGGCGCGCATCGGATCCCGCCGCGTCATCGTTCTGGAGGATGATCGCGCCGTTCGTGTCGGTCAGCATGAGCAAGGCGTCGAGCTTCGAGCCGAAGCGGTTGGCCGAGACTTCGCACACGAGCTTCTGGTCGGAGGCAGAATTAAACTTGAACCGATCCACGTCGCCCGCCATGCCGACACGTCCGTTGATGACCAGTGGAGCCGTCACCGACTGAGCCTGGGCCAGGTCGTTGTTCGGCTCGGTTTCCATGACTTCGTTCAAGTCCGAGACGTTGAAGGGAATCAGGTTCGAGTAACCGCGCGGCGTCTTCACGCGAATCTCCTGGCTGCGCGGCGCCTTGGACGCGATGTCGAGCGTCACCTTCGTCGTGCCATCGAGATTGCGGCCGGTGATGGCGACTTCGACCGCCTTGCCACGCGCGCCGCCAAATGGGAAGAGCGACTCGACATAGGGAACCGGCCCGGCGATGAGGCGATAGAAATACTCGTTGCCGCCGCGATAACGGAAGTCGCGCAGCGCGAGAATGAACTCGCCGTCCGCCGGTGCAGTGAAGAAGAGCAGGCTGTCGAGGCCGATGGCGTCCTCGTTGCGAACCAGTTCCCTGCCCTGCAAATCGAGGACCATCAGCGACGAATCCAGCGGCGAACCGCGCCGGGAGGCGTCCACCTCGAAGACAAACTCCTCGCCCTTCTTCGCCTTGAACTTGTAGTGGTTCGTCTGCGCGCCGCCATTGAGCGCACCGGAGATGACGGCGGGAAGTTCAACTGTCTGCGCGTCGGCGAGCGACGTGTTCGGGTCGCGCTTGGCGATCTCGGGCCATTGCCCGACGTTCAGATTCAGCGGATTGCTCACGCCACCAGGCGCGATGACGCGCAGTTCGCGCGGCGAAAGCGAGGCATCGGCAGGCGCGGTGACCTTGAGAACGAACTTCTTCTCGTTGCGCTTCGGCGGGGCGGGTTCCGCGACGGAGATGCCGCCGCCGGTGGATTCAATCACGACGGACGCCTTGGCCATCGCAGCGGGAGCCGCGACATTCGTCGCGCTCAGTCCAGTGTCGCCGTTGAAGAGGATCTGCGTGACGCCGCCCAGGTTTTCGCCCGTGACCGTGACCTCGATGGTCGTGCCGCGCTGAATCCATTCCGGCGAAATGGCCGTGAGCTTCGGCGCAGGCTGGGCGACGGCGGCCAGCGCCGTAGCGAGGAGCAAAAGGAAACCACGGATGAACACGGATGAACACGGATGGGAGGGGTGAAGAGTCATGAGAAAAGAGAGCGGGAAGCTCCGCGATGCCCTCGCAGAGCGAGGATGTGACGGTAGCCGTGGGCTTCAGCCCGCGGATCGGATGTCCAAGGAAGCATGCCTCGCGTAGCGAGGCTTGAGGTAGATGTCAGCGCAGGGCGTTCAAGCGTCGCGTAGCGACGCGGGCGGTTGCGTTCGATGATCCGTGGGCTGAAGCCCACGGCTACCGTCAACAGGTCGCTACGCGACCAGGAGTCGGGGCAAGCCGGAGGTTTGCCATAGGGTAGCCGGGGGTTGAGAAGCGTGGAGCGCGACGACACCCCCGGTAAATGTATGAGAGATGTCCGCACCCCGGAGGGGTGCAAGATGGATTTGGTAACGCAGGCGCGGCGTTCTGGCACCCCGCCGGGGTGCGGGACGTTTGATGACGTTGACCGGGGGTCTTCGCTTCGCTGCGACCCTCGTCTACCTTCTGGCAACCCGCTGGGTTGCGAGGAGAGACGGACATCGGATGACACTCGGAGAATCCCAACGGGATTCCGGCGCAAAGCCCAAGGTTGCGAGGAACGAGCTACCTTGGGAAACGCGGCGGATACGCTGGCCAACCCCAACGGGGTTGCGGCGACAGGGAACTCAAGATGGCCACAACCCCGTTGGGGTTGCGAATGATCGGACACACGAACCCAGGGTAGCCGCTGCGCGCCAACCCTGGGCTGCGGGACGGAATCCCGTTGGGATTCGACGCGAGGGCAACCGAGCGGCTTGTTGAGTCGTTGCACGCTCACAGACTTGCCTCAGCGATCTCAGTTTCATGCTGAGGAAACTGCGGCTGCTGAGAGCGGCGACGGTACGGATGAGGATATGTCGTCCAGTTCGCAGCCTCGATACAAATGACACGGTCGCCCTCATCCAACATCCCGGCTTTAACAAAGTCTTCAATGATCCTCTCGCGTTGCGTCTTGATGTCGATTGTTGGCATCACAAAGACACCCGGCGACAAGCAGACCCCCTTACGCTTGCGAACATAGGACATGATTAGATTACGCTTGAGTCCATAGCTAAAGTGTTTCGTGTCAAACTGAACGATGACGAAAAACTTGTTATTGTTCGTGGCATTCATGATTAAAAATCAAAATCCATATCGATGTCTGGCAGATCAATGTCCATGTCAATATCGAATTCCGGCTCAACCAGATTGGCGTCAAACTCTTGCTCAAGCGGCAGATCATCCACGACAACATCCGCATCCTCGTCAATTATCGGCGGTCTAAATGCATCAGGAGGCAACGGAGGTGGGACTGCTGGAAGTGGTGGAGGAACTCCTGCGTCGCTAACTGATGAGGAATCGCTTATGTCGAACGCGTTAACTGGCGCAACATTCGTCGGCTGAGTGTCAATGTTGTGTGCTTGAGTGTTATCAGGACGTAAAAGAGCAACGGCAACAGCAGCGCCAGACACGGCAGCGACTGAGTCGGGCATCACACTAGAATCGGGCTGAACCTGTGCTGATTTGGTGATTAGGCTGCTCAAGGGAACCCAGTTTTCCAGACTTTCGCACCATATCAAATCAGACTCGCTCAATCCTCCATCTGTCAACATCTGCTCAACATCAGTCTGCTGATACGGACCAAATTGGTTGCCGTCTCTGTTGATGTAGATGTCCATGCACTCTTAACAGGCTCGCTGTAGCTGACCTTTCACTTCACACAAACAATCCCGTCACCGGATCGCCGAACCTCGCGTCCACCAGCTCGCGCGGTTGGCCGGGCAGGTTGTAGTTTTCGTTTTTCACAGATTCAGCGTGTGCCGGAGGGCGGTGTCCACCGCGCTCATCGGCAGGACTCCGATGACGCGGCCCAAGGCGGATTCCAAGACCGTGTGGCGAGATTGTCCGCCATCACCACGGAATCCCCCAGCAGGCCCGATGGCCCGCCTTCGGGCGACAGCCGCCGCACTGTGATCCGGCTGGGATGGTCGGCCCGAAACATCTGGCTGCTGATTCATGGCGACAACGATCTGGCCAAGGCCCGTGTTCAATTGATCCGCCTGAACCACCAGGACCGGACGGAGCTTGGCCGTACGCAAATCCGAGTTCGGGAAGAGCGCGAGCACCACATCGCCGCGCTTACAGTTTGGACTTGGAGGCATCGTAGTTGTCGTAAACGTCCATCTCCGGGCTGTTCCAGTCGTCGGCGAAGGCGGCGAATCGCTCGCGTAACTCAGCCGCCTGCGGTTCGCTGATGCCCCGCTCGCGCAGGTCCACGCCGCCGCCGTTGAGGAACGTCACGATCACCGGGGTCGGACCGTGAATATCCTTGGGAGGCTCGCTCAACTCGATCCGGCCTTCGCGATAGATACCTTGAACGCTTGTCATCATGGCCGAGTGTGGCAGGAAGTTCTCACACAAACAACCCCGTGACCGGCTCTCCAAACCTTGCGTCCACCAGTTCGCGGGGCTGGTTGAGGTGGTTGTAAACGATGGTGTGCGGGTCGATGCCGAGCGCGTGATACATCGTGGCGAGGAGCTGCACGGGATGGACGGGCTTCTCGGCCGGTGAACTCGCGGTGGCGTCGGACTTGCCGTAGAGCGCGCCGCGACTGACGCCCGCGCCGGCGACCATCGCGGTGTAGCAATAGGGCCAGTGATCGCGGCCGTCAGGCGCGTTGCCATTGCCGCTGGTGCTCACGCCGAGGCGGGGCGACCGTCCGAATTCACCAATGGCGACGACGAGCGTTTCCTTGAGCAGACCGCGCTGGTCAAGGTCTTCGAGGAGTGCGCTCAGGCCGCTGTCGAGTTTCGGGCAATGCAGGTTGCGCAACGGACCGAAGTTCGCCGCGTGGGTGTCGAAGGCATCGACGGTCGGGTTGCCGTTGGCGACGGCGGGCCAGTTCACCTGCACGAAGCGCGTGCCGGCCTCGATGAGGCGGCGGCCGAGGAGCAAGCCCTGGCCAAAGGTGTGGCGGCCATAGCGGTCGCGGGTCTTCTCGGATTCCTTCGTGAGATCAAAGGCGTCGCGCGCGCGGCCGGAGGAGACGAGGTCGAAGGCTTTCGCGTAATACTTGTCGAGGGCGAACTTCTCGACGGCCTTTTCCATGTCAGGCATCTGGCTCTCGACAGTCTTGAGGAGCGTGGCGCGGCGTTCGAGACGTTCCTTCGGCACTTCCTTCCGCATCGAAAGATCGTCGAGCTTAATCTCCTTGTTCGGGTCCTGGTAAAAGTAATACGGGTCGTAGGCCGCGCCGAGGAAGCCGGCGGTGCTGCCCTTGCCGATGACGTTGCTTTCCTGCGTGGGGCGCGGGAGCACGACGAACGGGAGCATCGGAACTTCCGGCGGCTTGATGCGCGAGATCTGCGCGCCGATGTGCGGGAAGTCGTTCGGCGCGGGCGGCTCAAGCTGGCCGGAGGGCGAGACGCGACCGGGCTCGTAGCCGGTCATCATCTGGTAATGCGCGGCGGTGTGGTTGAAGAGGCCGGCGGGCGTGTAGCTCATCGAGCGGATGAGCGTGGCCTTGTCCATCTGCTTGGCGAGCATCGGCATGACTTCGCTAAGCGAGATGCCAGGCACGTTGGACTTGATGGGCTTGAACTCGCCGCGGACGTTCGATGGCGCGTCGGGCTTCGGATCCCAGATGTCGATGTGGCTGGGTCCGCCCTGGAGGAAGACGAAGATGATGTTCTTGGCCTTGCCCCAGCCGTTCTTGCCGCCGGCGGATTGGGGCACGACGGAGGCGCTTGCCTGGAGGCGCAGGATGTCGGCGAGGCTGATGCCGGCCATGCCCATGCCGCCGATGCGAAGGAATTCGCGGCGGCTGAAGCCGTCGCAAGTGCTGCCTGATTGTCCGGGGATGCTGATCATAGATGGGTTCTGGTTTGGCCCGCTAACCACGCGAAAGGACGCGAAAGAATTGCTGTGAACGATTCAGCCTCTCGTGTCTTCGCGTGTTTCGCGGGCAATTCATAAAGGTTAAATACTCAGGCGTGACTGCGATAGCCGAGCACTCGCGCCGGCAGGAAGAGCAGCGTCTTCACCAGCGCCAATATCGCGTGAACGACGACGGTGAGAAACCGGAACGGTATGGAAAGCAGCCACACCACCGGAAGCAACGCCGCCACGAGCAAGGCCACCGGCCAGCACAGCACCAGCAGGATGCACCAGGCGACGAAGAGGATGAGCGTCTTCATGAGCATCAGCGGTTGAAGAGAAACGCCGGGCTGTTCAGCCCGGTAATTCTTATATTTCGCGGACGATTCATTGAGCGTTTTGTCAGGCGGTTGCGGGACGATCAAATGGATTGAACAAGTCGAGGCCAGCAATCCACGAGAAGTCGGAGACGTTGCGGGTGGCAAGCGTAAGCCGGTGGTGCAAGGCCGTCGCCGCAATGAGTGCGTCACCCAATTTCATCTTTCGCTGCTGTTTGAGTTTCGCCGCCCGGCGAAGCACTGGTTCGTCCACCGCCAGAATCGGCGTCATGGAAAAGAACGCCTCAAGCACACTTGATTCACCTGGCGTCAACCCAGCGAATCCGAGCACTTCCGGATAACTGATTCCCGAGACGACTGAGTCGTCATCTGCCAACAGCACCCGCAGAAACCCGTGTTCCGGCTTGCTTCCGTAAATGATGATGTTGCTGTCCAAAAGCATCAATCCTCCCGTCCTGGCAAGGGGCGATCTTCACGAATCTCGCGCTGCCAGGCCGAAGGGTCTGGGATCGACTTTATCCCACCCATGGCCGCCAGTTTTTCCAACGCTTCCACGCGGCGGCGGCGCATCTCAGCTTTGTCATCATGAGTCGGTTGGCCGGGCGGCATGATTGTCACAAGCACGTCCGCCGTGCCGCCATTCAACGCAGGCGGTGGACTCTCAGCCCATTCGATATGGTCGCCCTTCAGCTTTGCTTTGTAAGTATTCAGCATGTCGGCACTTTACTCCGTCATCGGTTGAAAAGAAACGCCGGGCTGTTCAGCAACGCCCACGCGAGATCCTGCGCGACTTCGAGGCGGTCGGCACCGGACTTAAACTCGACGGCCTTGAGTTCCTTCTCAGTCGGCGGACGGCTCAGGCACGAGAGATAAATGTCTTCCACAAGCTTGCGGTCGTCCTTCTCGGTCTTGACGAGTTTTGCGACGCGGCTATCCGGCGCGGCGACGGCTTCGGAAATGGTCGGGCCATTGATCAGACTCAACGCGTGACTCAAGGTCAGACTGCTGGAGCGTTCGCATTCACACGCCGACTGGCGCTTTGGCCGGCCGAAGAGCTGGAGAAAATCATTCCCCGCAACCATGCCGTCGGGAATCTGCGCGGCGCGCATCCCGCTCGGAATGCCGGCGAGCTTCGGCTTCGTGCCCGTGGCGAGCGCGAGGGCATCGACCATCTGCTCGGCGCTGAGGCGGCGCGGATGGGCATGGCTGAAGTTGATGGTGTCATCCTCGTTCCACTTGCTCTTCACGATGGAGAGCTGATACGTGCGCGACTGGCAGATGGCCTTCATCAGCTTGCGCAGATCGAAGCCGTCCTTCACGAACTTCGCGGTGAGCGCATCCAGCAGTTCGGGATTGCTCGCCGGATTGCTGGCGCGGATGTCGTCCACCGGATCGATGATGCCGCGTCCGAGGAAGTAGCTCCAGATGCGGTTCGCCATCGACTTGGCGAAGAAGGGATTCTCGGGCGAGACGAGCCAGTCCACCATCGGCTCGCGACGATCCGCGCCGGACGCGAATCCCTTGGCGTCGCCCACCGGCACCTTGGGCGAGACGGGCGCATCGGTCTTGAGATGCTTCACCTCGCCGCCATCGTACCTGTGGTAAACGATCTCTTCTGACGTGATTTGGAAGGAGCCGCCCGCTTCGGCGAAGATGACTTCCTTGCCGACCTGTCCGCGTTTGAAACCAACCTGCGCGAAGTAAGCGCCCAGCTCGTAGTACTGGTTCTGTGTCCACTTCTCGAACGGATGGTCGTGGCATTTGTTGCAGTTGAAGCGCACGCCCAGGAAGGTCTGCGAAACGTCCTCGGTCATCTTGCCCGGCTCGCGGAGCACGCGCAGATAGTTCACCGCCGGGTTCTCGTAGCTGCTGCCTTTCGCGGTGAGCAGCGAGCGGACGAACTTGTCGTAAGGCGTGTTGTCCGCGACCTGCTGGCGAATCCAGTTGCGATAGAGCCACACGGATTTCTGGCCGAGGTTCTCCGAATTGCACTGAAGGAGGTCCGCCCATTTGTTCGCCCAGAACTCGATGTAATCATTGCTGCCGAGCAGTTCATCGATGAGCTTCTCGCGCTTCTCCTTGCTCGGCGTCTTGTCGTCGAGGAAGGGCCGAATTTTTTCAGCTTTGGGCGGCAGGCCCGTGAGATCGAGATGGACGCGGCGCGCGAATTCGCCGTCCGATGTCAGCTCGCTTGGGAGAATCTTCATTTTGCGCAGCTTCGCGTTGACGTGCTGGTCGATGAAGTTGTTCTCCGGCACATCGGCCCATTGATAGCCGCTGCGGTCGCCCATGATGGTGATGAGCGCCGTGCCGTAGATGCCTTCGTAGCGCACGAGCAAGGCAGCTTCGCCCCGGCGCAATCCCTTCACCACCCCGCCGGCATTGACCTCGGTGACCTCGATGTTGCTGACGGAGAAATGCGCCTCACGAGTCACGTCGCGCCTGGAGCCGTCCCCATAAGTCGCGATGACGAGGAACTGCTGTGAGCGTCCGGCCAGGTCCATCTCAGATTCCTTCGGGAGCAGCTCGATGCTTTTCGCGCGGCCCTTGGCCACGCTGTCGAACTTCGTTCCCTCGACGATCCATTGGCGAAGCAAATGATGTTCGCGCGAACCGGGCTTGAGCGCCTGACGGCCTTCGTGCGGCACTTCGCCAAGCGGCTTGAGCAGCATGAGCGAGTCATCGACGTTCACGCGGTTGAAGCGGCGGCCGGAGAGATCGTTCACCAACGCCGCGTAGTCGTATTCCGGATCGTAACCGCGGAGCGACAGCTTGAAACCATTCTTGCCCTGGGCCGATCCGTGACACGTCCCCTGATTGCAGCCGGCCTTCGCGAGCACGGGCTGGATGTCGCGCACGAAATCAATCTTCGTCGCCTCCGCGCTGGCGATCTTCACTGGGAGCTTCGCCTGCTGACCGCCGGCCTTGACGGTGATCTCAGCCGAGCCAGCCGCCTTGGGACGGATGTATCCATTGGTCAAAATCTCCACCGCAGCAGAGTCCGTCGTGAACTTCGCGAGGGAAGTCAGGTCCACGGTCTTGCCGCCATCGATGACGCCGAACACCAGCACACGTTGCTCGTCACGCGCCTCAGCCAGAGTCAGGGTGGCGGGTTCCAGCTTGAGCGAGCGAATGATCGGGAGCGGAGGAGCGGCAGGCGCTTCGGTGGAGGCGGCCGGTTTTTCGGCGAGCACGGTAAGCGTCGGGAAAGCCAGCGTGCAGAGAGCGCCGAACAGAAAAGAGAGGCGACGTTGTTTCATCCGTTTCAATTGATTACAGATAAGGCTGACGTCGGAAGAGATGCCGTCATTGAACCTATTTCGGCATCTTTTCAGGCGATAGGCCGAGAGTAAGCAGCACGATGAGATGAGGCAAGCCGGGATTCGGCAAACTTGGGTGCAGATCGCGGATCGACACCTCAACCCGCCGCGCGCCGCAAACGATCCGCGATGGCCTGCCACTCCGATCCTTCAGGCAAAGTCTCAACTACGATCCACAGCGCGCCTTCCGCATCGCATCGATGCAGCTCTGCGTAAAGCGCGCGCGCGTAGGCCTCGGCGTCGTGCGGAATCACGCTCACACCGCCCAGATCGGACATCGACGGAATGTGCGAATACGCGATGACCTGCGTCTGGGCGGGCGACGCCCCCAGAGCACCCAGTCGCGAAGCCAGTTCCGCGTCATCGTTCCAGCTCATAATGACGAGCCTGGCCTTCGGCGAATAATGCTTCTTCAACTGGCCCGGACTCTTCAATGCGCCCGGCTCCGCGCCCGCTGAAGTCCGCAGGCCGATTTCCCCCAGCGCGGCCAGCAATGATTCCGCGTGTATCATTCCCGGCCGCAGCACCGTCGGCGGACACGAGGTCACGTCCAGCACGGTCGATTCGATGCCGACTTGCGACTGGCCACCGTCCACGATCAATTTGATCCGTGCCCCGAGCGTTTCGTTCACATGGGCGGCGTTTGTCGGTGAAATGGAGTTTGAGGGATTCGCGCTCGGAGCAGCCAGTGGAAAGCCGCACCGACGAATCACGGCCTGCATGAACGGATGACTCGGCCAGCGCACGCCCACGGTCGGGCCGCCCGCCGTGACACTGTCGGGAATTCCGGCGGCGCGCGGGAGGACAAGCGTCAGCGGTCCCGGCCAGAAGGATTGCGCGAGCTTCTCGGCGGCGACCGGCCAGTCCGCGACAAACTCCCGCGCCATCGCGAGATCGGAGACGTGAATGATGATCGGGTTATGCGACGGACGCCCCTTCACCTCGAAGATGCGGGCGACCGCCGCAGGGTCGAGCGCGTTGGCCGCCAGCCCGTAAACCGTCTCCGTCGGCAGCGCGACGACTTCGCCGGCGCGCAGCAATTCCGCCGCACGCTCCACCGCTGCGTTGAACAAGGCAGCCGTGTGCGTCGGCAGGATTTCAGCGCCGTTTGATTTACGCGAAGTCACCCCGACAATCTGACGTTCCCACGCGGCGGTGGGCAGGAAAAAATCTACCCTCTGATCCTTCCCGACGTCGAAGTTCACCGCATCGTCACCGGCCCGCCCGTGAGCTGTCACACGACCGAGCTTTCATTGAAACCAGATGGTGAACCTGAGCATGACGGCGACCACGCAGCTCTTACCCTCCTAGCCACGACCCTCGTGGCTTCAGTCGAAAACGACACGCCCCGGCGGAGTCCAAGCCGCCGGGGCGCTTTCTTTTGGCCACCAGCCCTCTCTAAGTCCCATCCCCGTCCGCCCCAAATCCCCGGGATTTTTCCGAATGATTCTCCCGCCGATTCAGAACGACCGCAGATGGGAGCAGGTATCTGCGGCCGTTCTGAATCACCGGGAAATTCAACGGGCCATCTTTTCATGGACCGCGACCGGTCCCCGGTCGCAGCGCCAAGTGCAGCGTGATGCTACCTGCCCGCACGATAGGCTTTCAGCCAGCCCGGGAGGAATTGCGCGACCTCCGCCTTGTCCCGCAGTTCGTGAATCTGATCCGGCGGCGTGCAGAGCGCGAACCCCTCGCCCCACGCCCGGCCGTTGAGCACGCAGGCGTCGGTGCGGTTCTCGCAGAGCTGACGCCAGGCTTTGGCGAGCGCATCAGAACGGCTTCCGACAAGCTCATGCTTCCACCCGACGAGCGTGGCTTGTGGAAAGAGATCGCGCAGGTCACCAATGAGTTTTCGCGCAGGCTCCAAGTGAATGGTGAGCGAATCCGTCCGGCTGTCGATTTTCGCGGAGGCGAGCTTCGCACCTTCGGCATTCTCGACGGTCTTCACTTTGAAGTCGCAGAGCGCGGCGACGTGAAACACGGCGTCAATCCGCTGTTCGCGGCTGAGGCGCGTGAGCTGCGCGAACAGGTCGTCGTTGGTGGTGAAGGGAAGTTCAACGCAGTTCTCAACTTGGCCAAGATAGGTGGCGCTGACGCCGCGCAGGCAACTAACGTGGCATCCGGATTTCGCGAGCTGATTGGCGAGCAGGACGCCGAGTTCGCCGGTGGAGAAGTTGGTGAGCCGCCGGACTTCATCGACCGGCTCATGGCTGGGGCCGGTCGTGACGACGACGTTCATGCGACGACGGGAGTGGTCCGTGATTCCTTGAGCTGCACCATGTGGGAATGGAGATCGCGCGCCAGCTCCTTGCGGCTGCTGTTGCTCGGCTTCACCTGGCTGAACGCCACACGCGCACCAATGCGCGGCTTGGAGAAAAGATTCAGCAGATGCGGCACCAGCGTCATGTCGCCCCAATAGCACACGTCCGTGCCGGGGTCGCCGTCGTCGAGCGAGTAGCTGATGCAGGCGGCAGCGACCGGGTAATCCAGGCTGGCGATGGGTTCCAGCAATGAGGATTTGAAAGGCAGAATCTGGTGTCCGTTCGAGCTGGTGCCTTCGGGAAAGAGGACGACGAGCGCGCCGCTTTCGAGCACTTGGGCCAGCTCCTGATTGAGCCGCGCCACATCCGACCGCTTGTTGCGCTGCACGAAGAGGCTTCCGCCGAGCACGGCAAACCAGCCGAAGACCGGCCAGCGTTTCACCTCGCTCTTGGAGATGAATACCACGGGGGTGATCGAGCTGATGACCATGATGTCCACGTAGCTCAGGTGATTGCTGAGGAGCAGACCCTTGAGCGGAATCGGCCCTCGCGTCTTGATCGTGAGACCGAGCACGCGCAGGAGACGGCGGCTAGTCTGTTGCAGCCACAGGGCGCGGGCGCGGGGCAAGGGAACTTTCGGCGCGAAGATGACGTTGATCACGAAGTCCACCAGCGCGAGCGACAGCTCACCCGCCATCCAGAGGGACCGGATGGAGACGCGCACGGGATGTTTGCGAACACCCTTCATGCGTGACTCGTGCGAATGTGCGTGGACGTGGACGTCATGATAATGCGTATCGGTCGCGAACAATGGTGGGCACCGCCTCAATGTCCAGCCACGTCAGGAAGTCGATGGTCTTGAACGTGCGATCAATGGCCGGCGGGCCGGAAATCTTGGCCCCGAGCGTCAGGTAGGCGCGCAGGAGCTTGGGAACTTTCTGCGGCTCGGCGGCGAGAGAATCCATGGAACACTGGAACGCGTCCAGCGGCATGGTGCGCCACGGCGCGGGCGCGAGATACTTCCGGCACAGCTCGCTGTAAACGCTCGCGCCGACCGCTGCGTCCTGCGAAGTGAGCGAGCTGCAGCCGATGAGATAACGCGCGCTGTGCTCCTTCGCGTATTCGGCGATTCCCCTCCAGAGCAGGCCCAGCACGACCATGTTGCGATGCTGCTGATGCACGCAGGCGCGCCCGAGCTCCACCATCTCGCCGCGCATGGGTTCAAAGGGGGCGAAATCAAATTCCTGCGCGCTGTAGTAGCCGAGATGTTCGAGCGCCATGTTCCCGGTTTGCAGGCGGTAAGTGCCGACGATTTCCTTGGTCGCCACATGCTCGACGACCAGGTGATCGCAGATGGCGTCGAACGGGTCGGCGTCGAGCCCGGTGGCGTAGGATTCCTGGAGACCTTCATTAAGTTCGAGGTTGAAGACCGCGAAGCGCAGCGCCTGGGCGGCCACCAGTTCATCCTCGTCCCGTGCCTGACGGACGCGGTAGGCCGTGTTGTTGCCGACCAGCAGCTTGAGGGCTTGAATGGGATTGCGCATCAGGTCTTTCGCGCCAGAAATCGCCGCAGTTGGATGCCGTCGTTTGTCATGTGGGCTTGCACTTAGAATGAATGATGGCGGGCGGGTGAATCGGAGGCAACGCTTTTTGCCTTATGTGTTTTTGCCTTATGCCCTCCCGTGCGCCGCCGTTAGATCATAAGTGTTGAAGCCATCTGAACCATCCTGTAACTGTCGTCCCATCGTTCACGGCATCAACGATAACTCATGCGCCCGCTTCCTCTGCTCATCGAAAACAGGCAACTTCCCTTTGTGAAAATGAATCTCCAAATGTCCTTCCGATCCGCACACCAGTTCGTCTCCGCCCTGCTCCTCCTGGCCAGCCTGGCGCTCGCGTTGACCGGATGCCAGACCGTGCCGCCCATCGCCGCTGCGGATACGGTTCCCTATCTCGACGTCCGCCTTCGCGAGGGCGACACGGTCAAGATTTCGTTCCCCGGCGCACCGACGCTGGATTCCACGCAGCAGATCCGGCGCGACGGCAAGATCACGTTGACGCTCGGCGGCGAAGTCGTGGCGGCAGGCCTGAGTCCGGTGGAGCTGGAGAAGGAACTCCTGCGCCTGTATGAAGCGCAGTTGGTGGTCAAGCAGGTCATCGTCGCCGTCACCTCGCCCGGCTATCCCATCTTCGTCAGCGGCGCGGTGCTGCGTCCGGGCAAGCTGATCGTGGACCGGCCGGTGACCGTGGTCGAAGCGATCATGGAGGCGGGCGGACCCGACCGCGCCAAGGCGGATCTCAAGAAGGTGACGGTGCTGCGGCAGATCGACGGGAAAAGCATGAGCTACAAAGTGGACGTGAAGGCGACGATTGACGGCGCGAACGTCAAACAGTTCTTCCTGAAGCCGTCCGACATCGTGGTCGTGCCCGAGAAGTTTGTCTGGTACTAAGGTAAGAACACTGCGGAAGGAGCCTCACGCAAAGTGCGCGTGCCGTTTCTCTTCGTCCCGAATCCCAACGGAATTCTCGGAAGGAGGAACAGACTGATGGCTGATCAACCGCCCACGAGCACCCGGTAAATCACGCCAAGAATTCCAGCTCCAGCGATCACAGGGATGACGCCCCAGTTCCATCGGGCCATTCCCACGAACGCTACGGCACTCACCGCTGCCGCAAACCAGTCGATGGCTCCGCTGGTCGGGAAAAGGACGTGAATGCCAAACCAGACGGCGAGGTTGAGAACCACTCCTACCACCGCCGCCGTCACAGCGGTCAGCGTTGACGCGATGCCGGTGTTCCGCCGCATCTGCTCGATGTGCGGCGCGCCCAGAAATATCCACAGAAAGCACGGCACGAAGGTGGTCCAGGTGGTAATGGCCGCGCCCAGCGTCGCCGCCAGCAAGGGCGGAAGACCACCAGGATGCTGCCAGGCTCCCATGAAGCCCACAAATTGCAGGACCATGATAAGCGGGCCGGGAGTCGTCTCGGCCAGCCCGAGTCCATCGAGCATTTGCGGAGCAGTGAGCCAGCCCTGGTTCTCCACCGCCTGCTGCGAGACGTAGGGCAGCACGGCGTAAGCACCGCCGAACGTGACCATCGCGGCCTTGCTGAAGAAGATTCCTTCGCGGACCAGCGTGTGGGAGGAGCCGAGCCACAGCGCGAGGAGCAGGACGGGAGTCCACCACAGCACGCAGCTCACGGCGCAGACCTTCAACGCGCGCTTTAGTGAGGGCGCGGTGTGTGCCGGGGATTCGGACGCGTCGTCCAGCACGGCGGCAGCCGTGGTTCGGTCTTTGGCATTATTGTGCGAGTTCAGGAGAAATTTGGCGGGCCACCAGCGTCCGCCGAAAAAGCCGACCAGACCGGCGGTGGCGAGGATGAGCGGAAAGGGAGCGTTGAAAAAGTAGAACGCGACGAAGCTCAGTCCGGCGATGGACCACAGGCATTCGTTCTTCAAGGCGCGTTTTCCGATGCGGATCACGGCGGCGGCGACGATGGCGAGGACGGCGGGTTTCAATCCATAGAAGACGGCGGCAATCCAGGGAATCGTCCCGAACGAAACGTAGATGAAGCTGAGCGTCCAGAGGATGACGGCCGAGGGAAGAACGAACAACGCACCAGCGACAATGCCGCCACGCGTCCGATGCAGCAGCCAGCCGATGTAGGTCGCGAGCTGGGTGGCTTCGGGACCGGGCAGGAGCATGCAGTAATTCAGCGCGTGCAGGAATCGTGCTTCACTGATCCACCGCCGCTTTTCCACCAGCTCGGTGTGCATGATCGCGATCTGCCCGGTTGGGCCGCCGAAGCTGATGAAGCCGAGCTTCAGCCAGAAGCGCAGGGCTTCACGAAAAGCGGGATGCCGGGCGGATGGTTCGCTCATGCGGGGAAGAGTTTATCCACTGACGCCCCCGACTGGACACAGAAAAAAGCGAGAATCCAGCGCCTTGCAAACCCAGTGGAAGGATGAGTTTCACGATTCCCTGATCAAGGCCGCTTGCAAAACCCGTGGGAGGACGAATTCCACGAGCCCCTGACCCTCGTGCCCTCAAGGAAAATGGGGCCTTGTGGAACTCGTCCCTCCGACGAAGAATGGCTCTGCAAGCAATTCCACATATTGGCAATTGCGTTCAAGCCACTTGCAAATCAGTGGATAAACCTGCCTCCCCTTGATTCCGCCCGGAAACGCGTTGCGCGAACGGTCTTCGCTTCATGGAGACGCGGCTGAGACATTTTTGAACCTTTGCGGGAGAGAAATGGCTTACCCAAGGCTTTTTTGAACGATTGCAATCCAGTGGACGTGCGCTGGAGTCTTTGGAGCGTCTTCTCAATCTCATGACCACTCGGCGCTGGTTTTTCTGCGTGGTTTTGTTCGGATGAACTCTCGCCAAAGACTTTTCTGAACGAGCTACACGTTGCGAAGCCTCGCACCCCATCATGCACGTCGAGCATCTGGCTTCAGGGCGGCGGCCAATACCAGCGCCGCACGCGTGCGGTGAGTCCTAGTGTAGTGTCCAAGAATTAACTGGACAGGGGTTTCTTGGGTTTTCTTTTGCGTGGTTGCGTGCAGCCGGGTTGGATCTGTTCGAGGGTTTGTCGGCATC
>Ga0163153_10004921_pt1 | contig 16297 bp, 15 predicted proteins | sample OliLakLV19MP6IB1_FD_148629 | JGI IMG/M metagenome (GOLD analysis project Ga0163153, IMG submission 148629) | Freshwater microbial mat bacterial communities from Lake Vanda, McMurdo Dry Valleys, Antarctica - Oligotrophic Lake LV.19.MP6.IB-1 | ecosystem: Environmental > Aquatic > Freshwater >... | reverse complement strand
CCAGTAGTCCAGGAAATCAAGATCACAGAGGAAAAAATTGAGGAAAAGGTGGAATTTGTTGATCAATCGATCCAGGAAGAAACTGTTGTGGAAGCTCCTCCTCCACCAGAGCCTAAAAAAGCACCGCCCCCACCACCACCACCTCCCCCTCCAAAAGAAGAGCCGGATGAGATATTTAAAGTGGTCGAAGAAGCTCCTCGTTTTCCGGGTTGTGAAGACAAAGGATCAAACGATGAAAAGAAAAAATGTGCTGACGAAAAAATGCTTCAATACCTGTATAAGAATATTAAATATCCTAATATAGCCAAAGAGAATGGGGTTCAGGGCAGGGTTGTAGTAACTTTCGTAGTTGAAAAAGACGGTAGGATAACCGATGCAAGAGTAGTGCGGGATATTGGTGGCGGATGTGGTGAAGAAGCCTTAAGAGTCGTCAATTCCATGAATGAAATGGGTGAACGATGGAAACCCGGTAAACAACGAGGTAATCCGGTGAGAGTACAGTTTAACTTACCTGTCCAGTTTAAATTGAATTAAAAGATTTATATCTTTCAGATGAGATAAAAGGCCGCTGGTGAAAACAGCGGCCTTTTTTTATCCTCGCCGCTAACCGGTTTATGCGATTAAATTTGTCCCCATGATGGTAAAAAATAAAAGACAGGGCTTGATTATTGCCGTGATCGCGGCGATCCTGGTTATTGGTTTTGTCTTGTTTGCAGTCCGTAACCGGGAAATCAAAGAAACGCCGGTCACCAAAGCAGAAGTTACTGCGTCCCTCTCCTTAAAATCAGATGAAGAAGAAGGCATATTGCACCGCTCACAGGTTGCTCCTTTATTTCCAGGTTGCGAAGACCTGGCAGCCAAAGTTGAAGCCCAGAAAATTTGTGCTGAAGAAAAATTACTCCAGTATCTATACAGTAAAATCAAATATCCTCAATATGCCCTGGATCATGATATTGAAGGCCGGTGTGTCATCACTTTTGTAGTCGAAAAGGACGGCAAAATTTCCCATGCAAAAATCCTGAAAGATATCGGAGGTGGATGCGGAGAAGAAGCGCTGAGAGTGGTCAACTCTATGAATGAAATGCCGACGACCTGGATACCTGGAAAAAATGACAACCAACCCGTGAGGGTAAGGTTTAACCTGCCAGTGAAATTTCAATTAAAAAACAGACCTGAAAACTAATTCACCTCGCACCATTTTTGGATTACTGCCCGAGTTGCATGGTATTATCAAGGGGAATCCGTTCCTGCTCAAATGCAGCATAGACCGCATCCAACAACTTTAGCCGATATTCATCTTTGTGGAGTTTGTTGTTTTCCATGGAAGGATACGTGCGGTTGCATAAAAAAACAAAGACCAACTCATTGTCCGGGTCTACCCATGCTGCTGTACCGGTAAACCCGGTATGACCAAATGTATTGGCAGAACATAAGTTGCCGGCAGATTGATGTTTTACCGGATCCAGTTCCTTCATATCAAATCCCAGCCCTCTCCTGGTAGACCCCAGTTGGCGGGTGGCGAATTGGTTGATGGTCTCTGGCTGGATTAATTTTTCACCCCCATATTGCCCGCCGTTAAGCAGCATTTGCATCAGTACAGCCAGGTCAAATGCATTGCTGAACAATCCTGCATGGCCACTCACTCCATCGCACATCGCCGCGCCCATATCATGGACATAACCCCTCACTGGTTTATTTCTCCAATAACTATCTTTTTCAGAGGGGGCTATATTCTGAATAGGATAGGTTTGGTAGGGATTGTAACAGGTATGCGTAAGCCCCAGGGGTTGGTAAAAATATTTTTTCATAAATTGATCTATCCGCATACCGGTTTGATGCCGGATCAGGTGAGCAATCATATAGAAGCCTAAATCACTATAAACGTAGTTTTTGTTTTTACGCATCTCCGATTCGAGGATAGACTTCCAGACGATCTGATCGTATCCTGTTTTCAGGTACATGCCCTGGGCCACCGGCAGGCTGTATTTAGAACTATTGGTGGATGCGTACAATGTCGGGTCAGGTTTGTACACCCTTCTTTTTATCCGCACCAGGGTTTCTTTGTAAAAAGGAATCCAGGCAGGAAATCCCGCCTGATGGCTCATGATTTCCGTAAGCGTTGCACTTTCTTTATTAGTGCCCTTGAGATCAGGCAGGTATTCAGACATTATTTTGTCCAACTCAACTTTCCCCTGATCTTTCAGCCGCATCATGGCCAGGGTACTGGCAGCAACCTTAGTTATGCTGGCCAGATCATAGAGATCGGTCGTTTTTACAGCCGTTTTTTTTTCGTAATCCAGATATCCAAATGTCTTGTTGTAAATTATCTTTCCACTTTTTGCCACCAGTAATTGGCCTCCGGGGGCGGCATGGACATTCACAATGGATTGCGTCAGGGTATCCAATACCGCCAGCCGCACACTGTTAACACCCGTGCGTTCAGGAATAGTAAATCCGAAACGCATCAGGCTTTCTGTATCCAGGCCGGCACCAAACTGGAACTGGACACCGGAACTCACGGGTAAACGACCTTTGCATCCCAAAGCTCCAAACAAGGCCTGAGCAACGATGTCCTGCATCAATGGGTCTTCTTCATACGCCTCAACCAGCCAATCACTGGATTCAAAATTTTTAAGCGCATACGGACTTCCAAAATTTACCAGGATTACATGTGCCTGAAGTTGGAGTAATTGGATAAAATTGAGTGCTGATTGATCCAGGCCAAAATTTAATTTACTGTTTTTATTCAAACCCTGAAGACTAACGATAACGATATCTTTTTCTTTTAATCCTGCTAGCAGGGATTTGGACTTAGCTTCAGGAATGACCATGGCGGTTTGAAAATGGGCTACCTTGGCATAACTATCCATTCTCCATTGAAACGGTGTTTTAGTGGTCGAACCGATCGATACGGAAGCCAGCCGGTGCTGATCCAGCTCAGTCAACGGAATCAGGTTGTTTTTGTTTTTTAATAAGGTAATGGCTTGTTCGTACAATTTACTTTTCAGCGCCTGAGATTTGGGATGATTGACTTCAGCGTTTATATTGGCCATTGGCGCCGTGGAATATGCAGACAGCCCCATGGTGAATTTGGCATTCAGGATTTTAAGTACAGTCTCATCCAATTGCTTTTTTAAAGAAAGATTGTTTTGAAGGGCATTTTTTATTTCCTGGAAGGCGAGGTCTATATTATTGGGCAGGCAGAGGATGTCACAACCTGCTTTGAATGCTACCAGTTCCAACGCACCTTCTTTATAATTTTTAGTGACCCCCTTCATTTCCAGGGCATCTGAAAATATTAATCCGGAATAGCCGTATTCGTTCTTAATCAATTCCGTCATAGTAGAATAAGACAGGGAGGTAGGGGTTTTAGGATCTTTTTCCAGGGCGGGGACCTGGAGATGGGCAACCATCACACTTTGAATACCCTGGTCAAACAACAGACGGAATGGAAACAATTCAATGCTGTCCAGTCGCTCCCTGCTGTGATTGATCAGTGGAAGGTCGAGATGGCTGTCCACGTCGGTGTCTCCGTGGCCGGGAAAATGTTTGGCACAAGCCATGATCCCTTCGTCCTGCATGCCCATCATATATTGGAAAGATTTGGCAGTAACGGCGGTGCGGTTTTCGCCAAACGAACGATCATTGATTACGGGGTTGGCAGGATTGATATTGATATCGACTACGGGGGCAAAATTGATATGGGTCCCAATACGTTTGAGTTGACGGGCGATTTCAACGCCCATATCATAAATCAATTTGTTTTCCTGCATTGCACCGAGGGTCAGTTGTCTGGGGAAACTGATAGCTGCTTCTTTATGCCGCATACCGAGGCCCCATTCCGCATCGATGGCGACCATAAGTGGAATTTTGGACAACGCCTGATATTGATTGGTCAGTTCCGCTTGTTTGGCTGGCGTGCCCTGGAAAAAGCATAAACTCCCAACGGCATATTTATTTATTTGCCTTGCCACTTCGACAATATGCTCGGGTCCCTTATCGGAATGTGCACGAATCATAAACAATTGTCCGATTTTCTGATCCAGGCTTAAACTGTTGAACACAGAGTCCACCCATTTTCTTTGCAACTCCGAAGGTTCATTTAACGGGATATCCCGGTTAGACGGAGAAACCATATTAAATTGGAGGAATACAAATAGAAATAAGAGTAAACTTTTAACCATAGCTTTTATTTATTAAACAAAGTGCTGTCAACCGCCCTCGCCTGATCGTAAAATTCCTGTCCTTTGCCTGGATTTCCGGAGTTGAGATAAGCGGAGCCTAAGTTATAAAGAACTGATGCATTTTCAGGCTTAATTAACCTGGCTTTTTCTAAATATTCAATAGCTTTAACATTGTTACCTTCAACACCATAAGCAACGCCTAAAAGTCTTAAGGTTTCAAAATCATTGGGATTAAGTTGATAGGCCTGTTGAAGATAGTTTAATGCTTTTTCAAGGTCGTGCATTTTTTCACCCCAATATTTGCCACCTTCCCGGTAAGCCAGGTGAAGATTGGTCACGGAACTTTCATATCCCGGTGCTATCTCCAGTGACCTTTTAAACGAGGAGATCGCTTCGTCATAACGTTTTTGATAAAAATAAGAATTACCCTGTAACAACCAGGCTTCTACATATAAAGGATGTATAGATATGGCCTTCTTCAAATGCCGGTCAGCCAAAGCATAGTTTGTTGTTTTTTGTAAACTGTCTTTGGTATTTTCTGACTTTGCCAATAATTCTCCGGCAAAGGCATTGTTGATCTTAGCACTGTTGGGTGAATTTTCAATATCCGTTTTAAATAAGGTAAAATTATCCTTCCATGCCTGGTTACGGATAATCGTGAAACTGCTACCCAAAATAACAGAGGCCAGGGTGAGGACAATAATGATCTTTCTTTTTAACTTAAAATAAGGAGCTAACACGGATCCGAGGAACAAACAATATGCATACGATGCAGTAAAAGCGAATCGTTCTGAAAACAAAATCCCTACCGGGAAAAATATATTGGATACCAAGATCAAGGCACCAAAGAAAAACAGGATGCAAAAACTTATCAGTGGCTTTTGATTCCTGTATTTCCAGGCCAACAGGATCAATGCTATTAAAATGAGGAGACTGACCATGACTGCAGGATCGGACATTGACCTTAACGGGAAATGATTGGGAAAATAATCATGGGTCAATGGAAATGGCCAGATATGGAGGCGGAGATAATAAACTATGCTGTAAAGGATACTGCCCCATTTTTCACTGGGTGTACAATAGGTATATTCATTACCGATAATTTTCAGAAACGGATTATTCAGCCATTCCATGACCGGGGCCTGCAATTCACCCTGTTGAAGCACAATATATCGGATGCCGATAAAAAACAAAGCAGGTATCATCAGAGGAAGTATTTTGATCGTGGCCTGCTTCCAGGATAGTTGTCCCAATAAATAAAAGGTAAGCCAGCCGAGAGGTAACCATAGGATAGCATTCTCTTTAGAAAACAAAGCCAGCGTATAAATCACCATGGCCGCAGCTTTGGTTTTAACTTGTACCACGGGGCCCCAAAGCAGATATATTCCACCGAGACCAAATAAAAAGGAGAGGATTTCATCGCTGCTTTTAATATTAGCCACCACTTCGGTGTGGATCGGATGTATAGCGAAGAAAATGGCAGTTATCGCCGCTATCCAATTTGAAGAATCAGGGTTGTGTAATCGGGACAAAACCAGTATTGTAAACCGGAAGACCAGCAATACCGTCAAAATATATAGGAGCAAATGGGTCAAATGGTAAAACCAGGGTTTATTTCCGGCAATCGTTTTTTCCAGAGCCAGGAGGACCAGACTCAAAGGCCGGTATCTCCCACCGGCCACCAGGTTTTTTTGTTCACCTTTAAAATAGCCCTGAAACGTATCATGGCTGACCAAATCCGGAATGCCCTTAACACCTTGTTGGGTGTATATATTCTTGGTCAGTACGATCCCGTCGTCGAGCGCAAACTGATGGCCCAGGGTATTGGCATAACAAATACAGCACAGGGTGACCAAAACTAAATATACCCGGGATGAGGACAACGGAAATTTCCAGTTATCCACAAGGCCTGCTTTAGGGATTACTGAAGATTTTACCGGAGTTTTATTGGGTTTGGCCATGGATTGAACCCACAAACATATTAAATTAATTTATAATGTAAAAGTTAAAGAATATGAATGAGTAAGATTTAAGAAAATGGTTCATTTCCATAAATAGGAATTTTTCCAAAAGTATACTTGAGATCATTTAAATTTAAAACTATTTGGTGGTCATTTAGACGAGATGACCTTGCCCAGCACATTGTATACTTAAAAGACAGTTAGGGGTGACCAGAGTGGCACCGGCGCATTGCAACTGGCACCTGACGTTTAAAATGTTTAAAGAAGCTTATAAAGAGCACTACTATTTTGCAGGGTTGGGAGAAACAATAAAGTATTAACCTGATCTTTTTTTTGGTCTTTGATTCTACGCACAAGCTAATAATGAAGAACGAGTCCTTTTTTATGGGAGTTGAGTCGAAAATATGCCGGCAAGTGGGTTAGATCAGCCCACGATTTAAATCGTGGGCTGATTAAATCGTGGGCTGATTAAATTATCCGCAATTCAACCGTTTCAACGATTTGTACGAATTTATAAAATTCAACAAGCGTAGAATTAATAATTGTTTAGTTTGGATAGGTGTAGCTCGGTACAACCAGTTACTTAATACCTTGCCGATTTCAACTTCGGGCAACCATAAAATCACCTTTTATAATTTTAACAGTACTGTAAGTTGTACTCAGCTTTGATTAACTTTATAGGGTCAAGATACACTATCGATGATCAACGATCTAAGCAAACAACTGGCCCGGGAAGCCATGAACCAGGAAATCATGTCCCCCCAGGAAAAACTGGTAGATTACCCCGGCAAGGAGGATAAATTATTTATCGGTATTCCCAAGGAAGAATTGATGCAGGAAAACAGGGTAGCCCTCACCCCCAATGCCGTGATGATGCTGGTCTCCCAGGGCCACCGGGTAATTATAGAAAAGGGTGCAGGTAAACGCTCGTTTTACAACGATGATGACTATTCGGAATCCGGTGGGGAGGTCTGTGCCGACAAAGGAGAAATTTTTAAAGCAAGTATCGTGCTCAAAGTAGGGCCTCCATCCATCGAAGAAATAAACCTCATGCCCGGCGACCAGATGTTGATCTCCCCATTGCACATGCCCTTGCTCACCGAAGAATATATCCAGACCCTTCGAAACAAACGGATCACTGCGGTGGCTATGGAATACCTCAAGGATAAAAATGATAGTTTTCCTATTGTCCGGATACTGAGTGAAATAGCGGGGACTAGTGCCATCCTGACGGCGGCAGAACTTTTATCGGTGACCAGTCATGGACGCGGTGTGTTACTAGGTGGGATTGCCGGTATACCACCCGCTAAAGTATTGATCCTTGGAGCCGGTGTTGTAGGTGCTTTTGCGACCAAAGCAGCCCTTGGTCTGGGTGCATCGGTCCGGGTCTTTGATAATAATATATACAAACTCATGCGCCTGCAAAACAGCGTAGGCGTGCCTTTGCATACCTCTGTACTAAATCCCAAATACCTGGAATATCAACTGCGCAGCACCGATGTGGTGATCGGTGCCATCCATTCCAAGACCGGACGGGCACCTATGGTGGTGAGTGAAGACCAGGTGATGAAGATGAAACAGGGATCAGTGATCGTCGATGTCAGCATAGACCAGGGCGGTTGTTTTGAAACGTCCGAGGTGACCACCCACAATAATCCCACCTTTATCAAACACGGGGTGATTCATTATTGTGTGCCCAATATAGCCAGCAAGGTACCGCGCACGGCATCGTCGGCGATCAGCAATATCATCGCACCATTATTGTTGTCAACTTCCGAAGTGCAGAATATGGATGAAATGTTGTTTGCCAATCCGGGATTAAGACATGGGGTCTATACGTATAAGGGGCATTTGACCAATGAATACCTGAGCCGGCGGTTTAATATGAAGTTTACGGATATTAATTTGTTGGTGACTTCGAGCTTTTGAGGTTAGGGATTTCCGGGTTTTAAATGACCTTTCGAATCGATTTATTTTATCTTCATCGGTGAGTTTTTTTAGACAACGGAGATCTACAACCACTTTTCAGATACCAATAAATTCAGGTTTCGCAGTCCGATAGACAGTATGGATAGCCAAAGGCGTTCGCATTTAATACTCACGCACGGTATTGCGCGCAATATTGGTTAATCTGGTGATAGATCGAATGCTGTAATGCTTTGAAAGCAATTCTGCTATTTGTCTGATTGAATACATACCTAAAGATTTAGCTGCCATATATGATTTGTTTTTTACACAAAACGAATGGCTCTGGTATCAAATCCATACCCTTAAAGGTGGGTCAATCCCGCAGTTGCGGGAGCCGGAATGTCATATTCTGGATGGGTCAACTTCGCCGGAATGTCAGCTTATACTTCAATTCACAAGTGAGTCAACTCAATCAAAAATGACTCTATTATTACTCTTATTTAGGGGTGAGTGAACATGACCGAATTATGCATCATGTGAATAGGGAGGGATGGTTTTATGGTATTCTGCAACATCACGCACGACATAACTACAATCCGGTATCTCTTTTGAATTGTTAAAATAATTTGAATTTACTATTGGCCATATCCTTTAAAATATGCTATTTTTATTCTCATATATATACAACTTGTCCAGTTTTATAAACTATTTACCCCAAATTCCTTTGCCTGCTCTGTCTTCCGGTATTAACATAAGCAATACTTTCTACCTATAGAGTGATGCTCCGGCTAATCGGTCAACATAAAAGTATACCGCCTACCCTTTTTGTATCACTTGAAAGTTTGTTGTTTTTTTACGGGGCAGTCGGATACTTTTATAAATGTTAGCTGCAAGTAAAATAAATTTAAATTGTTAGCTGACAAAAAAATAGATATTTTTCGATATTTTTCAATACATTTATATACTCCTTCCAAATTTAGGAGCATTATGATTTTAAAAAGCAATTTTATGAGACACAGTAAGCGATACATGTTGCACCTGCTTTCACTTGTTCTTTTTTTTACAGTTGGCTGTAACAGTCCGGATCAAACCAACAAGTCAGAAATCGTTGATTCATCGGCAAATAATAAGAAGGAGACAATCAATAAAACTTATTTCGATACTTCTCTAAGTGTGACCACTATATCACCAGTTTTATATAAAGCATTAGCCGATACATTAAATATCAGAATTTTAGAAGGAACCTACAAACCAGGAGATTCTTCTATTATGCATGGTCATCCCGACTTTGCTTTGTACGTATTAGAAGGTAGTACTGTAGAATTAACATCAGCAGAAGGTAATAAGCAAAATATTGATTTTAAGAAAGGCATGGCTGTCATACTGCCTGCAACAACCCATTCAGCTAAAAATATCGGAAAATCAACCTTGCGATTGGTGGTCGTGGAAGTAAATCGACCCAGGGATTAGAAGTGCATACTGGATCGCAAAAAACGTAAACAAACGTAGCCTGACAATTACCTGCAGCTAACAAAAGTAGGCAAAAGCAGGGCTGGTCAATGTAACATCAGCTATGTGCTACTATCAGCAGTTGTTCGAGCTGACCGAATAAATCTCAGCAAAAGAATATAACTTCAGCTTCTGTTTTTCAAACGGCTTCTGTCCTTGCTGTCGAATAACGGAATACCAGCAAATTACCGCCAACGGAGGGTATTTGCGAAGGCAGGGAATTCATTGCTCGTCTGCCCGGTACAAATGCCCAATTGGAAATATAAAGTTGAAGTTAACAACTAAAAGCCCAATTTATAAATGTCAGCCAGAACCGCTGCTGATACTTGCATAAAGATGATGTTTGATTGTCCAATCCTGCTTTTGGATACTTTTGTTGTGAGCTGTTTTATTAACTATTATTTTTTTAAACTACCTGATATAAAGGAGTACTGATATACCTTAATCCGGAATCAACAATAATTGTCGATACTGTTTTTCGTGGGCCCAGCCTTTCAGCTATTCTCAAGGCTGCAACTATATTAGCTCCTGTTGAAGTACCCGCAAATATACCTTCTTCTCTTGCAAGTTTTCTTGCCATAGACATTGCATCTGCTGTAGTAACAGTTAAAATCTCATTTACAATTTCTGGTTGCCATAGAGGTGGAATAAAACCAATTCCAATACCTTCAATTTTATGTGACCCCGAAGGACGGCCTGACAATACTGCCGATTCGTCTGGTTCAACTGCAAATATTTCTATATTATTATTATGCTTTAAAAGTGATTTAGTAATACCATGAATGGAATGTGCAGTACTTACTGTATGTACAAAGGCATCTACTTCACCTTTGGATTGCTCCCAGATTTCATCACCAAGCGGATAATATCCTTCCTCTGCATCATGATTATTTAATTGGTCTACCCACCAGTGATTATCTTGATCACTTATCTGCCTGGATAATTCAATCATATCTTTTATAAGATTTTCTGTTATTTTCTTGTTGTCACTTAATACATCTGTAATGGTAGCTCCAAAAGCCTTCATGGTAATTCTTTTTTCATTGCTACAGGCATCTGAAAAAACTGCATGAAAATTATAACCCAGGGAGGCACACACAAATGCGAGAGAGATGCCTGTTGTTCCGGCGGTATATTCTACAATTGTACTCCCCTTGCTGATTAATCCTTTTCTTTCTGCTGCTTTAAGTACAGCTATAGCCATTCAATCTTTCATGCTTCCTGTTGAATTGGTATTTTCCATTTTAGCTATAATCCGGGCACAATTATCAGGGACTATCTTGTCATAAGCATCTTCGGTGCAATGTTCGCACCAAAGCCATTTGATGTAGCCAGGGAAATGGTTCGTGTTATGCGTCCGGGTGGAAGAATAGTCATGGGGAACTGGATCCCGGGAGATCCGACCCTGGTAGCGCAAATATTAAAGATCAGCTCTGCATACACACCACCACAGCCGGAGGGTTTCATTAGCCCGATGTTGTGGGGAGTAGAGAGCAATGTTATTGAACGTTTTGGTAGGGCCGGAATATCAAAAGAAAACATATCATTCTCTAAGGATACTTTTACATTTAATGCCCCTTATTCACCGTCAGAACTCGTCAACAAGTTCAAAAACTATTACGGTCCCACCATGAATGCTTTTGAAGCAGCTGAGAAGAATGGTAAGGCTTTGGATCTACAGCATGAATTAGAAGCTTTGTTTAACAGTCAAAACAAAAGCACTACGGATAATACCGCTTCCATTCCTGCCACTTTCTTAAGGGTAACCGTTATGCATTGAACGTATATTTAGTATGGAACAAAATGAAACTATTTTCATCTAACACAAAATGATTCTAAAAGGTTATCTGGATGTTTCTCTTCGTCGGCGGTAGGCTTTCGCACAACGTTAGGGCTTTGCGTTCGGCGGGGTATTCGGAAAACGTTCAGCCCGGAACTCCTGCCTGACTGCGTCACGCAGGCAGGGAATCTGATTAAAGATACAAAGTTGAAATTATATTCTGAAGTACATCCGTGTTACGTCAGCTGGATATGCAGTTGATAGTAACACAAAAGATGAGGATTTGTTCTTCGCCCCCGCTGACACAAAGCATCGCTGTTGGCGATAGTTGTATATTCCGGGGCATATTGACCCCCCATTCCGGCTCCCGTTTTTTGGCGGGATGACCCCCCTGGGGTAATTTTGATTCCGGCATACTGACCCCCCTCAAAATGGGTTATTCGGGGATATTGGCCCCTTTAATTTTAACTATTCCGTCCCGCTTTGTGCGGGATGACCCCCCTGTTTTAATAAGGATTTGGATTGTAGATATGTCGTGCGTGAATTTGCAGAAAATCAAAGCTCAAAACATATCAACCAACCCAATTCTTATGAGTCAACTCATACAAATTATACTCTTATTTACCCAGGGACACTCCATCATCGATATGTCCGGGAAAAATGCATTTCATGTAAAACCCGTAAAAGGATATTTACGCGCTATTACATCCAGGGAAATCAATCTTTTGGAGAACGTGCTGCAGCCATTGGTGGTCCGGATCATCAAAAGGTCATTGATGAAAGGGTGATAGAGATCAATGCGATCTGCGAATTTCTATCATCACAGAAATTCGCACATATGTGCAAACTGGGGATCTTGGTAATCAACTCGGAGGGAATACCAGCTTTGTTGTTCCAGACAAATCACATGACTCCGAAAGCTGTGGTTACGATAGATAGTTGGGAGTCAATGGAATCTATAGTCAAGTCTCCCAACTTCGATATCAACAAGATGAAAACTCCGTATTATTCGATAATCAGCGATCGAAAATATATCCGCAAGCTGGATGAGGCAAGTAATCAGCTTTTCGATTCACTCAAATACTCCGATCGCATTCAACTTTCTTTAAAAGGGCTTAATCATTTTTTCTACATGGGCAATCTCGGATATCTTCCGAACATCCCGCATGAGCAGGGGACTGCATGGAACTTCACTTTGACCAGCATTGTGAAGTTTTTTGATGTTTATGTAAAGGGGTCAAAGGGAGCGCTGGTGTTCATTCAGCGAACTCCCGTGGACAATAACCTGCCTTCGGACCTGATAAATTCAAACGTAGTAAGGAAAGGAACTAATGATTGAAAACGGTTGGGGCTTTTAATGGAAGAAAGCAGATAAGTTTGGATTTGAAAATCTCTATAACCTCAAAGGTGGAATCTTGGGTTAAATTGACGATATCAAATCCGAATTGACACAGTGCTAATTCGTCAGCTTACTTGGCATTCTTATTCCAGTAGATCTTTAAATTGTGCGAGGCCCGACCGGCCGCGATGATTTCTTTCTTACCATCGCCATCTAAATCAGCTAACTGAAGATCCTCACACGCCATTCCATTCTCGTCGATCCAAAAGTCTTTCCACACCTTGCCTAGGCTATCTTGCGCGACAAAAATTTTGACGCCAACTTTCTTTTGTGGATCGGGTTCGCGCCATCCGGCGATGACCTGAGGTACACCTGTGCCTAGCAGGTCCGAAACACCAAGCGCATGTCCCTGGTTAAATTCAGATGCCAGGACAACTCGTTCCTTGCTTTCGTTTGCCAAATAAACAGTGAGGAAGTTTCCGTGCATCGGCTCTATACCCGCTATAAAATTGGGCTTCGACGTCATCGCCGCGGTTCTCACTTCTCCAAAACTATGGCCTTGAACAAACCATTCACCGTTATTAGCCGGAGACCACTTGCCCCCTTGAAATGAAAACACCTTAATACCTTCTTTACCTCCGACGTAAAGTGTTTCCGTATCACCTTTGTCGACAACATCCAGATTGTGTGTAAGGTGCATGGATTGATCTATGACCCAGTGTTTCCATGTTGTTTTTGGATCAGCAGGCATCTCGTAAGCAATCACTTTCACGCCAGCACCTTCCCCATTTTTGTTACCCTGTCCATGAAGCGGAAGCACGACCAGGTGATATTTGTTCTTTTCAGCTTTTACCCAACGCATCCGGTGAATCGTAACTTCGTGGTGGAGCTCAACCGGGGTCCAAAGATGTGTCGGGTCGGATGGACGAATCAAGTAGTGTACAGATCCGGATTTAACAGTATCTGATGTTTCGCCTGGATTCCATTGCGCGCCCACGGCGACCTCTACTTTTCCATCGCCATTGATGTCTCGCGCCGCAATGCATACATTATCTGACTCCGTCAGGTTTTCAATCATGACGAATCGCTTCCAATCACCATTGCGATACCAGACAAATTGTTTCTTATCTGCGAGCAGGATGTCCGGCTTCTTATCTCCATCAACATCCCCGATAGCCAATCCGTAACCAATGGCGACATTGGTATCCAGAACCTGCGTTTCGAATTTTGGTTCCGCAGGAATGCTTACCAACAGAACGAGGTACAATAGAATTGATAGCGCGCTTAACATGGATTATGGGTTTAGAACTGAATTAAAGTTAATCAATTCTTGAATCCGCATCCGCACAAAAATAGGATAGAAAGAAGCAAAGACAAAAAAAGAGGTATTAAAAAATCTTCCCAAAGGTTTTAAGGAAACGATGGGCTATGGAATGATGGGCTATGTTGTTCCGCATTCACTTTACCCTAATGGTTGCCATTGCAAACCAACAGATCCTAAATCTGACAGGGGTTCACTTTAGGGCTAATACGGCGCGAACGCTCAACAAAGGCTACCCGACAATACAGGGGTGTGATGCCTAATAAAAAGTGTATTGCCAAATAGAATGCCCGCTATTTAATCATCATTTCAAATGTGCCATATGGCTCTCTTAAAATCTTGCAACTCAATCAGGCAGCTGGCAATCTGGTTCATCATTTTTGATTTCAGACTTTCTTCTCCTGCTGATTTTTCAAGGATCTTTAAGTCAAGTTCAAGATATTTTACAGCTTGTTTAAAATTACCAATACCAAAATTCAAGCGTCCCAGGTTTCCGTGCGTGATTGCAACAGACTGCTCATCGTTAAACGCCATTTTTATTTTTAAAGAATCCTGAAAAAGAGCCAACGCATCGTTGTATAAATGAATGTCTCCCAGCACCTTCAACCCATTGATATTTGATATCCATTTCGATCACTTCAAGCGGACCTTTGGGATATACCTTTCGCTATCTGGCATACATCCGGCTTGGCCGTTTATGGAGATCGTGCAATAAATGATTTTCATCCATGATCCGAAATGCTTTCTTATGATTGATAAAATATTTCATTAACAATAGTGCTGCCCACATTTTTCGATATCCGTAATCTGTATCCGGGTCTCTTTTTTCATGCGCTATCACTTGGAGGATCTGTTCTTCCTTTACCATTGTCCAATCCCCGGTTTCCAATAATTTGGGGGTATATTCCGATGGTTTTTTACCTGGTAAGTTTCCCGTCTCAATGTAATAGTATTGATGCTTGCTTACTTTGCTGATCTTCAATGCTATATCCCGCTTCATTCCCTGGGCGATATATTCTCTTACGATTTTTTTCCGCGAGCCCAGGGATGCTTCTTTTTTAGCATTTCATCCTTAAGATGACTCTCTAGTTCTTTTTCAGCTACTATTTGTTTCAAAGCGACCACCTCCTTTTCCAACTCTCGTATTCGTTTCATGCGATCCTTGGTCATACCGTGATCCATACCTCCCTCACCGAGTTCCTCAAATTTCCGCTTCCAATAATAATAGGTTGCTGGATACAATCCGTACTTCGCCAAAGTTACTTTGACTCCTGTTTTGCTTACTTCTTTTAAAATGCTGAGTTTCTCAGCTTTAGTAAATGACTTTTTCACGTCCATAATTACAAAAATTTATTTGTAATCACGTCTGACTTTTTAAGGGGCTAAAACCCATAAGCATTTGGTTCCCTTCAAACTTGTATCTTTACGGCAAGAAACTAACTCTTAAAAAATAAAACCTGAGTGACCTAAAACAGATCTTTGGAGACAATGAAAGCAAGATATTTCTATTTAATTCCAGTAATAATTTTAACAACAACAATTTTGAAGGCACAAACCTTACAGACAGTTCCAAATGTGGACTTAAATAAATATGCTGGCAAATGGTTTGAAATTGCCTCATATCCACAAAGATTTCAGAAAGGGTGTCATTGCACTACAGCTGAATATACGCTAAGCGACAAGGGATATGTTATTGTAGAAAATAGATGTAACAGAGACAGCGTAAATGGTAAACAATCCTACATAAAAGGAAAAGCATTTGTAGATAAAAACTCCGGCAACGCAAAATTGAAAGTTCAATTCTTCTGGCCCTTCAAAGGTAAATATTGGATTATTGATTTGGCAGGCGATTATAGTTACGCAGTAGTTAGTCACCCTGACAAAAAATATTTGTGGATACTTTCGCGAACTGCAAAAATGGACGAAGTAATTTATGAACAAATAATTGGCCGTCTTAGAGAAAAAGGATTTGATATATCGAAGCTTCAAAAGACAATGCAGATTTAGAAACAGATTTCTAATGCCAACAGCTAAAAAGGTATTGGCGAATTTATCGGGTGACTCCGCATTGGCGGGTCGAGCTGTGCAAGTATTACGCTTTGTGCATCTATATAATGAGCAATAGTGGTTGGTTCAATATTTGTGCTTATAAACCGCAAAATCGCCATTACCCGAAACATTATCGGCAAGCCTGCAGAGTGAAAGTAAAGTTGAAGAGTTTCTATACGCTATACTCTATACTGGCAATTATAAAAAAATGAAGAGTACATCTATATACATATTACACATTTATAT
>Ga0163153_10004920_pt1 | contig 16299 bp, 14 predicted proteins | sample OliLakLV19MP6IB1_FD_148629 | JGI IMG/M metagenome (GOLD analysis project Ga0163153, IMG submission 148629) | Freshwater microbial mat bacterial communities from Lake Vanda, McMurdo Dry Valleys, Antarctica - Oligotrophic Lake LV.19.MP6.IB-1 | ecosystem: Environmental > Aquatic > Freshwater >... | reverse complement strand
CCCCGTCTCGCGGTCCGTCTGCTGGAGTGCGCGGGGCACTGCGCCCCCTTCTCTTCGACCAGGATTAAACGAAGCCCCAGTGCCGCTTGAAAGGTGTTGAATCTTTTTGCGGATTCTTGCGTCATGGATGGCAGCAACTGAACTCGTTAACACCATGAAAACTCTGACTGTAATTATTGGAATCACCACGCTGGCTGCGTTCGCGTTTGCGGCGGATGTGGACGTGACCAAACTTCCTCCGGCCTCGAAGAAGACGGGCGTGACGTTTGATGCGGACATCAAGCCGATCATCGAGAAGTCCTGCCTGAAATGTCATAGCGGCGAGAAGCCCAAGGGCAAGTTCCGCGTGGACACCAAGGAGAACATCCTCAAGGGCGCGGACGGCGAGAAGGTTTTGGAAGTGGGCAGCAGCGCGAAGAGCGAGATCGTTCACGTCGTGGCGGACCTGGTGGCGGACGAGGAAATGCCGCCGATTGACAAGCGCGACAAATATCCGCAGTTGACCAAGGATCAGATCGGCCTGCTGCGCGCTTGGATCGATCAGGGCGCGAAATAGTTTTTGAATCTCCCAATCAGGCGCGGCTGCAAAATGCGGTCGCGCCTTTTTAATGCTGCTCCGTGCCGAACACGCTGGCGAGGATGACTTCCTTGATCTTCCAGATGAGGGCCATGGTCATGGCGATGGGAAACAGGATCGGGAAGAGAACGAGCCAGAGCCCGGCCCGGTCGATGAAGTAGAAGATCATCTGCGCCTGATGAGGCAGGGGAAGGGTCATGAGCAGCCAGCTGATCAGTCTCTCCGGCGATCCGGGCGCGATCCGGATCATCGCCAGATAAGCGACGAGGATCACAAGGACGAACGTCAGGATGGTGCGGTTCAGGGAAGTGAAGAGCCGGGTTTCCATGCGCAGAGTTTCATCCGGCAGCATGGCGGTGAGCCGGAGGAGCATGGGATTGAGCAGCAGCAGAAAGAGAAGCCCGGTGACGAGCATGCCGTCCAGAATGGTCGTGAAGAAGGGATTGGAAGGAATGCGGCTCCACCAGTAGAGGAACGGCGATGCGCCAATGTTGACGAGGGCGATGATCTTCACGCGTTCGAGGCTGTTGATCCAGATGCGCTCCTGCTTCTGGAAGCTGCCGAGCAGATTGAGGGCGTAGAAGAGGAGGCCGGTGGCGAGCAGCGGAGAAAGGACGCCGAGCGGACGAAACCAGTCGCCTTTCGCGCTTTGCACGCAGACGACGAGGGCGATGGGCAGTCCCCAAAACAGAGCCGAGAGTCCACGGGCCAACTGGCCCAGCGAGCGGATGACCTGGCCGTGGGGGGCGTCTTCCACTTTCACCGTCTGGCCAAAGTCGGAGGCCGGCCTGGGAAGTGGAAGATTGGAATCTGTGGACTCGGTCGGCACAGCACGCGGGGCGTGGTTCAGATCGTCAGGTAGGTGTAATCCTTCAGACCCTTTTCGTATTCGTCGAGCAGGCGCATGCCCTCGCTCGGCTTCATGCGATCAGATTTGATCGCCTCATCCACCTGCGCCTTCATCTGGCGCTGGAGTTCCTTCTCGTCGTACTGCACGGAGGAGAGCGCCTGGACGATGGTGGTGCCTTCGATGATTTCCTCGACGTAATAGCCGGTCGGCTCGTCGGGCTCGAGGAAGACATGCACTTCATTCACGCGGCCGAAGAGGTTGTGCAGGTCGCCCATGATGTCCTGATAGGCACCCATCAGGAAGAACCCGATGTAGTAAGGCTCGTTGCCCTGGCCGGTGCTGTTCGGAGTCAGCGCATGGACGGACAACGTGTCGCGCACGTCGCGCAGGTCGATGAACTTGTTGATCTGTCCGTCCGAATCGCAGGTGATGTCCACCAGCGTGGCTTCGCGCGTCGGGCGCTCGTCCAGCCGGCTGATCGGCATGATCGGGAAGAGCTGGCCGAGAGCCCAGTGATCGAGCAGGGACTGGAAGACGGAGAAGTTGCAGAGATACTGGTCGCCGAGGCTGTCTTCAAGCTTGCGAATTTCCTCGGGGATGTAAGCCTGGCCTTTGAAGCTGGCCACGACTTCGCGGCTGATCTCCCAGTAAAGCGTTTCGATCTTCGCCTTGTCGGGCAGTTCCATCAGGCCGAGCGTGAACATGCTGTGCGCGTCATCCTTGCGCTCAAACGCATCGTGCCACGCTTCCAGCTTGTTCAGCTTCTGAAGATTTTTGCGGATGTCGCAGAGTTCGCGGACGAGCGCGTGCTCGATCTCGCCGCACTGCATTTCGCTGTTCGGACGAATCTTCTCGATGGAACCAAACACCTCGACAACGAGCACGCTGTGATGGGCGACGAGCGCGCGACCACTTTCGTTGATGATGTCGGGGTGCGGCACTTTCTCCGCGTTGCAGACGTCGCCAATGTAATAAACGATGTCGTTCGTGTATTCCTGAAGGCTGTAATTCGTCGAGCTGTCCGATGCGGAACGGCTGCCGTCGTAGTCCACACCCAGTCCGCCGCCGACGTCCATGTATTGGATCTCGAAGCCCATCTTGCGGAGCTTCGCGTAGAAGCGGGCCGATTCCTGGACCGCCTTCTTGACCGTGAGAATGTCCGGCACCTGGGAGCCGATGTGAAAATGGAGCAGCTTGAAGCAATGACCAAGACCTTCGGCCTTCATCATCTCCGTGGCGGTGAGCAGTTCAGAAGTGCTGAGGCCGAACTTCGCATTCTCGCCGCCGCTCTCCGCCCACTTGCCCGCGCCCTTGGCGTGCAGCCGGGCGCGGATGCCGATGAGCGGCTCCACGCCGATCTGTTTGGAAATCGTGATGATGTGGCGCAGCTCCTCGAGCTTCTCCACGACCATGATGACGCGCTTGCCGAGCTTGATGCCGAGCAGGGCCATGCGGATGAAGCCGGCGTCCTTGTAGCCGTTGCAGATGATCAGGCTGCCCATCTGGCTTTGCAGGGCGAGGCCGGCGAACAGCTCCGGCTTGCTGCCGACTTCGAGGCCGAAGTTGAACTGCCTGCCCGCGTCGAGGATCTCCTCCACGACTTCGCGGAGCTGGTTCACCTTGATCGGAAACACGCCGCGATACTGGCCTTGGAAACTGAACTCCTTGATGGACGCGCGGAAGGCGAGGTTGATGGCCTCCACGCGATGGCGAAGGATGTCCTGGAAACGGATCAGCAGCGGGAACTTCAATCCGCGCGACTTGGCCTCCTCCACGATGTCGCTGATCTCGACGCTCGCGCCGTTCTCCTGAAGCGGGCGGGCCACGACATGTCCGTCTTCGTTTATGTCGAAGTATTTCGCTCCCCAGCTCGGGATGTTATACAGGTTTCGCGCTGCCTGGATGCTCCAGGGAGGCGTGGCGGCGGCGGGTTCAGTGATCGTCATTATGCAAACGTGCGCACTATAAGAACGTGACTTGAGATTGCAACAGGTGTCTCAAGAAATTTGCGTGACGGATGCGCTCCGCTGCCTGTGTGTCACGCCTCAGCCCGCAGCGTGATGCCGATGGAGTTCACAAACGGAGCATTCTCTCCACGTTCGACCACCAGGCATCGGCTCCGCTCGCGCAGTCCTGCCACGCGTTGAAGACCAGCGAGGCCCATGATCAGCAGCGCCGTCGAAAGTGCATCTGTCTCCGTGGCGGAGGGCAGCACGACGGCGGAGAGCAGCGCGGCCTCGGTGGGTTCTCCGGTGCGCGGGTCGATGACGTGGCCGTAGGTTTTCTCCCCGCTTTGAAACGACCGGCCCCAAATCGCGGAGACAGACATTGCCTCATTCTCCAGCGCGACGAGCGCCAGCAGTTCGGCTGGCTGCGAAGGGTCTTGTTGCGGACGCTCGATGGCGACCTTCCACCGTTCATCGCCAGGTGGCCGGCCAATCGCGTGGACGGTGCTCGTGCCACCGTGAATGATCGCGCTGGTCACGCCGGCATCGTGAAGAAGTTCGACGGCGCGTTCGAGCGCGTAGCCTTTGCCGATGGCTCCGAGATCGAGCATCACGCCTTCGCGTTCAAAGCGGACGGTGAACTCGGGGCTGTCGAGATGGATGAGCTTCATGCCGACCTTGGCGCGCGCAGTGGCGACGGCGTTCGGCTCTGGCATCCGTCCGGTGCCGTCCATGAATCCCCAGCAGCGGACGAGCGGCGCGATGGTGATGTCGAACGCACCTTCCGTTTCCGCGCTGAGCCGCTGCGCGTGTTCGAGCAGGCGGAAGACCGGCGGCGAAACGCGCACGGGTTCGCGCGCGGCGCGGGCGTTGAGGTGGGCGATCTCGCTCGTGTTCCGATAAAGGCTGAGCTGCGCCTCGATGCGATCAATCTCGTCCAGCGCCTCTTCGCCGGCGGCGCGCAACGCAACAGGGTTCCCGCCATGCAGGACGATTTCAAAACGCGTCGCCATCGCATTGCGAGCGAGCGTGACCGGCTGGGGGAAGACGCTCACGCGAAGAGGTTCTTCTCTTGGAATCGCGGAGCGCCGGTCTCCGACCCGGCGCGGTTCGTTGTCCGAGCCACGCCGGGTCGGAGACCGGCGCTCCAGGCGGGAGAAGTCATGGTCATAAAAAGAAAAACAGGTTTCGCGGCTGGATGGCTCACGAAACCTGCTTGAAGTCAGAGTCGGGTCGGCTTACGAGAGGCCCTTCACAGAACCGTAGGTGAGCGGCTTCACTTCCTTGCCGTCCGCCGTCGTGATCTTGCGGGTCTTCTCGTCGAAGAGGCAGGTGATCTTCATGCGCTCGGACATTTCCGCGAGCGAGATGACCGTCTGCACGCGGATGGCGAGGTCGATGTTCGCGTTGGGCGCCTTGCCGCTGCGGATGCAGTCGAACCAGTTCTTCTCGTGGACGCGGATGTCCTCGTGCTGAAGTCCCTTGATGGGATCGATGCCGAGGTCTTTGCGTTCGGCGTCGGTGAGGCCTTCGTATTCCTCAGCGAAGCCGCGCTCAGGAATCATCTGGATCACGTTGCCCTGGTCGCCGATTTCCAGCGTGGCCTGATGGCCGTAGATGCGGAAGCCGTCGCTCTTCGCGTTCACCGAGCTGCTGCTGACCGTGAGGAGCAGGCCGTTCGGGAACTCGGCGGAAAGCTGGACGTGCTCGGGCACATCGCGCTCGGGCGTGCCGGGCGTCTTGCGATCCGTGTGCACGTTGCGCGTGCCGATGCTGGTGACGCGGGTCGGGAATTCCGGCTTGCCCGTGGCGAGCATGAGCGGGAACAGACGATGCGGAACGAGATCGCCCAGCAGGCCGCCGCAGTAGGGATAGTATTTGCGCCAGCGATGGAACGCATCGGCACTGAACGGGCGATCAGAAACGCCGCCCAGCCACATCTTCCAGTCGATGTTCTCCGGGGTGCTTTCCTTTTCAATCGGGTAGTTCCATTCGCCGCTGGGATTATTGCGGCAATAGAAGCCTTGAGCCCAAACCAACTGGCCAATCTTGCCTGCGGTGATCATCTGGGCGGCCTTGTGCCATGCGCCGGCGGAAGTGCCCTGGGAGCCGACCGTGAAAATTTTCCCGGTCTTTTTCACTGCGTCATGGACCTTGAAGCCTTCTTCCAGGTAGCGCGTCATCGGCTTTTCACAATAGACGTGCTTGCCGGCGTTCATCGCATCGATGGAGATCGGGGCGTGCCACGGATCGTGGGTCGCGATGACCACGGCGTCGATGTCGCCGCGTTCGAGCACCTTCCGGTAATCGCTGAAGGTATCACTGTCCTTGAGGCCGGCTTTTTCCTTGGCGAAGTCGCGGCGCTTGCTGAAGAGGTCGCACGCGGCGGCCACCACGACATTGTTCTGGGAGGCGTTCTTGTGGATGCCTTCAAGATGGTTTTTGCCGATGCCGTAGCCGACGCCGATGACGGCGACGTTGATGCGGTCATTGGCACCAATCACGCGGCCCGTGGAGGGAGCCGTGCTCTGACCGTAAACGGGAGTCTTGACGATCCCGGTCGCGGCGACGGCAGCGGTGACCGCAACGGTTTTCTTGATGAACGACCGGCGGGAATCGCCGGCCTGGGGTTGACTGACTTTGTTGTCCATAAATTAAGCTTGTACGTTTCTGTTTACTGGCTGGTGAGTTGCAGAGTACGCGTTTGATCGGATGGGTCAACCTGGATTTATGGACACCGTTTATTTGTGGATGGCACGCCGGAGATTGATCGGGTATCGGAGAGGCAACGGTAGCAGCCTGTCGGACTTACGCACGCGTATCAAATACAACGCTCCAGGATTCGATATGACGCATTTTGATTTTCGGCGATATGCTTCTCCCGTTGACTCAGGTGTGAACTGGAGAATGCGCCAGGTTGTGGCTGGAAAGCCATCGGAAGCATAATTTCTTGAAACTCTCGGTCAAACCTTAGCCAACGGGAGAAGCATATTCGGCGAAAGTGTTTTGATGGTCTGAAAACCTTGTTTTGGCCGGTTTTGGCCCTAAGTCCGACAGGCTCCTAGGTAGCCGTGGATACGAGTCAGCGTAACGGGGGAGTTCTTCGATCACCGCCCAGCTCTGGCAGCATTAAATCTGGGTCAATTCGGCTCCCTTAAATTTTTCTTAAAATTTTGTGGCGTATTTGAGTTCGTTTGGTACATTCGCGCACTCTCGATTGAGCAGCCCGGAGTGGAATGCCCACAACGAGAATAGTTTTTGACGGAAATAGATCACGATTTGTTGTGAGTACCAGTAAAAAACCCGCGAATAAAGTTGCGACTAACTCGACAAAGGGCAAGCCCCGCGCCGGAGCAACGACCGCCTCAATTCTGGGGGAATACTCCCAGAAGCCAGGCAAGGCGCCGACGGCGGTCAGCAATCGCAACATCAAGATCAAGCCTGAGTGGGCTGGATATTATCAAAACCTTTTGGAGCTCCGCGAACGGCTCCTTCATCAGATGAGCGGGCTGGCCAAAGAATCGGCGGAAGAGATGTCCAGTTACAGCCTGCACATGGCTGATTCTGGCACTGACAATTTCGACCGGGACTTCGCCCTCAGCCTTCTCTCGTCCGATCAGGACGCCGTTTACGAAATCGAGGAAGCCCTCAAACGGATCGAGAAGGATACCTACGGCGTTTGCGAGCTGACCAACAAGCCCATTCCTCGGGCACGATTAGATGCGATTCCGTGGACGCGCTTCACAGTCGAAGCCCAGGCTCAGCTGGAACGGGAAGGTGCCTTGAGGCAGAAACGCCTGGGCGCACTCGGATCTGTGGATAGTGCCGGGGCCGTCGAGACTGAAGATGACGAAGATGCGGAAGAAAAGCCCACGAAGGAAAAAGAGTAAGAGCAAGCTATGGCCAGAGAAATAATCACAATCGAATGCACCGAGGCGCGGAAGGAAGGCGGCTCCCCCTCGCGTTACACCACCACTCGAAACAAGAAGCTCAAACCGGAAAAGCTCGAGCTCAAGAAGTACAACCCCTTCCTTCGCCGCCACACGGTTCACCGCGAAATTAAATAAATTTTATGCCTCGCAAGACGCACACAGAAAAACGAGATGGCAAAGGCCGTGGCGGTGTCGAAAAACGCACTCCCCGTCCAAAGCCGAAGATCGATTTCACCATCGACTCCGTGGACTTCAAGAATGTTGTCCTTCTCAAGCAGTTCACCACCGACAACGGCCGTATTTTGCCCCGCAAATACACTGGTCTCCCGGCTCACTATCAGCGCCGGCTCAACCGCATGATCAAACGTGCGCGCCAGATGCTGCTGATGAAGTAGCTCCTTGAGCTTTCACTGCATCCCGCAGCTTAAATGCTGCGGGATTTTTTTTCCTCCCCCGTCGTCTGGCTTATGTGACTGACACGCGGCGCAACGAAATCTAACCTCTCTCCCCGATGAACGAGACTTCTTCGATATCCACTCCTTTGCTCATCGGGACATACAGTGCCTTCATCATCCTGGCCTCGCTGGCTGGTGGATGGATTCCGTTGGCGACGCGGCTGACTCACACCCGCCTGCAACTGGCGATCAGCTTCGTCGCTGGCCTGATGCTTGGGGTGGGGATGCTGCACATGCTTCCTCACGCATGGCATCAGCTTCATTCCATCGACCGCGTCGTGTCATGGTCGCTGGCAGGATTTCTAGTGATGTTCTTTGCCCAGAGGTTTTTCCATTTTCATCACCATGATGTTCCGGATGACGCTGCGGAGCATGACCATTTCTCCCATGCGAATCACGAAGGCTGTCAGCATTCCTTGGCCGGACAGTCCGCGAGCCGCCTGTCCTGGGTGGGAGCGGCGGCTGGAATGACGCTTCACTCGCTGCTGGATGGTCTGGCTTTGGCGGCAAGCGTCCACGCTGATTCCGGAGGTGCTGGAGGATTCGCCAAAGGGATGGGAGCCTTTCTGGTGATTCTTTTGCACAAGCCCTTTGACGCGATGGCCATCAGCACCTTGATGGCGGCGGGCGGAAAATCCAAATACGCCTGCCACCTCGTCAATGGATTGTTCGCTCTCGCCATCCCTTGCGGAGTCGCTTTGTTTTTCTCTGGCATCAACCAGTCGGAGTCTGAAGCCAGTGCGATCCTGGGAGCCACGCTTGCCTTCACTGCGGGAACTTTCCTTTGCATCGCGACCAGTGACCTTCTTCCTGAGATACAGTTCCATACCCACGATCGCGTCAAACTCTCCCTAGCATTGATCGCGGGTCTGGGCCTTGCCGTCTTGATCGGAAAACTCGAGACCACAGGTCATGATCATCACGATCACGGCGCTCCAGGAATCAAAATTGAGGCGCACTGATGCAGCTTCAAACCAGCGGATTCGTTCCCGCGATGGTTTTGAAAACATCGGTGAAAGAGCGTCGGCTAACTTCATCGCTGAATACGATCTGATGGCACGGAGGGAAAATCGGGTGATGGCTTTTATGGCTGCAAACTTGAGTCAAGGTGCTTCAAATGAGGAAAGGTTTGACACTCACATTGCCCGATTCTAGCTTGGCTTCAGCGAGCAACCATTATGTCAGAAAATAATCCGATGACGCCCGAAGGTTCAGTTCCACCCAAGCCGCCCGAGGCCGCAAAAGTGCAGCCCAAGAAGGAGACCGTCCGCATCAGTCTGCCGCCAAAGCCGACTTCATCGCCGACCATCAAACTTCCCACGCTTCCCGCCGGTGGACCTGCCGCTCCTGCGGCCGTCGGTGCCCCTGCTGCTGCTCCCGGCACGATGCAGCCGCCTCGCCCGCCGACTGCCGGAGCGCCTGGACTTGCGGTTGCCGGTGCTGCGCCCGCCGCTCCTGCCGGTCGTCCCGCGACAAACACTGGTGCCCCCGCCAGCCGACCTGCTGGAACTCCTGCCAGCGTTCCGCGGCCTGTTGTGTCTGCCGCCAGCCGCAAGGTGAGCGGACTGGACATTGGACTCGGTATTGCCGCTGCTGTAGTTGGCCTTGGTGCAATCGCCAGTTTGGCGCTGCTTCTTGGGTTGAAGTAGTATTAAATTTTTAAGCCGGAGCGCGGAAGTCCAACAACACACTGTTACTGCGATCAAACCTATTTTTTATGTCAGCACCAAACATCGTCACTCTGACCGCCGACAATTTTGAGAGCGAAGTCACCAAGTCCGCTCAGCCTGTCCTTGTGGATTTTTGGGCTGAATGGTGTGGTCCCTGCAAGATGGTTGCCCCGATTCTGGACGAACTTGCCGCCGAATACGACGGCAAGGTCAAAATCGGCAAGGTGAATATTGATGACCACCAGAATCTCGCCATCCAGCACCGCATCAATTCCATCCCAACCTTGCTGTTCTTCAAGAACGGCCAGGTCGTGGACCAGGTGGTCGGCTTGAAGAGCAAGAAGGATTTCAAAACCAAGCTGGATCAACTGGGCGCCTGACCCAGCCCGCTGAAGGCCCGCTCGCACCTGCGGGCTATGTCTTTGTTCATTCTGCCCCGGCACTTCTCCAACCGGGCGGAGCTTTATCACCAGTTCTCGCGGCTGACGTCAGCGGGAATTGGCATTCCTCAAGCCGTAGAGATTCAACATCGCTCCCCGCCGTCCCGATCTTTTCGCCTTCCGCTTTCCATCGTCCTTACGCGAATTGCAGAAGGAGCCACCTTCTCTGAGGCAGTGCGGAGCACGGGTTCATGGCTGCCTTCATTTGATGCTGCGCTGCTTCACGCGGGGGAACAAAGCGGACGTCTTCCCCACTGCTTTGATCTTCTCGCGACTCATTACGAGCGCAATGCCGCGCTCCTGAAGAAGACGCTCACGAGCCTCTTCTATCCCGCGCTGTTGTTTCACATGGCGATACTGATCGCCCCGCTGCCCGACCTGGTGCGGACCTGGGACGTGGTGGCCTATCTTGCCAAGACTGTGGGCATCTTCGTCCCGGTTTACGCCATCGCTATTTTCATCGTTCTCGTGTTGCAGGGACAGCATGGCGAGAAATGGCGGCGGATTGTCGAAGCCGTGCTGCAACGCGTGCCGCTGCTCGGCAAAGCGCGGAAAAACCTTGCGCTGGCCCGGCTCGCCGCCGCGCTCGAAGCGCTCATCGCTGCTGGCGTAAACATCATCGAAGCCTGGGAACTGGCGGGTGCCGCGAGCGGTTCGTCCAACCTTCAGGAAGTCATCAGCCGTTGGAAACCACGGCTGAGGGATGGCGCAACGCCGGCGGAACTGGCCCAAGGCAGTCGGGCGTTTCCAGAGCTTTTCGCCAACCTTTACAGCACGGGAGAAATCACCGGATCTCTCGACGTCACGTTGCAACGGCTTCATCGCCTGTATCAGGATGAGGGCGAACGCCAGCTTCAGCTTCTTGCCGATTGGACTCCGAAGGTTGTCTATTTCGGCGTCGTGATTCTGGTGGCCTGGCAGGTGATTCGATTTTGGACGGGTTACTTCAATCAGATCAATGAGATCCTCCCTCAGTGACGCCATCAAGCGGTCGCCATTTATCCCAAGCCAGTGGCTGGATGACATTCAATGACATTCTGCCTTGCAGATGGTGTGAATCTCAAAGGACGGCCGCCTTCCCGCAGCGAACCCAATAATTCCTCGCCGCCAAAATTGTTGGGACGTTAATCTCCCTCCAGTGCGAAGGCTCACCACTGAGATGCTTGTGACGGCGTATTGCAACGGCGCATTCCCGATGGCCGTGAATCGTCGCGGAGACATCCGCTGGTTCGCTCCTGATCCTCGGGGGATCATCCCGATTGACGAACGGTTTCACATCCCTCATGGACTGAAGCGGGCGCTGAAGAAACAGGTGTTCGAGATCACGGTGGATCGAGATTTTGAAGCGGTGATGCGCGCCTGCTCCACTGCGCATGGCGAAACGTGGATCTCGACGGAAATCATCCGGGCCTATTGTGAGCTGCATTCGCTTGGACTCGCTCACAGCGTCGAGGTCAGACGGGACGGCGTGCTGGTCGGCGGACTTTATGGCGTGCATGTCCAAGGGGCATTCTTTGGGGAAAGCATGTTCCATCACGTCACGGATGCCTCGAAGTTCGCGCTCGTCCACCTGGTCGAGAGGCTCAGGGCCGGTGGGTTTGCGTTGCTCGACACGCAATGGACCACGCCACATCTCGAACAGTTCGGCGCGTTTGAAACGCCGTTGCCCGAGTATCAGCGTCTGCTGGCCCACGCGCTGACGCTGGAATGCAGTTTCTAAAGTCTCGGAGTAAGCGGGAGTCCAACCAGCATTTTGCAGTCGCGGAGCGACTTGATGACAGTAGCCGTGGGCTTGAGCCCACGGATCACGGTTCGATTGAGATGGCGTCGCGGAGCGACGGTTGATTCAGTTGCGTGGTCTCCAGCAAGCGTCGCTCTGCGACGCATCTTTTCGTGGTCTTACCGTGGGCTGAAGCCCACGGCTACCCTCATTTCCTCGCTCCGCGAGGAAAGCACGGCCCAGATTTTCAAGAAACTGAGCTGCGGCTGTTTATGACCTCTCAAAATATTTTCGTCGCAGGCCCGGCACTGGGATGGTTAGCGTGGCTGCGGAATGAAGCCGTCCTCCTCCACGCCATCTGAACTGGAATCCATGGTGACGAACGTCGTCGCCTCCACGCCGATCAAGGATGTCCACACCCACCTGTACGACCCTGCCTTTGGCGAACTGCTGCTCTGGGGAATCGATGATCTGCTCGTTTACCATTACCTCGTGGCCGAGGCTTTTCGGCATCTTGAAGTTCCGTATGAGAAGTTCTGGGCGCTTTCCAAATCCCAGCAGGCCGAATTGATTTGGAACCAGCTCTTCATTGAGCACTCACCGATTTCCGAATCCTGCCGGGGCGTGCTGACCTCACTTCATGCGCTGGGACTCGATGTGCGGAAACGGGATTTGAACGCGCTTCGTCAGTGCTTCGCCACGCAGGGATCGGACAGGCACATCACGCGTTGCATGGAGCTGGCGGGCGTCAGCAGCATTTGCATGACGAACTCGCCGTTCGACGATCTCGAACGGCCGCTCTGGGAAAAAGGGTTTGCGCGCGATGAACGTTTTCAGGCTGCGTTGAGAATTGATCCGCTGCTGCTGGCGTGGAGCAACACCGCGCCTACGTTGCTGAAATGGGGCTATGATGTCGGTCCGTCGCTCAACGAGAAAACCATCTGTGAAGTCCGGAGATTCCTCAGCGACTGGACCCGGCGCATCGGCGCGCGTTACCTCATGATTTCTGTTTCGCCGGAGTTCAGTTATCCCGCGAGCGATCCTTGCGCCCAACTTCTGGAGAAAGCCGTCCTCCCACACTGCCGTGATTCCGGGCTTCCGATGGCGCTGATGATGGGCGTCAAACGGCAGGTGAATCCGCAGCTCGGCCTCGCCGGAGATGGAGTCGGCCTCAGCAAGCTCAATGCTCTGGAGAATCTGTGCGCCGCATTTCCGGAGAATAAATTTCTCGTCACGGTCCTCGCCCGTGAGAACCAGCACGAACTCTGCGTTCTGGCGCGCAAGTTTCGGAATCTTCACGCCTTCGGCTGCTGGTGGTTTACGAACGTCCCCAGCCTGATCAGCGAGATCACAAGGATGCGCATCGAGCTCCTCGGCTTGAGCGTGACACCGCAGCATTCCGACGCCCGCGTGCTCGATCAGCTCATCTACAAGTGGAGGCATTCGAGACAGGTCATCTCGGATGTGTTGGTGGAAAAGTATGCGGATTTGGCGCGGACCGGCTGGGTGGTTTCCGAAGCGGATGTTCGTCGGGACGCCGGCGATCTGTTGGGCGGAGCGTTCGAGCGCTTTTGTCAGCGCGGCTGAACCCGTCACTGAACCTTGATGACGATGACGGTGATGTCATCGATCTGCGGCGCGTGATTGGCAAAGGCCCGGACCTTTTCGTAGAGCGCATGCACAACCGCCTGAGCTGACAAGGCGCGGTTGCTGCGGACCGTGTCGATGATGCGGTCGATGCCGAACAGGGATTCATCGGGAGCCGTCGCCTCTTCAATGCCATCAGTTAAAAGCAAAACCATGTCGCCGGAAGCCAGGGCGATCTCCGGGGCACTGGCGAATTCAAAATCAGGGCGCATGCCCAGAGGAATGCCCGTGCGTTTCAAAGCGGCTTTGATTTCCCCTTGGGCATCGAGCACGTAGCCGGGAGGATGGCCCGCGCTGGCATAGACGAAGCCGCGTGTCTTGGGATCGATGCAGCCCAGAAACAGCGTGATGAAGCGTTCGCTCCCGACATCCTCCGCGAGAATGCTGTTGGCGCGGGTGAGGATCTCGCTGGGATCTTCCCGGCGCCCGGCCAGCGCGCGCAAGTAAGCGCGGGTTTCCGCCATGAGCAACGCCGGCCCGACGCCGTGTCCCGTCACGTCGCCCACCACGAAGCCGACGCGTCCGTTGAGCATGGGCAGGAAATCAAAATAATCTCCGCCCGTGGCTTCCGCAGGAAAGGACGCACCGGCAATGTCAAAGCCCGGACAGGCTGGAGGACTTTTGGGAAACAGCCGTTGCTGGATCTCACGGGCCACGCGGAACTGTTCCTGATGCTCCATCAGCTCGCGTTCCGCGCGTTTGCGTTCCGCGATGTCCCGGATGAAACCCACGAGCCGGGGCTGACCTTGCAGCACGAGGTCGCTGAAGCTGACTTCAATCGGGATCTCGGTGCCGTCCTTCCGTTTTCCAGCCGTCTCCACGGCGCGAATGTTCACCTTGGCATGAGTGGACTGAAAAAATCTCTCGAAGCCAGCGAGCGGTCCGCTGCGCAGACGTTCGGGCAGAAGCATGCCTAGTTGTTGTCCGATCACTTCTTCTACGGAATAGCCGAACACGTCTTTGACGGCTGGATTCGCAAACCGGATGCACCCGTCGGGGTCCACGAGCACCACGGCGTCCGGGCAAGTTTCCCACAGCAGGCGGTAACGAAGTTCGCTCTCAATGACCGCCTTCTTCGCATCACGCTGGCTGGCGCGATTTGCCGCTTCGCGCAGCTCACGGTCCACTGCGGGGGCGAGTCGCTGGAGGTTTCCCTTCATCAGGTAATCGTGCGCACCCGCCTTCATCGAGGCCACCGCGATGTCTTCACCGATGCCGCCGGAGACGATGATGAATGGAAGATCGAGACCGGTCTCCTTCAGGACTTCCAGAGCCGCCGGAGCGCTGAAGGTGGGGAGATTGTAATCTGCGAGAATCAAATGCCACGTCTGCTCCTTCAGCGCGGTTCTGAGCGCCTCGGCGTTTTCGACCCGGCTGCTGGAGACGTCGTATCCTCCTTTGCGAAGGAGGGTGATCATAATTTGGGCATCGAATTCGGAGTCTTCGACGACCAGAACACGCAGCGGCAATTTCATAAACAAACGACCATGCCCAACAAGACGTTGACCTTGATTCCAAGGTCTGGAACGCGTGGCCACTGTAGTCAGCCGTGTTTTTTTGACTAGCGAATTTCCAGAGGTTTCAATGCGTTCATTCCAAGGCAGGCGGGGGGAGGTTTTGCGGCAGCGCATGATGCATAACCTCTGGGGTTCGATCCGGGCTCACTGTCGAACAGATGGACCGATGAGGGTTTGTCCGCCCGAAGCCGGACCGAGACCCAGGGAGGGATGGATTCCAGTGTGCTTCACATTCAAGACATGTCGGGCGATGCCGAGTAACTATAGGACTGCTTGAATCTCGGGTCATTCAAGATGCCGTGGTGAGCAGTTCCGGACCAAGGGCCGGCCTGGTTTCCTAGCTTTCGGCGGTTGCGGGGTCCGTACTAGTAGCTGTAGGGTCTTCTCAAGCTTACGGCCGATACGTAGTCATGGTCATGTCGATGAACGCGAGTGAGTTGCTGCTGTCCAAGTCGCGCCAGTGCGATGGAGATGTGCGGGTCGAACGATTGTCAAAATTCTGATGGCTAACGAATATCAAACGCCTGATGCCGAATCCGATTCGTCGGGCGGTGGTATTGAGATTACGGACATCTACTTCATCCTGTTTCGCAGGAAATGGCTGGTCCTCGCAGGAGTGATGCTGGGCATCGTGGCGGCGGTCGGCCTCTGGAAACTTCGGCAGCCGATGTATCAGTCCGAAGCCAAGCTTTTCGTAAGGTATGTGATTGAGATGCCGGTGGTAAGCCCGGCAGGCGCAGAGGTGCGCGTGCAGAATCCGGATGAAAGCGGGGCAGGGGTTTTGAACTCCGAGATCGAAATCCTGAACAGCGTCGATCTCGTTCAACATGTGGTGAAAGTGATCGGGCCGGAAAGGATTCTGCCAGAAGGAGCGCCCACGAATGACGTGGACCGGGCGGCTGGCATCGTCAGCAGGAACTTCAAGGCAATCCCCATGCAGCGGAGCAAAATCCTCATGCTGAAGTTTCAGCATCCGAAGAGCGATGTGACGCAGACTGTTTTGCAGGGGCTGATCGATGCTTATCTCAAGAAGCACGACGAAATCCATCATGCCTTGGGGATTTCGGACGCGACTCTGACCCAGCAGCGGGAGCAGTTGCGGACCAACCTGGCCAGCGCGGAGTTTGACTTCCGGCGCATGCGCGAGGCGTTGGGGGTTCATTCTTTGGAAGATTCCAAAAAGGAAAACATCAAGCTGGAGTCCAGCATTCGACAGGAGCTTTACAGCGCGCAGGCTGACTTGGCCCAGAAGCAGGCCATGTTTGACTCCCTCCGGCAGCAGTCAACTCCCTCCAATGGAACCGGACCTTCCTTCGATTTAAACGCGGTTCCGCCGTCGGACAAGATTGACGAACATAGGAATCTTTCCGAACAAATCGCGATGCTCAGCCGTCGGCTGCTCGACTTTGGCGGATTGACCGGAGCGGCTCCGCAAGTCAGGACCAACCAGCTAATGCTGCAGGAGGCGCGTGTTCGGAAAAGCGTTCTCGAATCGAACTTTCCGTCGCTTCAAAGATTCAACTCCACGCTGCCACCCTTGGCGTT
>Ga0163153_10004917_pt1 | contig 16307 bp, 11 predicted proteins | sample OliLakLV19MP6IB1_FD_148629 | JGI IMG/M metagenome (GOLD analysis project Ga0163153, IMG submission 148629) | Freshwater microbial mat bacterial communities from Lake Vanda, McMurdo Dry Valleys, Antarctica - Oligotrophic Lake LV.19.MP6.IB-1 | ecosystem: Environmental > Aquatic > Freshwater >... | reverse complement strand
GCCAGGCGCGAGGTGTCGCGAAAGCCGGAGGCCGCCATCGTCCATACGGCCGGGTCGTCGGCGGCCTCGGCCACGCGCACCAGGAGGGCGGCCACCACGTACGGCAGGTGACTGGCGAGCGCCGCCACAGTGTCGTGCTGTTCGGGTGGCAGGAGCAAGGCTCGCGCGCCGCAGGCCGCCACGATGGCCTCGGCCAGCCGCCGCGCGCCGGGGGCCGCCGCCGGCAGGGGCGAGAGGATGAAGACCTTGTCGCGAAACAGCGTGGATTCTGCGTGCTCAAGGCCGCTGACCTCTTTGCCGCACATGGGGTGCCCGCCGACGGCGTGCCATCCGGCCGGGAGCGCCGCCATCGCGGCCACGATCTCGGTCTTGGTGGAGCCGAGATCGAGCAGCAGCGTCGGGTGTAAGGGCGGTTTACGGCTTGCCAGGTCGGCCAACTGCGCCAGAATCACGCGCACCGGCGCGGCCAGGATGACGATGTCGGCGTCGAGCGCAGCATCGAGCGTCACCGTATGGTCTATCACGCCATGCGCCCTGGCCCACGCCAGGGATTCGAGGTTGACGTCAAAACCCAGCACCTCGCCGCAGTGGCCGCGCAGCGCCAGGGCCAGGGAGCCGCCCATCAACCCCAGCCCCACAATCGCGACCCGCGCCGCAGCGAGGGGCTTAAACCCAGCCTCGTCCATCTACGAGCGCCCCACCGCCTGAGCGATGCGCATGACCTCGGTGACGAGTTGCGCGAACTTCTCCGGCCGCAGCGACTGTGCGCCGTCGGAGAGCGCGTCTTCGGGGTGCGGGTGGACCTCGATGATCAGCCCGTCCGCGCCGGCGGCGATGGCGGCGCGCGCCACGGCCGTCACGTACTCCCATTTGCCCGTGCCGTGGCTGGGGTCGAGGATGACCGGCAGGTGCGTCATCTGCTTGAGCACCGGGATGGCGTTGATGTCGGTGGTGTTGCGGGTGTACTTCTCGAAGGTGCGGATGCCGCGCTCGCACAGGATGACGCGGCTGTTGCCCTGGGCCAGGATGTACTCGGCCGACATGAGCAGCTCTTCGATGGTAGACATCAGGCCGCGCTTGAGCAGCACGGTGCGGCCGGACTCGCCCACGGTGTTGAGCAAGGCGTAGTTCTGCATGTTGCGCGCGCCGATCTGAATGACATCGGCGTAGCGGGCCACCAGCGGCACCTGCTCGGGCGACATGGCCTCGGTGACCACCGGCAGCCCGGTGGCCTCGCGCGCCTCGGCCAGCAACTCGAGGCCCTTCTCGCCCATCCCCTGGAAGCTGTAGGGCGAGCTGCGGGGCTTGTATGCGCCACCGCGTAGGGCGATGGCCCCCGCTTCCTTGACGGCGAAGGCGGTTTCCAAAATCTGCTGGCGGCTCTCGACCGAGCACGGCCCGGCGATGATGGCGATCTTGTTGCTGCCGACCTTCATGCCGTCCAGCGGCACCAGCGTGTCGGCCGGGTGCATCTCGCGCGAGGCCAGCTTGAAGGGCTTGAGGATCGGCACGGTCTTCTCGACGCCGTCCATCACTTCGAACTGGGTGCCGTCCACCGGGCGCTCGTCGCCGATGACGCCGATGATGGTGCGCTCTTCGCCGCGTGAGATGTTCACGCGCAGGCCGCGCGACTCGACGCGGGCGACGACGTCGGCAATTTCCTTAGCAGTTGCTTGGGCACGCATTACGATAATCATGGCAGATGCTTTCTGAGCTAGGACTAAGCCGGCCTCAGTCCGTCGCGCGGCTGGCGCGGTCGGGCCGAAGCTGGACGGCAGCGTGAAGGTAGACATGGCGAATCTCGTCCGGCCACTTTTCAGTGTTCCAATGGATGAGCACGCGGATGCAGCGCGGCAGGCCGCCCGGCACGGCCATCTCGGCGAAGCACATCAGGGCCGTCTCGTCCCAGCCCAACTCGCGGGCGGCGCGGGCCGGGACTTCGGCCGTCAGGTCGGGCGTGACGGAAAAGATGACGCTTGCTAGGTCGTCGACTTCGAGGCGGTTGGCCGCGATGAGGGCCAGCAGCAACTCGCGCGTAGCGCTGCGGATGGCCTCCGGCGTGTCGGCGGCGGCAACGGTGGCCCCGCGAATCCCGCATAGGTGCATGAGTCCTCCGTGGGCAGACGAAAAAAAACCGCGAGGCCGTTGGCCTCGCGGTTTTGAGTGTCTGCGGTAACGCGACTACTCAAACGCAAGCAACGGCGCCGGGCGGCGACCGTAAAAGTAGTACGCGTAAAAGTAGAAGCTGCGATTGCGCTGCATAGTGTGGTGAGATTAACACGAATACGGCCGCAAAGTCAAGAGGTACGCTCGGCAATCTGCACAATAGGCAATAGGCAGTTTAGGGTGTTGACGCCCCTGCCACGCTATGTTAAACTGCCGCCGTGTTCAACAAACGCTCGTTGCGGCTTAATTTCGCGACTACCGGCACGAATAACCGTATGCCCCAGTGAGGGTGTGTCGGTAGCGCCTGCCTGTTGCGTAACACAGTTGGCCCCGGCATACCCGCCGGGGCCTTTTTTTGCGCCCGCCCCGCCCTGGCCGGCGCCCCGAAAGGTCGCACACCATGCCGACTTCCCTGGATAACCCGGTGTATGCCGTCCCCGAGGCGAACCTGATCCCGGTGGGGGATTATCTGAAGGCGCTGACGCCCATCCCGGCCTCGCGCATGTTCCTGATCAACAAGAGCCTGTCGGTCTATCGCCAGGCGCGGCCGGGCGCGGCCACGTTTGACGCCTCGCAGGGCGACGGCGGGGCCAGCCTGCCCGGCGTGCCCAAGGCGGTGCTGGAGCGCGCCCAGGAATTGCAGTTGGCGCACGGCACCGGCTACGACATGCCCTTTGGCACCGACGCTTACCGCAAGAGCGTGGTAGAGCAGTATTGGAAGCTCGACCCGGCCTCGGGCCTCGGCCCGAACAACGTCATCGGCACGCAGGGCGGACGCGACGCGCTGGTGAAGGCCTACACCGCCATGCTGGCGCTCGGCCACGGCCGCGTGGGCGACCCGGTGATAGTATCGCGTGTGCCATGGATCACCTACAACTGGGGGCCGTACGGCGTCGGCGCGAACGTGCTGCGCGCCCCCGGCCGCCCGGAGGCGGGCTGGGCCTACACCGAGGACGGCTTGCAGGCCTGCGTGGACTTCGCCGCCACGAGCGGGCGCAAGATCGCCGGGTTGGTCATCACCAACCCCGATAACCCGACCGGCGCGACGATCAGCGTGCAGCGGCAGGTGGAACTGGCCCAGGCGGCGCTGCGGCAGGGCGCGGCCTTTGTGCTGTTCGACTGGATGTATCACTACGTGACCGACGAGCAGCCGATGGACTTGAACACGTTTGTGCAGCACTTCGATCCGGCCGACCGCAAGCGGCTGATGTTTTTGGACGGGTTGACCAAGTCGCTGGGCGGCAGCAACGTGCGCAACTGCCACCTGATTGCCTCGGAAGAGGTGGTGAAGTTCACCGTCGCCCGCGCCTCGCACGCCGTCATCCCCAGCTTCTACTCGCTGGCGGTCGCGATGGCCGCGTACGAGATGGGCTATGCCGAAGTCTCGCGCGGCATCGTGGAGCCGACCAACGCCAGCCGCAAGGTGCTGCGCGAGTTCCTGGACGAGCACGGCTTTCAGTACATCCTGGGCCAGGGCTACTATGCCTTCATCAACGTGGGCAAGTGGCTGGAGGCCAAGGGACTGGCCGACAGCGAGGCTTTGGGGCAATACCTGGCCGAGCAGCACGGCGTGGCGGTGGTGCCCGGCATCTACTTCTCCGAGGACGGCGCGCAGTGGATTCGGTTCTCGTATGCCACGCCGGTCGAGCGCACGCTAGGCGCAGCGCAGCGCCTGGTGGACGGGCTGAACGCGCTGATCGCGTAGGCCCGGGGCCAGGGACGTTTCTTACATCTAGCCGGCGCGTAGGGCGCAGCGGAGCTTCAATGTCGTTCTCACCTTCCAAGTTTGCCGAGAAATACAATCTGGCCCGCGAGGCAGGGTTGGCCGCCAACTTCAAGGGCGGCACCACCGGCTTCGAGCTGGAATGGAACATGTACGACGCGGACTTCAAGCCCGTGCTGACCGTGGGCACCGGCCCCGACCAGTTGAGCTTCGTGGACTTCCTGCGCCAGAACGCCATCCCGAGTTGGCTGGGCGACCGCATACAGTTGGAAGTGTTCCACTGGATGATCGAGTGGGCCACGCGGCCGTACTACTCGGGGCTGGGCGCGATCTACGAGGCGCGCCTGCTGGAAGGCTTTATGTACAACGCGCTGTCGCAGGCCGGGCGGCAGTTCGGCGAGCGGCTGTATGCCTTCCCCGGCATCCTGCTCTACCCGGCCCAGGTCGGCCACGAGTCTATCCCCGGCGGGTGGAACCTGGCGAAGCGCCGCTACCTGGAGCGCTGCGTGGACATTTACGGCGCGTCGCTGGCGACGGCCGGCATTCACGCCAACCTGTCGCTGCCCGAGCCGCTGCTAAGTTGGGACTTTATGCACCTGCCGGCCAGCGAGCGCGGCGACAGCGACGGCCGGGTGCACGCCCACCTGGACGACTACAAGAACCGCGTCTACGTGGAGGCCACGCGCCTGATGCGGGCCTTCGCGGCGCTGTTTATTGCCACCAGCGCCGCCACGCCGCTGCGAGCCGAACTGACCGACGGCCAGCCCCTGGTGCGGCTGACCGAGGTGGACTCGAACCGCAGTTACACTTTCCCCAACCCGGAAACGCTCGACGTACCTAACCTGTACCGCTCGCACGCCGACTACTTGCAAGCCTCGTACGACATGGTGCAGCGCGGCGTGCGCTTTGGCAACAACAATTGGACGCCCATCCGCGCGCGGTCGTTCGCCGAGCCAGTGGAGCGCTTGATCCTGACCACTTCGGACCAACTGCACGCCATATATCATCATGGGCTGTACGCGGCGGGGGAGGCCACCACGGCCGAGGCGATGGCGCGCCAGATCGAGCGCGAGAACCTGCTGGCCCGCATCAATATCCCGATGGCGCGGGTGGAAATTCGCACCGACGAGGGCGGGCACCCGCTGGAGTTGGATGTCGCGAACCTAGCCCTCAAAGAACTGCTGCTGATCCAGTTCTACGCCGACCCGGCCTTTGCGCGCGCCTTCCGCTACGACGGCGAAGACATCGCCCGCGCCCGCCGCAACGAAGCCGCCAGCGCCCAGCGTGGGCTGCGAGCGGAGATCGAAAACCCGTTCACGGCCAAGCCGGTGGGCGTGCGTGACTTCCTGCGCTGGACGCTCGACCAACTCAAGCCGCTGGCCGAGGCGCTGGAACTGTGGCCGCGCCTGGCCCCGCTGGAGGCGATGGCGAACGGCGCGCCCAACACCGCCGAGCAGATGCGGGCGCACATCCGGGAGGCGCTGGGCCACCCGGCCGAGGCCGAGCCGGTGGTGCCGGTGGAAGTGCTCAAGAGCCTGGCCGTAAACCGCGAGGCGCAGGTGGCGCACGATGTGGAGGGCATAGCGGCGGCGGTGGGCGCGCTGGAACCGGAGTCGTCCAAACTGCGCGAGCTGCTGCAGCGCGCCCGCGACGATGTGCGCCACGACCCGGCCGCGCCCATTCGCTTCCGGCCCCGGATTGAGGCCATCGTGGCGCAGCACTACGAGGACAAGACCAGCGAGATTTTGGACCTGGCGCAGCAATTGATCCGCATCCCGTCGGTGACCAACTGCGCCGAAGAGCGGCTAGACGAGGTGCATCGGGCCGGCACGCTGATCTTCGACTACCTGCGCGACAGCGGGCTAGAGGTGAAGTATTACGACCAGCACCAATACCCGGCGGTGGTGGCGGGCTTCCCCGGCGGGCTGGCGGCCCCAGTAATGCTCTCGGGCCACTTCGACATCGTGCAGCCGGAGCCGGATGACAGCCAGTTCGAGCCGCGCCTCGAGGGCGACTACTTGTGGGGGCGCGGCGCGGCCGACATGAAGACCGTCGTGGCCACCAACCTGGTGTGGATGAAGGACACGCTCAAGGCTGGGCCGCCCTACCCGGCCATCAACCTGTGCCTGGTGGGCAACGAGGAGAACGGCGAGGCCGAACCGATGGGCACGCCGTATGTGCTGAAGGACCTGGCGGCCAGCTTCAACGGGTATGCGCCGCAGTTGTTCATCGCTGGGGAGCGCACGGGCGAGAAGGGCACCGAATTGTTCGGCGAAGTGTGCATTCAGAACCGGGGCGTCATGCGCTTTGAGGTCATCGCGCGCGGGGCGCGGTCGCACAGCGCGCTGGCCGGGGCGAGCGCCGACCTGGGCGAGCGGCTGCTGCAAGCGCGCCAGGCGCTGACCGAGTTGTTCAAGCGCACGCTGACGCTCAAGGCCGAGGGCGGCTGGCAGAGCCAATACCGGTTCCCGTTCATCACCGTGGGGCTGCCGGGGGTATACAATATCACCGCCGACCACGGCGTGCTGGGCGTGGAGATTCGTTCGATCCCGCAAGACCGGTTGAGCGCGCTGGCCGAGCAGGTGGCGGCCTACTGCATGAGCGTGGGGCTGGAGTTGAAGGTGATGGTGCAGGAAGAGGGCATCGTGTGCGACCCAGACAACCCCTACCTGCGGCATCTGCTGGACGCGGTGCAGGCGGCGTCGGGCCGGCCGGCCAACGTGGGCCGCAAGCTGCCGGGCACCAGCGCGCGCTTTGCCCCCGGCGGGCAGGGCGTGGTGTGGGGCCAGACCGGCCTCGGCCCGCACGCGAAAGACGAGCGCCACTTTGTGCCGAGCATCGAGCCGTACTATCAGGCGCTGGTGGAGTTTGGCAAGCGGCTGCGGCCGGCTTAACCGCAAAGGGTAAGGGATGCAGCTACGACGGTTCGCCGACCCGGGTGACTTCCTGACGGCGGCGGAGGCGTTTCTGGTCAGCCACGAGGCCACGAACAACGTGCTCTTGGGGCTGGCCGGCACGCTACGCATCAACCCGGCCTTTGCCATCCAGCCGCCGTACTTCGGGGTGGTGGAGACCGGCGGGCAAGTGGTAGCGGCCGGCGTCATCACCCCGCCCCGCCGCCTGCACCTGTCGCACACCGATACGCCCAACGCCCTCGACCTGCTGGTGGCCGATGTGCGCTCGTTCTACCCGACGCTGCCGGGCGTGAGCGGGCCGGTGCCGGTCGGCCGGTGGTTTGCCGAGCGCTGGCAACGCCTGACCGGAGCGCGGTTTGCGCGCAGCATGGCCGAGCGCGCCTACCAACTGACGACCGTGAAGATGCCCGCCGGCGTAAAGGGCCAGATGCGGCGGGCCGGCGCGGCCGACCTCGATCTGCTGGCCGACTGGTACATGGCCTTTGAGATCGAGGCCTTTGGCGAATCCACCACCGACACGCGGGCCGGGGTAGAGCGCATCCTCGCCACCAGCACGCGCGGCATCTATGTGTGGGAAGACAACGGCCCGGCCTCGCTGGCCGGCTACGGCAGCCCCACGCCGCACGGCATCCGCATTGGGCCGGTCTACACCCCGCCCGAGCGGCGCGGGCGCGGCTACGCCAGCGCGCTGGTGGCCGAGATGAGCCAGCGGCTGCTGGACGAGGGGCGGCAGTCCGTCTTTCTGTTCACCGACCTGAAAAACGCCACTGCCAACCACATTTACCAGGTGATCGGCTACGAGCCGGTGGTGGACGTGGACGAGTTCAAGTTCACCTCTCGTGCAGACTAACCAATTCCGGCCGGCCTTCTTCGGCCAGAATGCCGATTGACCGGCTGGGGGCCGGCGGCTAGCATAGGGTAGTTATGCACAAGCAGAGTAGTGAGCGTCGTGACAGCCGTCGTACCCGTCCTACCCTTTACGGGCTGGTCGGTTGGCTGCGCGTGCGTGGCGGTTGAGGCGAGAACGACTCGCACCCCCCAGTACATCCAGGCCCGCCCGACCGGCGGGCCTTTTTATTGCCCTGCAGCTTTTTTGCGGCGAAATCAAGGAGAGCGCATGTCAAAGACGAACATCAAGAAGGTCGTGCTGGCCTATTCGGGCGGGCTGGATACCAGCGTGATCGTGCCGTGGCTGAAGGAGAACTACCCCGGCACCGAGGTCATCTGTTACGTGGCGAACATCGGCCAGAACGACGACCTGTCAGGCATTGAGGAGAAGGCGCTGGCCTCCGGCGCGGCCAAGTGCGTGGTCAAGGACCTGCGCGAGGAGTTCGCCAAGGACTATCTGTATAAGCTGGTGCAATCCAGCGCCATCTACGAGCGGCGCTACCTGCTGGGCACGTCCATCGCCCGGCCGCTGATCGCCACCCACCAGGTGCGCGTGGCCGAGGCCGAAGGGGCCGACGCCGTGGCCCACGGCTGCACCGGCAAGGGCAACGACCAGGTGCGCTTCGAGCTGACCTTCACGGCGCTCAACCCGCACCTCAAGGTCATCGCCCCGTGGCGCGAGTGGCACATCCGCTCGCGCGAGGACGCCCTGAACTACGCCAAGGAGCACAACGTCCCGGTCAGCGCCACGCTCAAGTCCATCTACTCGCGCGACAGCAACCTGTGGCATTTGTCGCACGAGGGCGGCCTGCTGGAAAGCCCGGCGGCCGAGCCGGAAGAGGATATGTTCATGCTCAGCACCGCGCCCGAAGCCGCGCCGGACGAGCCTGAGTATGTGTCCATCCAGTTCGAACAGGGCGAGGCGGTGGGCGTGAACGGCCAGACCCTGTCGCCGCTGCATGTGATTACCACGCTCAACGCCATCGGCGGCAAGCACGGCATCGGCCGGGTAGACCTGGTGGAGAACCGGCTGGTGGGCATGAAGAGCCGGGGTGTGTACGAGACGCCCGGCGGCACGCTGCTGATCGCCGCGCACCGCGAACTGGAGTCGCTGTGCCTGGATCGCGACACGCTGCACTACAAGGACGTGATCGCCCAGCGCTATGCCGAACTGGTGTATTACGGGCAGTGGTACACGCCGCTGCGCGTGGCGCTGCAAGCCTTTATTGACCAGACCCAACTGCACGTCAGCGGCAACGTGAAGCTGAAGCTGTACAAGGGCAACGTCATCGTCGCCGGGCGCACCAGCCCATACAGCCTGTACCGCGAGGACTTCGCCACCTTCGGCCAGGAGGACGTGTATGACCAGTCGGACGCCAAAGGCTTTATCACGCTGTTCGGCCTGCCGATGAAGGTCAACGCCCTGCTGAACCTGGGCGGCGGCGACCACTACAAAGAACCCGATTACTCGAAGTTCAAGCGGGACTAGGCGCATGAGCAAACTATGGGGCGGCACGTTCATCGAGGCGCCGGACGCGCTGGCCTACCGCTACAACGCCTCGCTGAGCGTGGACCAGCGCCTGTGGGCGCAGGACATTCGCGGCAGCCAGGCCTGGGTGCGCGCGCTGGCGCGGGCCGGGGTGTTAGTGCCAGGCGAGGCCGCGCAGATCGAGGCCGGTCTGCAAAGCGTCTACGCCGAGTTCGAGGCCGGGCAGTTCGTCTTTGGGACGGGCGATGAAGACATCCACACGGCCGTCGAGCGGCGGCTGGGCGAGTTGATCGGGCCGGTGGCCGGCAAACTGCACACCGGCCGCAGCCGCAACGACCAGGTGGCGACCGACTTCCGCTTGTGGGTGCTGGAGGCGGAGGAGCGGGTGCTGGCCCACCTGCGCCACCTGCAAGCCGTGCTGGTGGCGCGGGCCGAGCAGCACGCGGCCACGCTGCTGCCGGGCTACACGCATCTGCAGCGCGCCCAGCCCATCACCTTTGGACACTGGCTGATGAGCCACTTCTGGGCGCTGGAGCGCGACGTGGCCCGCTGGCGGCAGTCGCGCGCGGCGGCGGCGGTGTCGCCGCTGGGCTGTGCGGCGCTGGCCGGCACGGCCTACCCCATAGACCGCCCCGCCCTGGCGCTGGAGTTGGGCTTTACGCGCGCGGCCGAAAACAGCCTAGACGCCACCGGCGACCGCGACTTCGCAGCCGAGTTTCTGTTCAACGCGGCGCTGCTGGGCACGCACCTCAGCCGCGTGGCCGAGGCGCTGGTGATCTATGCCACGGCCGAGTTTGGCTTTGTGTCGCTGGCCGACGCCTACAGCAGCGGGAGCAGCCTGATGCCACAGAAGAAGAATCCAGACGTGCTGGAACTGACACGCGGCAAGGCCGGCACGCTGCTGGGCCACCTGACCGGGCTGCTAGCGACGCTGAAGGGGCTGGCCTCGGCCTACGACAAGGATTTGCAGGAAGACAAAGCACCGGTGTTTGCCGCGTTCGACGCGCTAGACTTGATGCTGCCGGTGGTGGCGGGCACGCTGGCGACGCTGACGGTGAACGAGCAGCGCATGGCGGCGGCGCTGGACGTCTCGCTGCTGGCGACCGAACTGGCCGACTACCTGGTGCTCAAGCGCATCCCGTTCCGCGAGGCGCACCATCTGGTGGGCCAGGTGATCAAGCTGGGGCCGCTGAACACGGTGCCACTGGCGGCCATGCAAGCCGTCAGCCCGGCGTTCGAGGCCGACGTGGCGGCGCTGTGGGATTTCGGCGCGGCGGTGAACCGGCGCGCGGCGGTCGGGGGGACGGCGGTGGCCTCGGTGTTGGATCAGATCGCGGCGGCGAAGGCGAAGCTGGCGGAGTAAGACTTGGTTGGTGAGTTTGGCGTAAACGAAACGTGGAGGCCAGCGTGTCTGACCTCCGCGTTTGTTTTGTGGCGGATTGCGGTTTAAACAGCCAGGTCCGCCCTACGAGAGCGGACCTGACGGCAACGAGTGGCGGAGAGGGCGGGATTTGAACCCGCGATGGTTTTACCCAAACGCGCTTTCCAGACGCGCGCCATAGGCCAGACTAGGCGACCTCTCCAGATGTGCGGTCGGTATTATACCAAATCAGGCTTGCTGGGCAGGGCCCGAAGTGACGGCCTGAGGCACCTGGACCGAAACTCAAGCCAGTATCTTGGACATACTGTCACGAGCGAGCCTAGACAGTTTTAGGTTCGCCGGGTGTGGGAATGGGCTTGGCCTTCTAGGGGATTGCCATGATATCGAGCAAGCGTTGCTCAATCGCGGGCCAAGGCAAAGTGAGGTCAACGCCTTCAATACGAAGCGCGTGCTCAGGCAGTTCGACTCTTTCAGAGAGCCCGGCAGGCGGCACGATTGGATAAAGCAAAATGCCGGTGGCCTGCTGGTGCTGAAGCGAAAGTTGTTCTTGAGTCCTGAGGTAGGTGTAAATTTGATACAAATGCTCCGAATGAAATTTTTGGCCGCCCCACTTGCTTTGGACCAACCCACTACTTGTAAACTTCGTATCGAGCATCACCATGCGGCCAGACACCTTGTCTTCTAACACTAAATCGGGCCGCATGTCGGGCAGATAGGAGTTAGCCGTCTTGGCAGGCCAACTGAGCGGCGTTTGAGACGCGACCGCCCATCCGTGAAGATGCACACGGTAGAAATTCGCGACAAACCGCTCATATATGTTGTATAGCGTTAGTTCGTCCCGGTCTAGGCCCGGCAGACGGTCGTCGCCTGCGGTGTCGGCTGGCATCTGTCGTTGGAGTAGGAGTTCACAAATCGCCAGCATTAGCCTGTAGTCACGATCGTTTCGGCCCAATTGTTGCCGTTGGATGACATCCAGTTTCAACTCAATAAGCTCAATGCCATCCAGGTCGCGCACTAGCCGACGCAGATGCTGGCGGAGTTCTTCGGCCCGGGCTTTGTTGGGGCCAAAGCTTCCGGTTTGCACCAGCCGCGCCAGCGTGCTACGCACTATCTGGTTCTTGGGAACATTCAGGCTATATTGCTGAAAGTCACAGTAGGTCTGGCCTCGTTCAAAGGCGTGACGGCTGAGGCTAGCGCCAAAATCCACTCGCCCTCGCAAGCCCCGAAGCAAGTGGTGCTCGGTGCTGTAATTGCGACCCAGCCCTATGCGCAGACGCTGGCGCATGAGATAGGCCAGAATGGCAGCCAGCAACCCGTCGAGCGTTGGCGCGGAGTCGGCCGCTTGCAGTTCGCCTAGACTTTGCGGCGGTACTTCCTGCCAAGCGTACAGCAGCATGTGCCAGAGATTCAAGTAGGGGATGCCGTATTCCGTCCAGTGTACAGAGTCACTGAACGGCGACGGCGGGTGGGGCATCATGGGGCCAGCAAGGCCTTTTCCGCCAAAGCGGCCTTTGAGGCATTATCGAACCAATACTCCTTGAGCAGAGGCACAACTTCGGTGCGTACGATGCCAGAATACCAGTCCCGGTCGAGTCCGGTAAAGTTATCGCCCTTGGGACAGAAGAAGCTGTGACCGAGTTGATAGTTTTCGCCGAGGAGCGGGTCATCTCGAATAGTCTGGTTGAGCGCCGTGAGGCGCGCGGTTATCAATTGCACGAGGATTGGATCCATCGCCCGATCTAATAGCCATTGGCTAAACAACGGGCTGTCGTATTTGGACTGGAGAGTATAAAAGGCAAATCGCCTGCGTAGGGCGTAATCCACCATCGCCAGTGAGCGGTCGGCGATGTTCATTAATCCAATCACGTACAGGTTGGCCGGCACGAAGAAACGTGCTTCATCAGGCTGATGACGGTAAACCAATGGCACTGAAAACTCTGGCCCTCGCTTATCGTGCTCAATTAGCATTAGGATTTCACCGAATATCTGGCTCAGGTTGCCACGATTGATTTCGTCGATGATAAAGACGTAGTCGCTGTCAGGGTCAGCGTTGGCTTTTGTACAGAATTCGTGAAATACGCCGTTTTGAAGGCCGAATATCCCAGCCTTGCCCGGCAATGGGCGATAGCCACGCACAAAGTCATCGTAGGAATAGGACTGGTGAAACTGCACCATCTCCAACCGTTCGCTCGCTACTTCGCCCATGAGGGCGTAGGCCAGCTTCCGTGCAAGAAATGTCTTCCCGACTCCTGGGGCACCCTGCAAGATCAAGGCTTTCTTGGAGCCCAAGCGGTCGAGTAAGTCAGTCAATTCAGTTTGGTCCAAGAAAACGCCAGCCGCAATGATGTCCTCGAGACCGTACGGCGTAGCTACCACCTCTGGGTCGTCGGAGGGTGTTTCGACAGCATCAGTGTCGGTCTGCCACCATTGCTTGCCAAACCAAGCATAGTCTTGGGTCTTGCCGTCCCAAACGAAATCACGCAGTTTGAGACTGGATTCGACCATCTTGTACCTGTCGTCTGTGCGCAAATGCCAAATTGTGGTTCGGGTCGTATAGAAATACCACCTCTTTTCCTTGAAACCAGCGACCCAATCGACCTCGACCGTGCGCCCATCGTTCCGATTCTTCACGACCGTTCCAATAGCCTTAATGATGTTTACTGAAACGGTATGGCCCTGCGCGTCGAATGGGAGGTTGTCACGTTGGGTAGTGGCGGCCTTGATGGCGATCTTGTCGCCTGGCTTCATGGCCTTTACGTCGTCCAAGTAGCGGTCAGCGTAGTTATTCTCCCACATGCCTTCTGTCAAAAACCGCTGGGTCTGGTCTGCGGGGTCGCGACTACTCCAATACGCACCCACTAGCCAATAGTCCACTCCGCTGGTAAATGGGGGGTCAACCACAATCACGTCTTCTTGGGCCGCCTTCCATGCCGCTAACGAAATATCTGGGATTGGGATACTCTGGGCGCGAGTAGACTGCACTGTCTGTTTGTAGAATTGTGACGACAGGCCTGTTGTGGGAATTGCAATTTTTAAGTACTGGCGGTTAGCGCGATCTAAGCTCAGAAATGTGTTTGGGCGAATCCAGAATAGACCCATCGTCAGATTCAAGTTGGTCTGTCTGACCTCCAGGGCCGCGTCAAAGGCGTTCAAGAATTCCGGGTTATTGAGTGGATCTGGGCCAAGTGCCAGCTTGAAGACTTGCCATAGCCGTGCAATATCATCCGGCTGTCGATTTGGTTGATACGCGAAAAACCACGAACTTTGGTTGTTTAGGGTGGGAATACCTGTGAAATCGCCAGGCACAGCGCTCTGTAAGTTGAAGCGTTGTTTGAGCTCGGTAACAATCTTGATGCGTTGACCTTCGAGTATGCCGCGATTGAATGCGCCGAAAAAGGTGAATGGGTCAATATCCCTCATGAGGAATCGTGTGCCGTTATCGTCCTTGTCCATCAACGGAGTAACTTTGAAGCCCTGGTCACGCAGATCGCTCAGGATCTTGATGAGCTCGCCCTGCTGGTCTTGCCAGGTTGCCAGAACAGTCGCTAGTTCCTGATAGATATCTATCCAGGTAAATTGGTTTGTCATACTGCCTCTCTATTAAAGACCCGGTAAGTCCAACTCATTGACCCGCACCTGCCTGGTCAACACAAGCTCACTTCAACTCCTTGGATACCAGGATGTGCACGAGAAAGACCTACTCATCCCGCTTCATAGACCACTCGCAGATCGCGCATGATGCCGGCGCGCAAGTACGGGCTAATTGCACCGTCCGTCAGCAAATCAACCTCTCGCCCCAGGGCAGCCGTCAACTCACGCTCAAGGGCCACCACGGCCATCAGGCCCGTGCGCCCAGAGAATTCAACCAGGAGATCAATGTCACTGGCGGGCGTGGCCTCGCCGCACGCCATCGAGCCAAAAACGCCGATGCGGCTGACGCCATGGCGGCGGCAGATTTCGATCAGCCGATCCACATCGAACGGGAAGACAATCGTTTCGGCGCTCATACCCTTGATTATACGCCCGGCTGGCAATGGCCCAGCGCCAAACCCATGCCCTCAGGCGTGCTCGAAGGGCGTGTGCCAGGGGCGCACTTCGTAGACCAGCAGGCCAGCCTGCACCGCCGGGTCGGCGGCGGCGAAGGCCTCACACTCGTCGGCGCTGACGTCGCGCGTCGTCACCATCATGCCGCCGGCGTCGTCTTGCAGGAACGGCCCGCCGAGCACCAGCTTGCCGGCCGCGTGCCATTGGCCGTAGTGGTCCACATGGGCGCGCACGCCGATCTGGTCACGAAAGTTGACGCCGGGCTGCCACTGCGGCCCCGGCCGGTGAAAGATCACATAGCGCGGCGCGGGACGAGGGGATGGTGACATGACGGGAGATCCTCCAAGGATCAGTAGCGGGCGCGGCCTAGCCGGGGAACATGGCGGCCGACAGGGCGGGCGCGTACTCGGCCACCAGGTCTGACGACAGCGCGCCGGTGCGGGCGATGGCGCTGTACAGCCGGGCCGAGGGGCGCGGGGTGCGAATTTGCGTCTCGGTGTCGAGCGCGTACAGGCCGAAGCGGTGCGACCAGCCGCGCTCCCATTCAAAGTTGTCCACCAGCGACCAGTGGAAGTAGCCGCGCACGTCCCAATTGAAGTTGACGGCGCGCCACAACTGGCGCAGGTGTAGTAACAGGAAGCGCTGGCGCAGGCCGTCGCCCACGTCGCCGATGCCGTTCTCGGTCACGTAGATCGGCAGCCGGTAGTGGTGAGCCCACTTGAGCGCCTGGTAGAAGCCGGCCGGGTAGGAGGCGTAGAAGCCGGTTTGGTCTAGCTCGGCCCCCGGCGGTAAGCTGCGGCGGCCAAACAACTCGCTGGGGTTGCTCAAGTCGAAGCGCACCACGTCGGCGGTGTAATACTGGAGCGCGATATAGTCCTGCGTGCCTTTGGCCTCGGGGACGGCCAGCGCCGGGCCGAGCGGGCGGCGCAGTTTGCCGGTGGCGATGGCGTCTGAGAACAGCGCGCTGAACAGGTTGAATTGAGTGCGAGCCGCCCACTCATCGAGCGCAAAGCCGGGGTGGGCCGGCAGCGTGGGCCGCAGATGGATGGGCAGGCCGACCAGCGCGTGCGGCTGGACGGCGTGGATGGCGCGGTAGGCGGCGGCGTGGGCGCGCAGCACGTTGGCCGCCACGCGCAACGCCAGGCCGATGTCCTTTTTGCGCGGCGGCAGCACGCCCTCGGCCCACGAGCGGTACATGAACACGTTCGGCTCGTTGATGGTGCACCACAGCTCGACGTGCGCGCCCAGGGCGGTCGCCACCTTGCGGGCGTAGCGCTCGAACAGCGCCACCACCTCGCCGGTTTCCCAGCAGCGGCGCTCGGCCAGCCAGCGCGGGCTGGCGAAGTGGTGGAGCGTGACCATGGGCGTGAGGCCGCGCCAGCGCAGCCCCTGCACCATCTGGCGGTAGTGGTCGAGGGCGTCTTCGTCCCACTGGGCGGCGGTCGGCTCGATGCGGCTCCACTCGACCGACAGGCGCAGGGCAGTGTGCCCGTCGGCGGCGGCGCGGTCGAAGTCATCTTGCCAGCGGCCCCCCCACCAATCGCAGGCCAGGCCCGAGCGCTGGCCGCCGAGCACCGCGCCCGGCTGCTGCTCCCAATCCCAATAATCAGCGGCCTGGCTATTGCCCTCCACCTGGTAACCGGCGGTGGCGGTGCCCCACAAGAACGTGGTCGGGAAGTGGTGGGTGGCCTGGGCCATGAG